>Ga0210003_1004488_pt1 | contig 11033 bp, 19 predicted proteins | sample LantaG_FD_182804 | JGI IMG/M metagenome (GOLD analysis project Ga0210003, IMG submission 182804) | Deep subsurface microbial communities from Baltic Sea to uncover new lineages of life (NeLLi) - Landsort_02402 metaG (SPAdes) (version 2) | ecosystem: Environmental > Aquatic > Marine > Oceanic >...
TACAGGTGCGGCCACAATTACAATGTCACCACCTATGAGCATAATGTCACTCGCTAATGTCACTACCTAATGTCACCAGGGACAGTCACCACCTATGTCACCATATAATGTCACCATCTAATGTCACTACCTGCAAATACCGGCATCGAGGCCATCACTTAGAGAGATAGTTGTCAAGTACATTTATTGATAATATATCATATTTGCTATTGCAATTAGCCGGTCTATAATATATACTTTATATATGGATACGGCTAAAAGACTAATATGGTTAACAATATGGATAACACTTGCATTATGGTAAACAGTGAGGGTGCTAAAATGTATAAGTCCGTTAAGATAGCTAATGAAATTCATAAACTTATTGTTTTGAGACGTACCTCAAAGCAAGGTTGTCAATGTATAAGTTGTCGTGGTGTTAGGTCAAGGGTGTTGCGTAACAAACGTAGTTATGTAAACAAGTTAAGTGAGCAATTTATTATGAAAGGGTAAGTACAATGGCTAAGAAAAGTGACAGTACAAAACCGGAGTTAACAGAGGCACAAAAGGTACAAGCCAAAAAGGATGCGTTTGCAAGGGTAGTCGGGCCAAGAGTAACTAAGGCGGTCAAAGCTATCGAATTGGTAGGCAGTTGTGCAACTAAGGCATATACCTACAACATCGGACAAACCGATGCTATTGTATCAGCCTTGCAAGCTGCGGTAAACAATGTTAAAGACCGATATGCAGGTAAGGCAGGAAGTGACGGCGGTTTCAAACTACCAAACTAATTCGCTGAGGTATGGCTTGCATAGTTGTTGATAACAAACCTTAGCAGTCTATGTACCTAACGGATTAGGTGTCTAAGGCAAGCCATACAGGTATAATAATTATGTTTAATATAGCAATAAAGCGTTTTGACGATAGGCTGGCAAGGCAGATATTCCGTATTTCCGCCGATACACTTTATGAAACAGAGCGTTATCTCATCAATGTTTTACAACAACAATATAACAGTCGGTCTATCGTTCTTATTCACAAGGGTGACTTAGTGTATCATGTTTATGACCATAGTGGATTTTTAGGTGTTGTAGAGATAAGATTAGAGAGGTAGGAAATTATGAGTAAATTTGAGATGTTTATGGTAGTTGTTTTTGCGATACAGCAACTAATGATATGCGTATTATGGTATCGTTTTAGGCAGTTTCGTAAAGATGCTGAGTCGTCTTTAATTACTGCTATTAGATTATCGACGCTAACAAATAATCTTATAGCAGATAAACATGGGTAAACAGATTAAGGATTAAAACCATGATTAAGGTGACACAAGAGCGTGACAGTGTTTACACAATACAGCTTGATATTCCTGATATGGTCTTGTTAGAAAAGATAGCTTTTGGCATGGGTATATCTAAAAGTACAATGCTTGTATCATGTATCAACAAGGGCTTAGCCGAATATACTACAATGATGCAGGAAATAGCCCTGCGTGAAACTTGTAAGCGTGAGGCTGAAAATACAAAACCTGAGACTTTTAATAAAGGCTCGTGTCAAGGTTAAAGGGTACAGGGTGAAACATGATAACTATAATGGTGTTCGGCGATAATATGGTTATGCCATTACAGATAAACACGGCGGCTGATATACAAATAGACAATGAGGAAACAGCGATTATATTAGCTAAGGCTATTTGTAGGGCTTGTGAATGGGCAGAAACTAACATAGCTAAGCCAAAGCAAAAGCCGGTAAACAGGCCGGTTACACAAGAGGATGTTGATACAGATACGTTTCAAGGTTATTACTATTCTGATAATTAGGGTGTCACTACGTAGGTGACATAGAAACAGTATATTTTAGATAAGGAGTTAAATTATGGCTAAGGAAAAAGTACCAACAGCAGCAACAACATGGGGCGGTAAAATGAAAGAGTTTGGCGGCGGTAATTTTACCTTTTTAAGTGGTGACGGGGAAGTGATAATTTGCATAGTTGTTGATTTACCTGTACTTATGAAGGGTATGTACAAGGGCAAGGAAAACGACCGGATAGGGTGTCCGATTGTCACTGATGAGGGCTTTCAGTTGCTAATTTGCGGCAAGCGGTTAGCCCGTAAAATCAGTAAACATGAGGGTGAGTTTCTCACAAACGCACTTATGATTATACGTCACGGTACAGAGGGTGACGTAAACGCAACGTATGAAGTAAAGACAATAGCTGAGCCTGAGACTTTCACCCGTCTTAATGTCATAAAGAAAAGTGACTTTGAGCCGGATATGATAGACGATGCTATAAAAGAGGCTCAGGCGGTCTTGATTAGTTAAGCCTTATATTATTTTACGGCAGGGTGACGCCTTGTATGCCAAAGCTAAGGCGTCACCTTCTATTAAAAGGAGTTAAAAATGGCTGGTAACACAAGAGGTAAGTTAAAAGAGCATTTTGAGGGCATACACCGAAACTTTGATTGGTCAACACACCATATAAATACAGCGTTAACACTAATAGTAAACCAGTTAAGACAAACACAAGCTGTAATTGATATGCAGGGTGACATCGAAAAAGAACAGGAATACATAGAAGCATATCCGTTGTTTCAAGGCATTACAGCTTTAGGTGAGGGCATAGCAACACTGGACGGGTTAGCACAAGACATATACAAAAGTATATAGCACCACAAGGATTGTGTAGGATTACTAAAAGGAGTTAGTCATGCCATTTATAGCTTTCGGACTAAGACGGGCTATCGCAATTAAACTTATACCCTCAGCTTTCAAGAGCGGTCTAAGTGCTGGTAGCTGGATAAGACAATTAAGAATTAAGGGCTTATCGTACAGACGTACAGATATGTTTGGTGATTGGCGAACAGTAAACAGTATAGAGGCCAAAAAGGATGCGTACAAATATGTACGTAAAGATAGAATACCCTCACCTACTACTTTTGCCGATGTTGAATGGCGATACAATAAAGAATACATATACAAAGCAAATACATGGTCACGAACACACCCTGATGAGCCGCTAACACAACGCATGGTGACATTACAAGCCGATGTACCGTTGTCACCTAAACAGGTAGAAGAACAGATAACAGAAAAGTGGTCAACGTATGAGCGTTATGGACAGGAAAAGTTGTCAAAAGTTGAGGCTGTGGGATTTTATCGTAAGGTTATAAAGCCAACAGAGGTAGAATAACTAATGAGTAGTATAAACAGGTCGGCTCACGTCTTAGTGCGTGAAAAGACAATGGCTATTCCGAGACATTTTGTATTTGTTGATACAGAGACAACACAAACAAAAGATATACATGGTGACATACAACAGCACTTTAAGTTAGGCTGGTTATGCTATTACAGTCGGGCTTATGATAGGCACAAGGAAAAAGACGAATGGTTATATTATGATAACATAGCCAGCTTTTGGGATTTTGTTTTCACCCACTGTTTACCTAAACAGCGTTTGTGGATAATAGCTCGGAACATTGTATTTGATTTTACCATACTAAAAGGCTGGGAAAGTTTACGTAAAGAGGGCTATAAACTAAAGTTTTTCCATAACAATGGTGTATCAGTTATTGTAAATGTACGTAAGGGCAACAAGTCAATAGTGTTTCTTGATTCTATGAATTGGTTTCCTGAGTCACTTGCTAAAACAGGTGAGCGTTTGGGTATTCCTAAAATGGCTATTGATTTTGATACTTGTACTTTACAACAACTAATAGATTATTGCAAGAATGATGTACTTATAGACTTTGAGAATTTCAGGCAGTTTATACGTTTCCTTGTGGGTAACACAATATCTCGGCTATGCTACACAAGAGCGTCAACTGCTATGGCTGCATATTTGTTACGTCACTACCATACTAAAATATACATACACAACAACGCTGAGGCTATTAAATTAGAGCGTGACAGTTATAAGGGCGGTCGTTGTGAATGTTTTTATATTGGTAATTTTAGCCATGAAACACACTATGTAGTCGATGTAAATAGTTTATACCCTTATGTAATGCGTAACAATGATTACCCTGTAAAATATGAGCATATAGAAAAGAGCCTTACTATTAAAGCATTATCCGAATACCTAAAGACTAAAGCGGTTGTGGCAAGGGTAAGAATTGATACTAATGAGCCTGTTTATGCTGTAAAAGGTGAGCGTACTTTATTTCCAATAGGTGTATTTGATACAACATTATGCACACCTGAGTTAGAATATGCCTTAAAGCATGGGCATATAAAAGATATATATGATTGTGTTGTGTATGAGCGTGCAAACATATTCAAAAGTTATGTTGATACTATATACACACTAAGGCGAGATTTTAGCTCAGCAGGTGTACCCATATACGAGAATTTATGTAAGTACCTACTTAATAGTTTATATGGTAAGTGGGGACAAAAGGCTGAGAATTGGGTTAAGATAGCTAATTGTCCGAATGAGCCAGATAGAGAGGAACTACTATTCACGTATGAAACAAATAGAGTTATGCGATTAAGATACTTATTAGGTGAATTGTTTGAATTGAAAAGTTATAGTGAGTCTTACAATTCTTTTCCTGCAATATCGTCTCACGTCACGGCTCACGGTAGAATGTATCTATGGTCACTAATGAAGTTAGCCGGATTAGGCAACTACTATTATTGTGATACAGATTCTTTAATACTAAGTGACAAGGGTATGGATAATATAAGTAGTATTATACATGAGACAAAGCTCGGATATATGAAACATGAGGAAACAACAAACAAGCTAATTATACATGGTCTAAAAGACTATGAGACAGATTCAAAAACAGTTATAAAAGGAATACGCAAAAATGCTGTAATGATAGGTGATTGCACTTATACACAAGAACAGTGGTCAAGTTTCAAGGGCTTACTTCATTCAGGTGACATAAATACTTATACAGTAAAGACAATAACTAAACATCTTACAAGAACATACACTAAGGGTATTGTTACCAATACCGGAATTGTAAAACCATTTGTGTTCAATAATCAATAATCAATAATCAATAATCAATTAAGAAGTAGGTACTACTGAGGCAAGGTAAACATTGATATGCTCGGTATCATAGCCTAAGTCAACAAACTCTTTTCTTGCTCTATCAGGTGTAATAAGTTTCTTAGTCAAGAATGATAATGTTTGTGCTGTTGTCCATGTTGCTATTGTTTCCGCCGCTGATTTTGCTTGCCACTGTTGTAGTTGTGTATCAACATAATCTTGTGGCATGTTTAGTTTGCTTAATTCGTTACGTGCTTGGGTGTCATTATACTTACCCTTTTTATACAGGTTTTTAATAGCATCAATACTTTCCTGTTTTGCAGCCCATTGTCTCTTGTGATTAGCAGCCTCTAAAATATTACTTATTTCGCTGTCCCTGATTCCTATGTCACGTAGTAAACTACTTGCCTCACCTGAGCCAATAAAGTATTTTGTATAGGCTGTCACAACATCGGCACTACTAAAACGTGATTGTGTTTGTCTTGTATATCTTATAGTAAAGTCGGTCATTTTATCGGCATTGTACTCATTATATCCTAAGTCCCTGTATGCTTTATTTATACCTGATTCGTCAAGCGTCCCTAAGCCGTACATACGCCGAACATCAACACGGCTTAGAGGTCTATAAGCCATTTCGATTAGCTTATCTCTCCAAAATGGCATTATGTCTAAGGCTCTCATTAGCATATATAAGTCGTCACGACCGATTATGCCTCTATGGAGCATTTCAAAGCCCTGTTGTGGTGACGGTAAAGACCAGTGAGCCGCCCAGTATCGTTCCGCCCATTCTTTATTAAGCCCTTTTTTACCTACCCATTCTACATACGCTGAGGGTAAGTCTTGATACTGTCCGAACCTTGCGGCTATGTCAGGTGTAAAAGCCTCACGTACTGCCATTGTTATAATATCGGCAACCGGCGGTATTTGATATGCTAATTCTTTATATAAACTATGATAGTTAGGGTGTACGCCTATTTTACGTAGCTCACTACTAAGGTTAGATAGTGACGGGTCACGTCTTAACTCATAAGCAATAATATCCTCAGACGCTGGCTTGCTCAATATAGCGTTTACATAGTCAATAGCATATTCTGGGTGAATACCAGCTTTAGCTATATTATTAGCGATTTCGTCCTCACTTTTGCCTTGCATTAAGCCGCCTTGCATCATTAGCATAGCGTTAGGTACTTCATACGCCAAATTATGCAGGGCAAGTATATCGTCTGTTCTCCAGCCTAAGCGGGATAATTCTGCATCGGTTTTTCCTATGTCCCATATATCCCTTACATAAAGTGATTGTACTTGGTCGGTTGTGAGTTTTTGTATGCTAAGCCATTCCCACAATTCCCAGTCGTCAGGTGATATTTGAAACTTACTCCATGCTAATTCTTTTGGATTAGTAGGGTCACCATTGTACCTTGCCCATGTTATAATATTATCAAAAGGCGGATAGGGCAAACGTGAATTGTAAAAGTGCGATATTTCGCTGTCAGCATAGCCCGCACTGTGCATACGTCCCATGTATAATTCATCGGTTATCTTTTTACGCTGTTGTAATGTAGTAGCAGTCTCAGCGTCCATGCGTAAAGTTAAAAGTTTCTCGGCAGCCTCATATTGAAAAGGCCGTGCCATTTCCTCACCGGCTATAAGGCCAACTGTTCGGGATATTAAGCCTAAAAATGGCCGTTGTATTTCGTCCCAGTCAGGGCTTACAGGAGCGGACAGCATACCAATTAGAGGCCGTAGTGACACCGGAAATATATCCGATAAGCCTGAACTAACAAGAATTTGCTGTATCATGTCACCATAAGACTTTTCAGCATGTTCGCTAAGTGCGTTCTTAGCGTCCATACTTGTTTTCCAGTACCATTCAGCATAAGTGGCAGGTGATTCAAGCATAATTAGTAGGTGATTCTAAGGCCACTGTTGAAAACCTCTTGCAAGGGCAGCATAAAAGTCAGCATTAAATGGAGCGTTCCACAATGCTACTCTGTAAGCGTCCACAATACCTATAAATTGTTGTAAGTTATCAAACGAAGATTTTAGCATAGCATTTAGAATAGCGTCCATATCAATAGCACCACCAGCGTCTATTTGTGCTTGTAAAGCATTACACTTAGTGATTAAAAGCCTTATAGCACAAGCATTATTCCACGGAATACTATAATAAGTGCCAAAACGCTGTACCCAGAAATATTGCGTATCCTCCCAGTCATTGTCAAACATGCTTACTTGTGACCATTCCGTACACCCACCATCGGATGTATTATTCTTATGCAAGAAAACATCTGGATTCCAAACACCCATTTTATGTCTCGGTTATTTGAAACGTATAGCGTTTTTCCGGTATTTCCTTAATAGCATCGTCCACAATTTGCTTGACGGCCAGCCCCTCAGCATCGTCTTTAATACCGAACATGAGGGTTATCATACATGCCTTTTTAGGCATGGGTGTTATCTGAGACTTTTCGTCCATAATGTCACGTTCCTAAAATTATGTTGTGGGTGTTGCTGGTAGTGGCCGGTTTTTGATAACCTTGTCTTTAATACGATTGTCAACACCTAAGCCCATAGCCAATATAGAACCTGCTAAGGTTATCACGCCGGTAGGATTAAAGGTAGCACTTTGGGAAGTGATAGCTGCGAACTCATACAGCTTACTTTTGATTTCGTCCTGTCGGTCAAGTGACACGAATTGTAAAGCCGCCTGCTTTTGTATGTTGTTAAGCTGTGCTTCTAATTGCTTAACCTGTATATCAACTTCCAGAGTAAGCTCAGGCCGTGTCACCATGTTACCAGTTATAGGTGACTTAACTTGGCTTTCACAACCGAAAGTCCATAGCATAAGAATAATACAAATTATTACACTTACAACAACACCCTGATTTTTACTTACCCATGATTTCATAATACTCTTGCTCCGTTCCTTAGTCTTTCCAAAATACGATATATCTATAAGTATAATTATTAGTATTCACGCCTGTATAATTACCAATAATAAAACCATTATCGGAAAAACTCTGAATAGCATTAGCAAAATCAACTGATACGTCATATCTCATTGTCAAGTCACCTTGACCATATTCAATACGATGCAAACATAAGGTTGCTGATAAACTTTTTATAATTATATATACGTTAGTTTTAGCGGCAAGATTTACACCAATATTTATTTCTCTATCATCAATACCATTGCCCGTATATACACCCGTTTTGAATGAGCAATTACCTATGGGCGGTAGAGCGGCAATAACCTCGTCTGTATATTCTGTTGATTCAATTATACCAGCCACAATAGATTCATTAAGAACAACAACCTTGTCGTCTATATATTCATACACAGCAGCTATACTCTTGAAAAAGTCCATAGTTTACAAATAGGCTATAATAGCCCGCTCAGTAGTTGTCACTATCAGCAAATGCAACATACTCAAATTAGTTATATTAAACTTCATAACATCGTATTTGAGTAACGGCCATGCGTTGTCAACAGTAGCAACTTTATTGATACGTACCCATATAGTATCGCCGTTTGACGGGTGTCCCATGACCATAACTTCCGAGCATGGTATATTGTCACCTTGATAAACATCATTAGCACCGTCACCCGTTACGTGAAATATGTCTATTAAGCAGGGATTAGTAGTGTACAAAATACCGGCTGGTGACGCCTTTAACAATACCCTTTTGTTCTGCCAAAAGGCTGTTAACATAGCAAGCGTTTGCTGCATATCCTTACTTAACTGTATTCCGCCCTCTGGCTCAGGTGTTAAGTTAAGCTCAGGGATTTTTAAGGGTGTCCCTATATGATTCATTATTGAACCTCAGTACAATAAAACTATATTAGATTTTAGACGATACACTAAAGCTAATCGTCTTTATAGCCGATTGTTATTGGCTTAGCAGTATCAGCCGCACCATCATTGTAAAATCCTGCCTTACATACCTGCCCTGTACTTAGCGGTATGTCCATAGGTAAGATAGGAGCGGAAGTTGTCATAATGATAGTAGCAGCATCAACGATTTGTTCAGCGTCCCTGTACACCCGTAAATAGTGTAAAGCCAACGGAGCGGTTGATATTGAAACGATACGATAACTCTTGCCCTGTGGACAAGACAATATTTCAAGTATCGTTTCCTTACCGTCTGTCACTACCGGAATAATTATACGCTTATATCTTAACATAAGAAAATCTCCATTATCAAGAAACTATGTCATTGTCTTAAAACATTAAATGCTACTGTCTGCGAACACGTAGTATAAATGCTTCATCGTCCACACCGGCTGTCCATGTAGCCGCACCTGTTTTGGTAAGGGTTAGGTAAGCGTTCAATTCCTCACCGGCTGCAAATACCAACGGCGGCTGAAACATGAGCGGAATTCCTGGAGTTATGCTCGGCACTTGTAGCACGTCACCTGCAAACTCCTCATCAAGCAAAACCTCAGCACCCGAACCTATGAGCGAAAAGGCGGCTTTGTACAGGTCGTCACTTTGGTCTGTGTCAACACCTGCAAACGGAATTCCGTTTCGGTCAGTATCAAACAATACTTCCCGATTGCGAACCATCTTTAGGAAATTAGTGACATACCTTGCACCCATACCTGTACCATTGTTTACAGGACTACCAGCGATTCCTAAAAGGTCGATTGTATGTAAAGCAGGCACAACCTTACCACAAGGAAAATCAGGGAATTCTTTGGGTGACAAAGATGTATCAATTAAAAAGTCACCACTGGCTGCGGGTGTGTCACCTATTTTGGCGTATTGCATGAAGGTATATACCTTGCTGTCCGAACCGTTAACATCGGACGCCTTAACGTCACCTGCCGTATATCTGTCATATATCAATATGACATTGCCAGTTTCATCGGCACGCTTAATATTTAGCGTCTGTCCCTCAGCGATAGGTATGGTGACATTTATACCCTGTTCGGTAAGAAACTCCATGATGTTACCCTTCATAAAGAAATCATGGAGCGTACCTAATTGATTTCCGCTTTTGCCCTTAATACGGTAAAAGCCAACTGTTACCCTGTCCACACTGATTGTCAGGTAGTCGTCACTTGCAGACGGGATACATTCTATACGCCGTAGCCTTAACGATTCACCTGTCTTGGCCTCAAGGTCGCCGCCCTCAGCATCGGTTAACCTCTTGACCATGTTAGCTTGCAATAACATAAGTATATCTCCTAAGAAAATTGTTATGCTTTATTAGTGTCACAACATATTGTTACTGTGACATAAACACAACTACACAACTCACCACCCAGTGACGCCGGTTATTTCGTCCGCTTAAAATCGGCCATGTGACGAATAAAAGTCGTCATACGCTGTATGTTATCTTCGAGCGTAATGTCAGGCATTGCTTTCAGCTTGGCCGAACCTGCATCAATGTGAGGTAACAACTGCTCGGCAAACGCTATAACTTTGTCCTTAGCAGCGTTAATACCTGCCGGAATACGACCGACACCAACATTCTTGGTTGCGTTCTTCCACTGTTCAAGCGATACACGCTTTAAGCCAGCAGCCCAGCGTCCCTCATTGACAGACGCCGTTAAATTGGCTAACATTTTTTCCTGCTTTGCGGCGGCTTGCTCACAAGGATTGACAGTCACCCTGTCAATTCCCTTACGAACATCCTCAACAGCAGCACTTAAACGCCTTGCATGTTTCTCTTGAAACTCCTGAGCCGTTAACCTTGCCATAATACAATCCTTCCAATTTCATTGCCCCGTTTCTGTTCTTGCTATTATCTGATATTATATCAAATAGCGTACTACCCTACTACAATATCTTATCAACAATACACTACCTACGTCAAGAAAATTCGGGAATATATATCACTTGATAAAATGTTCTCATAAGGTTAAACAGCACACCAAACATAGACAACCTGTATGTCAATGTCACCCTATGGTGTATATCATAGGTGATTACTGATATGCCTGTTGTTGATTAGTAGGTGACTGTCACTGGGGACTGTCACTTTAGTGTCACTATGTAGTGACATCAAGCCGTTTTTCGATGATTTTGTCACTATGTAGTGACATTGCGAT
>Ga0210003_1004490_pt1 | contig 11031 bp, 8 predicted proteins | sample LantaG_FD_182804 | JGI IMG/M metagenome (GOLD analysis project Ga0210003, IMG submission 182804) | Deep subsurface microbial communities from Baltic Sea to uncover new lineages of life (NeLLi) - Landsort_02402 metaG (SPAdes) (version 2) | ecosystem: Environmental > Aquatic > Marine > Oceanic >...
GCAGGCGATCGCTGAGGCGAGCATGCAGCCTGTGCCGTGCGAGACGGAGGTCTCGACGCGCGGGGCGCGGAGGAAGGTGACGGCGCCCGTGGAGCGCTCGAAGAGGACGTCCACGGCTTCTCTGCCTCCTCCTCCTCCTCCGCCGCCGCCGCCGTCGGCGTCGTCAGCAAAGCCGGAGACCGCGTGCCCGCCCTTGACGAGCACCCACGCAGCGCCCAGCTCCGAGAGCCGCCTCGCGGCCTCGGCCACGGCCGGCAGAGACGCGAGGTCGCGCCGCTCGTCGAGGCCCAGGAGCTTGGCGGCCTCGGGGAGGTTGGGCGTGACGACGGTCGCGAGCGGGAAGAGCCTCGAGAGCATCGCCGAGGCCACGCCGCCGGAGGCCAGCGGGTCTCCCGAGGTCGAGACGAGGACGGGGTCGACGACGAGCGGGAAGCGGCGGTGAAGCGCCTCTCCCTCGGAACCGCCCTCGCCGTTCCCGCCGCCGCTGCTCCTCCACCTCTCGACGACCCGGGCGACCGCCTCCACCGTCTCGGCGTCCGCGAGCATCCCGGTCTTGATCGCGTCGGCCCCGATATCGGAGAGCACGGCCTCGGCCTGCGCCGCGACGGTCGCAGCGGGCACGCGGAAAACGCCCGAGACGCCGGCGGAGTTTTGCGTCGTGACGGCGGTGACGGCCGTCGCCGAGAAGACGCCCAGCGCGCTCGCGGCCTTGACGTCAGCCTGGATCCCGGCGCCGCCGCCGGAGTCGGAGCCGGCGATGGAGAGGATGCGGGGAACGGCAGGGTGCGGCGGGGCGGCGGCAGTGAAAGGAGAGGCCTCTGCTGCTGCCGTCGCCGCGCCGCCGCCGCTCGCGCCGTCGCCGCCAAACAGGAGCCGGCGCACTTCGGACCACGACCCTGCCTCGAACAGCGTCCTGCTGTTGGCCTCTCTCGCAGGAGCCCCGCCGCCGCCTGGAGAAAACGCCGGAGCGGCCTCGGCGAGGGGCGCGACGCGGATGCCCAGGGCCTCGGCGACCCCGCGCAGCTCCGCCTTCGACGGCCCGGCAGGGGAAGAAGAGGAAGCGTCGGCGGCGGCGACGACGATGCCGACGTCGGCAGCCAGGAGCGCGCCCAGGTCGGACGGCGAGTCGCCGACGAAGACGACGGGGCCCCGCTCCCTCCCCTCTCCCTCCAGCAGCGACGCCGCGAGCGCCGTGAACTGCTCCAGCTTGTCGTCGGCGCACTCGACCCTTCGGAGGACCTTTCCCGTCGAGAGCGGAGGAGAGGAAGAAGAGTCGAACTCGAGGGCGTTGGCAGAGACGGCGACGACGAGGTTTCTTTTTTCCCCTTCGCCTCTTCCTCCTCCGGAGACGAGACCCCACGCCGCCTCGTCGCACGAGACCTCGATCGCTTCCTCTTTGACTCCCTGCAAAGCGCCCGTCAGGGCCCCCTGGATCAGCTCCGAGGACCAGGAGACGCTCAGCACGCGCGTGGGGACGCCCGAGCGGCAGGCTTCCGCGAGCGCCGCGGCCGCGCCGGGCCTGAGCGGCGCGTCTCCTCTTCCTCCGCTCTCGCTCGCTCTCCTCTTCCCGAGCTCGAAGAGCTCCCCCCTCGCGATCCCGGCGAGGATCCCGGAGTCGAAGACGCGGGTGTTGGCCTCTCTGTCGAACGCGGAGAGCTCGGAGAGGAACGCCGCAGTTTGGGCAGCGGAGAACGAAGGCGACGGCGATGAAGATGACGGCGGCGAAGAGCGAGGGGGCAGCTCCCTCTCCAGCAGCGCCTCCCGCTCCTCGACGTACCTCTTCACGAGCGCCGCCGCGGCGGCCTCCATCCTCGCCCGCTCGCCCGCGTCCCCGCGGGACGAGGCCGCCGAGGCGGCGGCGGCGATGACGAGCCTCGTCGTGTCCTTGGCGGTCAGGGTCTCGTCAAAGTCGACGACGAGCAGGGAAGGGAGGAGGAAGGGAGGAGGCTTCTTGCTGCCGCTTCCAGGGCTGCTGCTGCCGACTCCTCCTCCGTTATTGCTTCCCCCAAGCGCTGCTGCGGTGAAGAAGGCGTGCTCGAGGCGCATGGCGCGGGAGAAGAGCGTGGCCAGGGAGGCTGTCGGAGTTTTTGGCGGAAGAGGGGGAGGAGGGAGGCGGAGGAGACAGAGAGAGAAAGAGAGAGAGAGAGAGAAGACGGTGAGCTTTTGTTTTTTTCTTTTGCAACTTGATTCCGGGCTCCGATTTCATCCGTTACCGCCATTTCCAATCTTTCTCTCACCGCCGATGGAGAAAAAAGGAAGCGGGCTATCGTTTTGCATCCCAATTCGCGCGAGTGGAGCAGCGGCGGTCGTCCTTGCGGCGGCGGAGCCAGCGATCTGTTTCGTCGGTCTAGCCGGCGACGGCGACGCTAATGCCTGTGCCACGGCGCCGCTTCCTCTTCGTGCGAGGCCGCCGCGAGCAAGCCCCTGGAGCATGTCGGGGCTTCTCAGCGATGCGCTGCTGCTACTGCTGCTGCTGCTGCTTTTTCTCGCGCTGGGAGAGGAAGCGGCAGCACCAGGCGGCGAGCGCATCGTTTGTTTCGATGCTGAGAAGGAAAAAAAACTCGCTCTTGAAAAGCGAAAAAAATGAAAAACGAAGCAACCAAAAAAAGAACACACTCACCGCGCTCCTCGGCCGAGAGGCCCTCCGCCAACCTGTCCAAGAGCCCCTCCAGCTTGACAGTCGCGGCGTGGTACTCGCAGGAAGAGTAGGTCTCTATCCAGGACGCAAAAGGATTCTTCTTGGCCTCTGGGGTGTCGGTGTCCGCTCTCTTCTCTTCTTCAGCTTTCTCTTCTTGTTGCTTGAGCTTGACACCGAGCCAGCCGTAGAGCCTGCAGCACGGCACCATCGCCGCCAGGGCTCTCGCGATTCCTGCCAGGGAATGTGACGATGACGATGAAGCTTTATCTGCGGTGTCGAGAAGGAAACTCGTGTACGCTGTCGTCGCGGCCGAGGCTCGAGGCAGCAAAGGAGAAGAGGAAGCGCCGTCGAGGACGACGCCCCAAGAAGCAGCAAACCCCCGGTGGAGCCCGAGCTCCTCGTCGACGCTCTCCTGGAGCTCGACGAGGGTCGCGGCTGCCGCACCATCGCCCGCTGCTGCTGCGGCGTCTGCGACCAAGGCGTAGGCCCGCGAAAAGGCTGAAAGAAAGTGGAAATCTAGAGAGCGAGGAGAGGAAGAAAAGTGTGAGTGAGTGCAACCACCGAGCAAGAGCTGCGCAAAGAGAACCGCAATAAAGCCAAAAAACGGATCTCTCACCTTGCGCCACGTAAAAACGAAACGATGACGGAGGCAGAGAGCCATCCGCCAGGGCGCGCACGAACGGGTGGCGAAGACAGGCGAAGGCGGAGCAAGAAGAAGAGGAGGTCGAGGTCGAGGTCAAGCCCTGGGCGTCGGCGTCGGCATCGGCGTTTTCGAAATCGCCATCGCCTTCAGCTCTCTCGCCACCGTTGCCCGCGTCTCCGCGGTGGGCGATCCAGAGATAGCTGCAGATTCCCTCCGCGTTCGGAGGGTCTGATGGAGGGAGAGCCGCCGGCATAGGAGCGAGTCGAGCGAGCGAGCAAAAGACTGAGGCCTTTTCTCGATCTAAACTTTTGGATCGCTAGTCCACAATTGCTTCTTCTAAGAATCTTCTTCCTTCTTTTTTCTTCTACTTTCGCCACTCTCGCTCGCGCCTGCTTTTCGAGCTCTCCACGACCTTTAGGAAGCATCTCCAAGCGCACGCTCTCATTGCTGTCTCGATCGCCGAAAAACAAACGAGCGGAGAATCGCTAAAGAAAAACGAGATAAAAGAAAAGAGAGCATATTCTCTCTCCATCTTTCCTTTTTTTCAACCTCAACCTTGAAATGCCGGATAGCTCCTCCGGCAGTAGCCTGGAGAAGTCGCGGTTGCTGAAGATCGCCGCGGGCATCCTCGCGGACCTCCAACCACTCAAGACAGGCCAGAAACGACAGCCCCCAGAGGGAACGTGGGAAACATCGCACCGCCCCCACGGCTGCATTAACTCCGGCCGCACGTGGGCCAAGCTCCGTCCGACCGAGCGAAATGGTCGCAGCAGCCCGTTGCTAGTGCAGTGCATCACGAACGCCGTTGCCATGGACCTGACCGCGAACGTTTTGCTCGCGTGCCGCTGCTCCCCGGCGATGGTATCCGACGCTTCCGAAGCTGCAGACTTTGCCGCCAGGTGCGGGGAGGCCCTTCTGGTCAACGTCGGGACCCTTTCCCCGGGGGCGCTGGCCGGGGCGCGGGCGGCGGCGGCGGCGGCAAACAGGGGCCTCAAGCCGTGGGTCCTAGATCCAGTGGGCATGGGCGCGACCGCGGCGCGCTCGGCGGCAATCCTGGATCTCGTTAAGCTGAATCCTGCCGTCATCAAAGCCAACGGGTCCGAGATGATCGCCCTGGCGAAGGCGCTGGGGTTTGGCTCCGGAGCCGGAGCCGCCGCCGCGCCTCGCGGCGTCGACTGCGCCCCCGGCGTCACAGCAGAGGCCAGGGCCTTCGCTGCGGCCTCCGTCGCCCGGGGCTGCCGGTGCGTCACCGTCGTCACGGGCGCAACGGACTACATCTTCTGGCCGGAGACGGAGACACGCGAAGACCGCAAAAGGTTCGAGTGCCTCGCGGTCGCGTCGGGCTCCGCCCTCCAGCTGGCCGTCACGGCGATGGGGTGCGCCCTCGGGGGCCTCGTCGCCGCCTTTCTCGGCGCCTCCCGAGCCGACGAATGCGACCCCGACTCGCTCGAAGTCGTCGCGAAGGTGACCACCGCGGCCGTCGCGGCGTTCGGCGCCGCGGCCGTCATCGCGGAGCGGTCGGCGAGCGGGCCCGGGAGCTTCCGCACGGCGTTTATCGACGCCCTCTGGAACCTGACCGCGGAGGAGGTGAATTCTCTCGGGCGGGTGAGCTTACGGGTGGCGGAATTCCATGGGGCCGCGCCCCCTGCTTCCGCTCCATGTTTTCCACTGCGCCGGCTGCCGCCGCCAGCGACGAGAAGGGAACGAGGGAGATGACGAGCGGAGAGAAACCTGAACGCGAGAGTTCAAAAAAAAAGGCATCAGGGCAGAAAAAACTTGGGGAAGATGTTGACATTGATTTGTTTTGTTGTTGTTCTTCTCTTTTGTCAACCCTCTCGCATTTCTTTGGCTCTCCCTCTTCCTTTTCTCTCAAAAACCCATCTAATCTGCTCTTCGAAAAAAAAAGGAAAAAAGGACCCGCGGTGTTGTGTTGGTGTCAAAAATCTTCAAAATGCTTTTTCTGCTGTTGTTGTTTTTCTTGTTGTATAATTCCAGCTGGCTGTGGACTGGCGCCTTTTCGTCCTTTTCTAGTTGCCTCCTACGGGGGCCTCGGCGAGCATCGCCTGTTTTTTTATTTCGAAGTAGTTTAAACAGAAAGAAAGAAAAGGCGAGAAAAGAGAAAAGTGAGTAAAGTCCGAGAGTTTCGTCCGTCTCGACCTCTCGACCTCCCCCCGAAGATAAAAAAAGTTCACAAACGACGCACCGTGAAGATGTCAGTCCTCGTCACGATTCCGATCAGCTCCGCGCGCCCGTTGACCACCGGGATCCGGTGCACCTTGTGCTTGAGCATCAGGCCCGCCGCGTCTGCGACGCGCGCCGACGCGCGCGCCGCGATCGGCGGCGAGCTCATCGCGTCCTTGACTGTGGCGCCCGAGGCGCGGTCCTTTCCCACGACGTCCTTGCGGCTGAGGACGCCGACGAGGGTCTTGGAGCCCTCGCTGGCGACGACGGGAACGCCCGTGACCTTTGAGGTTGAGAGAGAAAGGGAACAGAAGATATTTGCGTTTAGTCGGGGTTGAAAAGAAGAAGAAGAAAGGAAAGCTCGAAGCGTCTTCGTCGGGCGCGCCTCGAGGAAAAGAGGCGCCCGCTTGGACGCATCTTCTTCTCTTCTCCTCTCCCAAAAAGAACGGGCCGAACAACTTAAACCCTCTTACCGTCTCAAAGAGCTTGGTCGCCTCTTCGAGCGTCGCGGTCGGGGTCGTAGTCTTGAGCTTCGTGCTCTGGCGGGAAAGAACGGATTCGATTGATGAGCGGGCGAGGGTGAGCGAAAAGAGAGAGAGGGAGAGGAGAAATTGTTGTGTCGCGTAATACCACCGCATTCCGAGCAAGCTTTCTCAGAGCAAAACGGCCTCTCTCATCTCACCATGATCTCGGAAAGCTGCATGTCGGGCCTGGTGGCCGCCTGTGTGTGTTCAAGAGGGAGAAGTGGAAGGAGCTTAAAGGGTGAGACCCGATGAACGCGTGATTTTTCCCTCCGCATTCTCGACGGATCATGTCCCCGCTCGCTTCTCGCCCGTCTCTCCGCATCAGCTGCACCCTCTTGGAGAGCGCATTCGACACCGTTATTGCGTCATCCATGCGGAAATCGGGCGAGGGGAGGGGGCGCAAGAGGCGGAATATCACACGGCAACCACCGGAGAGAGAGAGAGAGAGAGAGAAAGAGAGCAGCGCGGGGCGAGCAAGCGCTTCAGGAAGCGCTCGAAACAAAACTCGTCCTCCCTCGCTCGCTCCGCAGCTGCTCCTCCCCTGTCGAGCGCGCAGGAGCGCTGGGCCGCACCTTGAGCAGCTTCGCGTTGTAATACTCCCCAACGTCCTCAAAGGAGGCCAGTGCCCAGTTCGCAGGCCAGTCGGAGCCGACGTCGACGGAGGGGGTGGCGCGGCACGTCGGAGAAGAAGGAGAGCGACGCGCAGGGGCAAGTGCGGCGGCGGCGGGGGCGGCCTTGCTCGCCGCGGCGGCGCGGGCGGCCTTGCTCGCCGCGGCGGCGCGGGCGAGGGGCGCAGGGCGCAGGGGCGCGCGGCAGAGGGCGGAAGACATCGTGAGAGGGCGTGTGCTGCGTGTGCGGGGGGGAGGGCTGGGGTTCTGAGGGAGCGAGGCGGGGAAGGAGAGTGTGGCGAAAGTGTTGTGAGAGCGCTTCATCTTCTTCTTCTTCTTCTTCTTCTTCTTCTTCATTTTCATCGCTCAGAAGCAGAAGAGAAAAAACTCCGCCTCTTCGTTACTCCACCTTCAAAAAAGCAGCCGCATGGACCACCAGGGCCGCGCGCTCTCGGCGCTATCCCCGGCCGACCTCAACGCCAGGTTCAGCGACGCGGTCTCCGTCGGGCGCCAAGGTGCCGGAGGAGGAGCAGGGAGGCCGCTCGTCGCAAAAGCAAATGCGGCGTCGGCGGCGACGAATGCCGCCCCTCGTCGCCCCGGCGGAGCCCCCACGGCGTCTTCTTCCGGCAGGCCTGAAGCGGGAGGAGGAGGTCCGATCTCTTCTTCTTCGACGGCGAGAGACAGGCGGTGAGTATAGAACGCGCGTCGAAAGAGAGAGGAGGAGGCGATTGTCAAAGACGACGACGACGACGACAGTTGAAGAAGAGGCCAATTGCAGAATCGAGAGGTGCCCTGTCTCTTGTACTCTTCTCGCTCTTTTCTCTTTCTTTCTCTCTCTCGTTCTCGAAGAGCGAGGAGCCTTCAAAGAGCGAGGAGCCCCCCGAAACACGAAACAAAGACGCAGAGGGGCATGGCGAACCCGCGACTTCGGAATCACGAGAGTTACACAGAAGCAAGCGCGCGTCGGCCGTTTCCTCGTCGTCCGTCGCCCTCTTCCCTTGCCCTCTCTCTCGCCTCCTCTCTTCCTTCCCCGCCCTCTCTCACCTCTCTTCCTTCCACGCCCTCTCCCCCCCTCGAAACCCCGCGCAGCGCCGCCGACGCGACGCAACCAAGCTCCTCCGCCGCTTCGTCCTCCTCCCTCCTCCGCAAGGACCCGCGCCCGCTCTCGGACAAGGCCTTCCAGCAGCAGCTCGCAGCCACCGTCCGTTCGTGCCTGCTGCGGCACGGCTACACCGCGACGCCGCTCTCGGCCAAGACGCTGTCGTCGCCCACGACCAAGGAGTTCTCGGCCATCGCGCTGTTCCTGTTCCGGCTCGTCGACCCGACGACGCCCTCCTTCAGGAAGCTCGAGGACGACGTCGCGCTGGGGTTCCGAAGGCTCAGGTACCCCGTCGCTTTCTCGAAATGCGCGCTCTTCTCTGTCGGGTCGTCGTCGACGTGGCCGGGGCTGCTCGGGGCGCTGGCATGGCTGGCAGACCTGGTGGAGTACATCGACAGGGCGGTGAGCAGAGAGAGCTGCTGCTTGGAGTTGTTTGCAGGGGGAAACGAACGGAGAGAGAGGAAGAGATAAGAAAAAAAACCCCAACATGAAAGGAAAAATACTCATTTTTTCCTTCACTCCATTTCCCCTCCTAAAAAAACCAAAACTCAACCACCAACAGCGCGAGGCCCGAGAGGAGGACGCGGGAAACAACGGCGCCGACGCCGCCGACGCCTACGAAGAAGCCGCGACGCGAGGGGCGAGCTCGAAGCTCTTCACCGACTACACCCGCAGGGCGTACGCGGCGTACATGCATGGCGACGACGCCGCGGCCTCGCGCGAGTCGGCCGCGTGCGCGGCGCGCTTCGCCGAGCGGGACGCCGAGGCCGCGGCGCGGGTCGCGGCGCTGCGGGCCGAGGTCGGCGCGCTGAACGCCGAGGCCGCGCCCCTGCTCTCGGGGCCGTCGCCGCTCGCCACGGCGCGCGAGGCCGGTACCGCCGCCGACAGGGACAGGCAGGCCCTGGCCGTCGTCTCCGCCAAGCTCGAGGAGCACGCCCGCGCGCTGCTCTCGTCGGTCGACGCGGCCCACCGCCGCGCCGCCGCCGCGCGCGCCAGGGAGGCCTCTTTAAAAGAAGACGTGGCGGTGCTCAGGGGCAGGCTCGCGGCGCAGACGGTCTCGACCGACGACGTCGCGCGCATGCTCCGCGACGCCGCCAGGGCGCGCGAGTCTGCGCGCGCCTCGCTGGCTGCGGCCCGCGACGCCGACGCCCGGGCTGACGAGGCCGAGAGAGGCCTCGAGGCAGAGATGGACGAGCTCGAGAGGGGACCGATCGCCGAGTACTCCAAAAAGGCCCGCGCCCTGGCTCTGGCGCCGGCGTCGGCCAAGCGCGCCGGCGGCGCGCACCTCGACGTCTCGCGCCTCGACAGGGCGGCCCCCGCGGACGAGGTCGCGCTGCTGGGCGGCGTCGACCTGCGCGCGGCGGCGCGCCCGGCCGTCGAGCGCCTGCGAGAGGGCGCCAAGGATCGCGGCAGGGAGCTGGCCGCCGAGGCGCGGTCCCTGAGGGCCGAGCTCGACGCGGCGACGCAGACGGCCGCGGCGCGGTGGGACGGCGTCGCGGCGCTGCGGGCGGAGCTCGAGGCCGCCGAGGCGCGGTTCGCGGCCGCCAAGATCGCGGCGGACGAGAGTGTGGCCGCGGTCGAGGCCGAGGCCGCGGCCCTGCGATTTAGCGGCGGAGAGAGCGAGAAGAGGGAAGCAGCAGCAGCAGCTCCTTCAACTTCGTCTTCCGCCGCCGCGGCCGCCGCCGCGGCAGAGGCCGACGCCGACGCCGCCGAGCAGGAGGCCGCGGCCACGCAGGCGGCGGCGGAGGCAGAGCTCGCGGCCCTCGACGCCGACGTCGCCTCTCTCTCCGACGCCGTGAGCGCCGCGCTCGACGCCGCGATCGCGCACAAGGGCGCCGTGGGCGAGGCCGTCGCGAGGGTCGCCGGCGTCGCGTCGGCGGCGAGGGACGCAGTGCTGGGCGAGGCGCCGCTGGCGTTTCGGGAATGAAGGGCGAGCGGGTCGAAAAGAGAAGAGAAAGAGGGAGAGAGAGAGAGAGAGAGAAATACTGTTTTATTTGTTCCATTTAAAGTGTTATGATACACGCACACGCAGTTGCGAGATATAATGGTGGGAGAGAGCTTTTCTCGGAGAGTGTGGAAAGGCGGGAGTGGGGGAAGGAGTTGAAAGAGAGAGAAAGGAAAAAAAAGGGGGGAAAAAGCTCAGTTTTTCTCGTCTTATTCGTTTCACCTACTCAAGGAAGATGCTTCGCCGGACGGCTGCTGGAGCCGCCGCCTCCGCTGCTGCAGCTGCAGCGCCCTCTTCTTCGTCGTGCGGTCCGGACTACCATGAAGACCACAAACACGAGAACGGCATTGCCGCGAAGCGTCCCCCGGCGCAGCGGAGAAGGAGCGTCTCCAAGCGTACAATTATGCTCGTCGCGGCCATCGCGGGGTCGATCGTCCTCAGCCTCGCGCGTCACTTCTGGTCCTCTGCGTCTTCTCCGGGTGAGTTTGAGCGCACGCGCGGTCTTGCGAAGATTAGAGAGCGCTCGCTCGCGTGCTTGTTTGAAGCGAATCCGTACGCTGACGGGTCGCCAATTCGCGCTTGATTTCTCTCAACCCAATCGATCAAACAGCTTTCTTCTCGTCGACCTCGGCGTCGTCGGCGTTTGCCAGAGGCCTCGCCGACCCGTCGGCGCCCTCCTCGCTCTCGGCGTCGACGATCCTCTCCAATTACGGCCTTTTCGATTCCGAGTCGCAGAGCGAGAGGAGGTACAACACCCTGTGGGCCGAGGCGCGGGCCCACGCGACGAACGTGAAGCTCGAGAAGAAGGCGGAGAAGAAAAAGTCCGGTAGCAGCAAAAAGACGGCGGCGGCGGCGGCGACGGCGACGACGGAGGGGGAGCAAGGCGACAGAGGAGGAGAGAAACCCTCTTCTTCTCCTCCGCCTCGGACCCAGCTCCCCGCGCCGCCGACGCTCGCGTACGTGACCCCCTGGAACCCGCGCGGCTTCGAGGCCGCTTTAAAATTTCACAAGAAGATCACGCACGTCAGCCCCGTGTGGTACCAGATCGTCGCGGCCCCGCCCGGCGGCGGCAACAAAGGCGTCGGCCCGGTGCTGAAGGGCGGCGAGGGAGTCGACGAAAAGTGGCTCGCGGAGATGCGGAAGAGGGCGCCCGGCACCAAGATCCTGCCTCGCGTATCCCTGGAGCTGGATCGGTTCGCCCTCGCGCTGCTCTTCGGCGGGGCGGCGTCGCACGCTCTTTCTATCGGGTGAGGAGTTTGGACTCTTTTTTCTTCGTTTTCTGGTGAGCATTTTTCGGACGAGCGAGAGCGAGAAAAAAAAAACCCACTTTTTCGTTCTCTCTCTCTCTCTCTCTCCAATCTCCATTCCCCCCCCCCCCCAAAAAAAAAAAAAA
>Ga0210003_1004491_pt1 | contig 11026 bp, 13 predicted proteins | sample LantaG_FD_182804 | JGI IMG/M metagenome (GOLD analysis project Ga0210003, IMG submission 182804) | Deep subsurface microbial communities from Baltic Sea to uncover new lineages of life (NeLLi) - Landsort_02402 metaG (SPAdes) (version 2) | ecosystem: Environmental > Aquatic > Marine > Oceanic >...
TGTTGTTGACTCTAAAGGATAAGGAACGGTAAACGAAACAGAACTACCAGAAATTGTTTGTACTATATAACAATATGTTATTGTTTGATCACAAACATATACCGAATATGGTGGTGTTCCTGTTATTCCAGATATTGTTATTTGATTAGGCATATCTTTTTCCTATCCAATAATATGTTTATTTTATTATAAATACTTTATAATCCAAAACGTGATTTTGTTAAGTTATAATTTTGAAGTATTTCTGTTGGTGATAGTGATCTACTATAGATTGTTAGATTAGAAATTTCACAATTTGCATAATCTGTTAACCGACTACCGACCTCTAAAGTTTTAATTGTATTTGTTATATTACCATTATCCAACGCACTATGTTTAAACGCACCATTTAAATAAAATTTTAAAGTTGTCCCATCATAGGTTATTGTGTATTGATTCCAAACATTAATACATTGATTATTATCTAAAAGTATGTAAGTCACTTTTTGACCTGTCCCACCAAATCTTTCAGAAGCTATTGCCACTTGATTAATACTATCTCTATAAAACCAAAGGTTATACCCATTTCTTGGTGAACCACTCTCCCTATTTAAAAATCCTGAAAAAATTGTAGTAGAATTTAATATTTTTGCAAATATATTGAGTGTGTATGGTGAAGTATTTAAAAATTGAAGGCTTGGGGATGATGCAAATGTTGTAGTATCGTTTGTTCCATCAAAAACAATACTACCTTTATTGGATGGATTAAATGTTGGCCCATTAACTAATGTTCCGTTATTAGATGACATACTTAAGTCATTCCAAGACGTGGAACCTGAGATGTATGATTTTGGGTTTGCAGCATCTAAATATAGTACTAAACCATCAGTTATAATATTTCCACCACCCTCTATTGTTCCCATATTATCCGTTCGTTAGATGTCCATTCAGGTGTTGTTAATATTAATAAAATCTCATCGTAGTTATATGGTCCTTCCTTTGTGTATAAATCTTCCACACATTCAGGAGTTATACCATCCCATTTTACAAATGTTTTTGTATTATCAATTGATTGTCTAACAGTTTCTTCAGAAGTTTCAATAACTTGGGTAAAATCAATTTGAGTTAATTCAGACATATTGAATATCATAAATTCTCTATTTTTGTAATCTTGTGTTTCCATAATTATATATACCTTTTTTTTATTGCATCATAGTTTTGTAATATCTCATTAGAACTTAATGTTTTTTTATAAACCATAAAGTTTGACATTTTTCCATTAAAAAACCATTGTTTAGGGGGTCCGGTGTATGTCGCTAAATTAAAATAAGTGTTTGTATTAAAATAACAATTTGCAATAGTTCTAAAATTTTCTAAAACACCATTAACATATATAGATTGTTTGGATGTTGTTATGTCATATGAAATAACTACGTTATACCATGAACCCCCAACCCAAGTATTTGTTGTTGTATATATGGTACTAAGTGGGTTAAATGTTTGATATCCAATTCTACCTGAAGTACTACCTAACAAATATATGTAATTATCAACACCACCAAGCAAAGTGTTTTGGGCTTCCATTAACATAAAATTAATTACGTTTGATGGTGTTATTGTATTTGTAAAACTAAGCCATATAGATATAGTGTAATTACCAATCGTTTGATTTGCGGTTATTTTAGTTAACCCAATATAATCATTTACCCCATCAAAAACTATACTCCCCCCGTTTGAACTATTAAATGTTGGCCCATTAATTAGTGTACCATTTATTCCTGTTCTACTTATATCATACCAAGTTGTGGATCCCGAAATATATGATTTAGGATTAGAAGCATCAAGATAATAGATTAAACTATCTAATGACGAAATTTTTGGTGAAAAATTAAAACTCATATTATATACTTCTTACTATTGTTTTTACTGTCCATCCCGCAGTTGTTCCTGATGTTTGTAATACTGCAGATGTTCCACCACTTATTACCATATTAAATGTAATACCTGTTGTACTTCCAAGTGACGTTGTTGATGTTTCGGTATAGTTAATTGACGGTCCACTCCAAATGGACATAATATTCCCTGCCCTTAAATTTGTGCCATCACTTACCGTATAGTCAAAAAACGCTCCCGTATATGCTGATGTTGGTATTGAATATACGTTTGTAGTTCCTAAACCAGCGCTAACTTTTTTCGTTGTGTTTAAAGATGGTGACAAATAATCCCCCATCAATGTTGTGTTATCTGAGAAAACTTCTAATATTGGTAATCCTGAAATATCATTAACACTAAATAATGAACCAACCAAACTATCTGTAACACTAAATAACTCACCACTTGATCCTACAATAGTAAATAATGGTAAAGTAGTCCCTGAACCAATTATTGTAACAATACTTTGTCCTGACCCTGAAAATAATGCGGTTGTTCCTGTAATACCTTTAACTGTCGTATTTCCGGTTACCGATAAGTTTCCATTAACCGTTAATCCTGTTAATGTATTGAACAACGCACTATATGTACCACCTGTATTGTTAGTGAATGTAAAACTATTATTAGAATATGTCGCCCCCGTTGTATGTATATCTGTTGGTAAATTTTGATACGTAGTTGCCGATATTGTACCATTGACGGTTAATCCTGTCATTGTGTTAATAGTGGCGTTGAATGTGGTTCCTGAATTATCCCCTATCGTAAATGTGTTGTCGTTATAGGTAAATCCTGTAACATATTGATTATTATCAGTTGTCCCTGTATAATATCCCGTAACATTAAATGTGCCTCCCGTATTATTTGTAAATGTTGTTGTTCCATTACCATACGTTCCTCCTGTAACAAAAACATCTAAAGGTAACCCTAAATAAGTTGATGCAGAAAATGTTGTAGCAGTAACTCCTTGTGTAAATATTGTATTACCAGTAACGGTCCCACCTGTAAATGTTCCACCACCACTCCCACCTCCAGAACCAAAAATTGACCAATCAGTAAAGTTAAAAGCCCACGGAGAAAGGTTTAATTTATAATAATCGGTTCCTCCACTAACCCCCACAACCATACCCGCACGTCTTCGTAGTACAGGTATATTATCTAAATCTGAAATTGTATCTACGTTTCTTAAACCGTCAATACCATAAATTGGGTCTATTACGGGATAAGTATCCGTTGGTTCCGATGGTGATATAAACCCGAAAACCTCAACCCCACCTGAAAGACTAAAACTCATAAAGACTAAATTTCATCATAATTATTTATTTTTTTTAACTACACAACCAACATAATAATTGTCCGTTGAATGAGTAAAATGTTCTATATATGTTATATGTTATTGCAAATCCATTTGCATCTAACACAACCACAGTGCCAATGTTATTAGTAGGAACATTATTACCCGTACATCCCGTACTACTATCTTTAAAGTCGCTAGGTTGAGGTAAGGATATTGGTATTAATACATACCCATAACCAGTTCCTGAGGAGAAAGTCACATACGTATTTGTTATATCATTTGTCGTAACAAAAGTTAATGATCCTGTATCAGCACTTGTTATTGTGGTGTTATTAAACTTACCATAATAAATACCGGGTAAAAATGGTAAAGGTGATGGTGTTGGTGTAGGTGTTGGCGTTTGTGACGCACAAGGTGGTAATGTTGGTGTATTGCTTGGTGTTGGAGCAGGCGTTTTTGTTGGTGTTGGAGTTACTGTTGGTGTTGGTGTAGGTGTTTGTGACGCACAAGGATCATATGTTGGTGTTGGTGTAGGCGTTGTGGTAGGTGTGGGAGTTGGAGTTTTTGTTGGTGTTACCGTTGGTGTTGGGGTAGGTGTAGGTCTCGTAACATCTAAAAAATTAACACATTTATTAGCATACGTGTAAATTGTGTAGGTTCCATAAATCTCCCTTGGTGGAACTAATAGTGATGGTTCAAATGTGAATGGTAAGATAACATCGCCAAGATTTATCACAACACTATCGTTGTCAGGCGTAAACAAGACATTAGCTAGCTCACCATCATAATTAATACTATCTATTGTGATAATTTGGATCATCGTATTTTTTTATAAATACCTCAATACATTAAATTTAATGGTTTGGTTCAACCAATTATTGTTGTGGTAGTAGTTGTAATATCCTCAATAGTATAACTAAAGTCATTCGGAGCACATGTTGATGTGGTACAAACAGGACAATCAGGATCAAACATCATAAATTTATTTTTTAATAAACTAAAATTATGTTTAACTTCGGGTGATGATAATGGTTGAGTGTAGAATCTAAACTGGGAAATACCACCATCAAACGTTCCACCAAAATTTTCTTCCAATAAGATGTGAGTTTTTAAACTATTTAAACTTGTTGAACTTAGAACATTTTCTGGAAAACATTCCGGGTCTTGTATAAATTCTCCGATGGTTGTTGCGGTACAAGCTGACAATGTTAGGTTTTCGTGAAGACCTTGAGTTCCTCCACCCCAAGACATATTAAATGGAACCCCAACTTGTTTTTCTTTGTCAGTATCTAACGCTCTTGGGATAACTTCCTCAAAGTTTTCAACAACATAGAATATTTTACCATTTATATATATTTTTAATCTACCCTCCCTGAATTTTGTGTCGTCCAACCATTTTTGATTTAACTCAACAATTGTTACCGTTTTTGGTGTTGCCAATCCATTAGTGTATGGTGGTTCTATAAGAGATACGGTGTTGTTCGCCAAAGAATCTAAATACTTAACTTTAGTTATATCATCTAAACCGCCGAACCATCTTAAATCACAATAATCAATAAAGGTATATCTTTCCCAAACAACATCTATTTGGAACCAATGTTCAAACTCTAACCAAGCAGGATTAACCGATAAACAATAAGGGTATATTGGTGGAGTACAAATATCCTGTATTGTATATCCGGTAACATAAGTTTGTCCCGTTATACAAGTTCCTGTTGTTTCACACGATCCGGTAATTTTAATAACTCTAATACCAATACCAGGATTTTTAGGGTCACCACATAATCTAATGGAAATATTATTAGATAGTGCGTCCATTTTTGGGTCTACCTCACACGTATTTTCTATTGATGTAAATCCTGTTGGAACATAACTAGGACAACACCCACAAGTATTACAACTATCACAATCATTGTTTGCGCAATTACTACACGTAGGTGTACAGATAGGAGTAACGGGTGCATCACACGGAACTATTGGTGTTGGGCTTGGTGTCGGAGTTGGTGTTGGTTGGATTACGTTATCACAAATATGTGTTTTACATTCCCACCCACAAGGTAGACAAGGGTTTTCCCCACAACTACATCCACAATATTGTTGTGTTTGACCATTATTACAAACATTACATCCATTATTTGCATATGGATTATAAAAACCATTATTTGGTCTTGGTGGGTAAACAAAAATACATCTGCTATTTGTTATTGTTAAATTACAACAAGCGCAAGTTTGAAAACAATTTGTTAATCCCGATGTGACTCTTATATAACTTGGGTCACATTTTGGTGATCCGTCAGCATAATGATAAAATTTATTCTCAGCTCTTGTCCCCATATAAAAGAATGTGTTCTTATTATTTGGGTATATTCTATTTAAAGTTGTATATCCTGGAGGTGGGGTATATTCATCAAAAAATCTTGGTTTTAATAATAACTCAATAGACCAACCTTTTTTCATTCTTTCAGGTAATATATCATAATCATAATCAAATAACTTATAAAACCCTTGATAGAATCCACCATATAGTTCGTGATATTTACCAACCTGAGGATTTTCTTTTGATACAATTTGGTAGGACGTATATTCGGGAACCCCAGAAAACTTATGATTTTGGGGGACGTTGGTTGTTACCTGAATAAATTTCATTCTTCTATCAAAATACTCTCTACTGAACTTTAAATAATCGGAAAATAAACCATTAGTAAAAGTTATTGTCTCACCCTCAATTTGATTAACTAAACCATTATCAATACCCGTAAGACCAATGTCACATGTCGTGCTAGCGGAAAAACAATCCAATTTTAAATCTGGATACTCATAATAATTTTCTGACACAATAATATTGTTAGGGTTATATGATCCATAATTTAAAGTAAGTCCCTGAGATGAAAGAGGGTTGTTTAAATCCAAAAAAACTGGCAATCTTGTACCATCACCTTCCGCAATTAAGTAAGGCGAAAATACAACCTCTTGATTAAAATCCACCTCATCAGATGCCAAAGACATATCCTGACCATCATAAATGACATTCAATTTAAGTTTTGGGTAATTATACTGATTTATATTTTGGTATGCCATTTGTTTTAATTATAAATACAACATATCAAAGTATTTATTGTAAAAACTAATTTTATGATTGAGTTCAATAAAGAATATTTTGAGTCACCTTATTACTTCTTCCTAAAAGAGGGGAAGGATATGTTTTCATTATATTACTCCGTATCAGATACTATAAGTGAATCACGAAAAGATAATAAAGTTATTAAGTTTGATAAAACTCAAAAAGAAGAAATTAAAAAAACTATTTTAAAAATTCTTAAATCAGGTAAAAAATTGTCAAAGGAAAGGATATCAATGATTCTTAATTCAAAACAAAAGAATTCTAAAAAACAAAACGGAGAGATTGATGAACTAGTTAACGCTGATGGATCTTATATCAGTTCAAACATTCCAATATTAAACCAAAGAGTTCTTGCCAAAAAAACTACCGACCAAACGGCCAAAATGACAAAGTCAAATCAATTCCCATACATTCGTGGTTATTGGAATGAAGGAACAAAAGAAGATGAAAATATAATTGATGAGGTTGATCAATCAGAATCATTTGGTTTTGAGGAAACGGACGATGCTAAAACTTATGACGAAGCATCTGAAATTATGGATGAACTTGGTGTTGAGGATCCTATTGAAAGAGATGAAAGGGTAAAAAGATTTGGATTTGACCCAAAACTTGATAGACGACTTGAAATTGATCACAAAAATGGTGAGAATTTAGGTTCTTTCACTAAAAGAAGATTGGCAGAATTAGAGAAACAAAAAATGAATAATATGTTGGATGAGATATTACTTTCAAAAAAAAATAATAACAAAGACGTAGTTAAAAAAACAAAAGAAGAAACTGAAGATAATAGTCCCATTTCTAAAATTTTGATGAGAAACATTGAGTCAATTAAAAAAATTGCAGAAAAAGAGGGGATTAGCTTAAATAAATTAATAAAACACTTAAGTAAAGGTGAATAGTAGTTTATATGGTAAGACGATTCAAATACCCGATAAAATGTTGGAGTATTTAGAGACTTGTTTTGAACATATCCCAAATTCCGACGCATCAATTGAAGGACACAAACGGAATGAGGAATTAAGGGATAGTGGGTATGTAACTTATCAACAATTGGGTAGAATAAAACATTGGTTTGATAATTATATTGGAGACAAAACTGATGCCCCATTTACGTTGAATGGTGCTGACTATATGAGAAATTGGGTTGATACCACAATAGATGGTTTAAGACGTAATGATAATTTTGATAATGAAATTGAGAATGAATATATGCCAGCAGATGTTACCGATGACCTTATTAATGATTTAGGTCCGTTGGCAGATATGGTAAGACCGTCAAAAGACCATAGCACTTTCACACAAGATGTGAGAATAAAAGAAGACTTAGATAGAATAAACCAAATAATAAAACAAATAATTTAAGATGCCGGAAATAGAAAGACTAGATTATAGCCAACCAGAAAACGACTTGACTGCGATTGGTGATGCACAAAGAAAAAGATTAATCGTAAAAAATGATTACAAAACGGTTAATCCTTACTCCTCAACAAACAAAGACGCAATCTCCGATGGAGATCAATTTGGAAAAGGTACGGGAGTTTTTTTAGACACCGTTAATGGGGGATCATCCATTGATGCTGCCGAAAGAAAAAATGAAATAAAAGTTAATGAATTTCAACCAGACAAACCATATACAACACCATCAGCATAATGAAACTTTACAACACTCTTAATAGGCTTATATTAGAAGTAGCATCAAAAGACCAAGTTATTGATGCGATAAAGCAAAGAAGAGTGTGTGCAATTTATTACGATGGTGATGAACCAGGGGGTAAAGGGTTAAGGGTTATTGAACCTGTATGTTTTGGTTATAGTAAAAGTGGGAATCCTGTTTTACGAGCTTGGGATAAAGAGGGGGCATCCCACACAGCATATAAGGGTGAGAAACCATTACCTGGATGGAGAATGTTTAGAATTGATAAAACCCAATTTATTAGACCAACAACTGAAACATTTGATACTCCAAGACCAAACTATAACCCAAATGGGGATAAAAGTATGTCAAGGGTTCTCATAAACGCAGTCTTTTGAAATAAAAATATAATATAATATGACATCAGAAAACGAATTAATGCAAAGATTAATGGTCTCAAAGAGGATCATGGAAAAACATAATGATATGGGTAGAGGACAGGGAACAATGGATGGGGATTACTCAAGCCAAGATAACAATGGATCATCAAATAATAGTAACCACGCATCTCCAAGAGTTGAGAACTTCCAACCTATGAACGCGACTTACAACTTACCTAACGATCTTTTACAGGAAACTCAAGAATCTCGTCCAACACAATCACATTCTGGTCCACCAACAGCAGATAGAATATCTAACTCAAAGCTTCCAGATGAAATTAAAAGATTAATGATGGAACACCCAATACAACAACCAACAATGGGTATGGGTTCTGGAAGTGTAATTTCCGACGAATTAGTTGAGAAAGCTTCTCGATTAATGAAAACAAATGCAAAGGGAGATGTTGTTAATGAACAAACACAAAAAAGACAACCTCAACAACAAACACAACAACAATCTATTGGGATATCATCAAACGATATTAGAGATATTGTTAGAGAAACGGTAGAAGATGTATTAAAAGAAAATGGTCTTTTAGTAGAATCTGAATCAAGAAGTAGTGATTTATTTAAATTCAGGGTGGGACAACACCTATTTGAAGGTAAAGTTCTTAAAGTTAAGAAAATGGCAAAATAATATTTTTTATAATTTCTTATAACCTCCATCTAAAGTGGGGGTTTTTTTTGTGTTTATATTTTTACCTTTTGATAAGACTGGGCTATTTTTAATTAAAAAAAAACAAAAGACGGCAAAAGAATTATGGGGGTATTATAAAAACAAGATTGACTTAACAATAGAAAAAGGTTATTATTTAGAAATAATGTGGGGAAGCGATTTTTACAATCTTACCCATTTAAAAAAAAATTATAAAAAAATATGAAAGAAAAAATTAGAGTATTGGTGACGCCTAGCGATAGGTCAGGAGTAGGAAAGTTCAGATCTGTAGACCCCCACATTAAACTACAAAATTTATATCCTGATGATTTTCACGTTGATATTGACTATGAACCAAGGGTTGATGACATAAATTATTGGAAAAATTACCAAATAGTTCATTTCCATAGAAGTTTTGGGGATATTGATAAATGTCCGGAACTTATAAAAAAGTTAAGGTCTATGGGTATTATCGTTATTGGTGACATTGATGACTATTGGCTTCCCACAAAGGAACACCCTATTCATGAATTGATTAGACAACAAAATATGAACACAAAAATTGTAAACAATTTAAGGGAGTGTTCATATGTTACAACAACAACTGACTTATTTGCCAACGAAATTAGAAAAATCAATAAGAATGTTATTGTTTTACCTAACGCAATTGACCCAAAAGAACCTCAGTTTAATCAACCCACACCAAAATCGGATAAGATACGAGTTGGTTGGTTGGGTGGTTCATCCCACTTACACGATCTTAAGTTATTAGATGGAATGACCAACAAACTTGGGCAAATACAAGATAAGTTACAATATTATATTTGTGGATTTGATATTCGTGGGGTTATTACCGAATTAAATAAAGATACTGGAGAAAAAAAACAAAGACCAATTAAACCTAATGAAACGGTTTGGGTAATGTATGAGAAAATTTTTACCAATGATTATAAAATTATCTCACCAGAATATAAAATTTACTTAGATAAATTTGAAGAGGGAGACTATCCGGCAATCCAAAACGAAAACTATGTTAGAGTTTGGACGAGACCTGTTGACCAATACGCTAGAAACTATTCTAACTTTGACATTTCATTGGCACCAATTAAAAACCACATCTTCAACAGAATGAAATCACAATTGAAGGTTATTGAAGCTGGATTTTATAAGAAAGCATTAATTGCATCAAATGTTGGGCCTTATACCATTGACTTGAAACATGCGTTGGATAAAGGCCAATTTACCGATGGAAACGCATTGTTGGTTAACGAAACTAACAATCATAGTGATTGGGCAAAAAACATTAAAAAGTTGGTTGAAAATCCAAATATGATTACCGATCTTGGTGAGAGATTATATGAAACGGTAAAAGACAAATATGACCTTAATATTGTGACAAAAACTAGGGCAGAATTTTATATATCCTTAATAAATTAAATTATGATTAACATACCAATAACAAAAATTTTATTTCTTGACATTGAGACTGTTGGTGGTTGTAAAAACTACCAAAGTTGTAGAGAAACAAACCCAACTGTATCAAACCAATTTGAGAAATACTTTGATTGGTTTCTTAAAAGATTCCCCGAAGACAAGATAACTGACATGATGTCCACTGAAGAACACATGGATGAGGTATTTCAACGAAGGGCGGCATTAGTTCCTGAGTTTGCAAAAATTGTATGTGTATCTATGGCATTTGTTTTAGATAACGGAGACGTTAAAAAACAAACATTCTCTGGCAATGATGAGAAAAAACTTCTTATTGATGTAAGAAACCTATTGGATCGTTGTCATAAATTAGATTTTTATCTATGTGGGCATAACCTTAAAAACTTTGATATTCCTATGTTGGCAAAACGAATGATTATCAACGGCATTATGCCATCCAAGATTCTACCATCTTATGATACAAAACCTTGGGAGATTAAAGCTATAGACACAAAGGAAATTTGGCAATACGGATCATATA
>Ga0210003_1004492_pt1 | contig 11026 bp, 16 predicted proteins | sample LantaG_FD_182804 | JGI IMG/M metagenome (GOLD analysis project Ga0210003, IMG submission 182804) | Deep subsurface microbial communities from Baltic Sea to uncover new lineages of life (NeLLi) - Landsort_02402 metaG (SPAdes) (version 2) | ecosystem: Environmental > Aquatic > Marine > Oceanic >...
TCGGTGTCTGAATATGCCAACGCACCTTGAAGAAGAAGATTATCCGCTTACTTTTCCCGCCTCGGCCGATGTTTTCCCATCCCTGGTCGATCTTAATCACTATATTGACGCCTGGATCCTGAATAATGTTCACGAATCTATAAACTCAATTCAGGATCTCCTTCTTGATAATCATTATCCCTCTCGCGGCTTTTCCATGAAAGTCATCGCTGATGATGCCGCTATCGAGGTTAAAGACGGCCTCGGCTTCTGGACCGTTCCCCCCGAATTTGACGGCCTTTCCATCCTCGCTGTCGGCGCCCACATTTACGCCTGCTCTACAAGCGGCGGCGTACAATTCCAAATTTACAATGTTACCGACTCTGTTGATATTTTATCGACCGTCATTTCCATTGACGAAAGTGATTATGATTCCAAAGACGCTTCAGCCGCACCTGTTATCGATTCTGACAATCGCCTGCTTTCCCTGTGCGACGTTCTCCGATTCGATTGTGACGTCGCCGGCTCCGATACCGCTGGTTTTGAAATCCGCTTTTCTGCTTCTAAGGTTTAGACTTTTATGAGTGATGAAATAATCCTTTACCCTACCACCGCGAAAGACGATTGCGCCTACTGGATCCTTGGCTCCACCTGGCACGACTCCGACCTTTTTTGCTGTTTCGGCCAAGTCATTGGTCTGCGCCGTAACTCCTATATCCGCTTTTTAAATACCGGCATTCCCCCTGGCTCCACTATTGAATCGTGCATTATTAAATTTTACTCTTACAACTCCGTCAGCTACACTCCCGTTAAGGCCCTTGTTTACTTTGAGGACGCCGACGATCCCGCAAAATGCACCGACGCCGACGACGCCGAAGGCCGCGACCTTACCGCCTCTATTTCTTTTACTGTCTCCTCTCGCTGGGTTGGTAATAACTGGTATTCTTCCCCCGAACTTAAAACCATTTTTCAATCCATCGTCGACCGCGCCGGCTTCGCTTCCGATTCTCATATCACCGCTTTTGTCTATGATAATGTCAATCCTAATTCTCGCCTCCGCTACTTCGACAATCTCGGCCACGCCGGTTATTATCCGCCGCGTCTTTATGTTACATACTCTGAAGGCGGCTCTGACTTTGTACCTCAACCTATTATCTTTTAAGGAGGCTCTTATATGTCATTTCAGACAGTCTTTTTTTCAAAAACTGACGGATCCATTCTCGGTATTTTTCCTAATCAATACATTAAATCCCGCGTTGCTGCTCGTCGCCTCTTCCCCGATACCGACATTTCCGGAAGCCGCTTTTTTTATCTTCACATTCCTTTTCAACTTGACCCCTCTCAATTTAAGGTCCGCTTCTCTGATCATGTCGCCCCTCGCATTGTCCGCCTCGACGGGTCCGATCCTTTACCTGCTTTTATCTTCTCTTCCTCTCAACAGATCCTCTCCACATACAAAAACGTGGTTTTCGATTTTGAAGGCGGCGCCGGTGACTATCTCGATGAAGCTGATTCCCTTGTCGCTGCTGCGCTCCGCTATCCTGACGTTAATTTCTACGCTACCCTTTCTGACGATCGGGTCCCGCTTTTAAACCTTCTTTCCGGATTTGATTCTATTACCTGTTTGACTCCCAGGATCCCTTTCCCCTCTCGCGCCGGTCGCATTGCTTTTTCCGAAATCTGCCGCTTTCCGCCTCCCTACCCTCGAGGCGGCAAGATTGGTATTTATTCATCGATCGCCGGCCTTGACTCCCCCGCCGATCGTAATCCCTTCGTGATTCCTGGCGACCTCGTTTCCCAGGCTCAGTCTTTTATCTCTGCCGCCTTTCCTACGAAAATGAAACGCCTGGTCGCTCTTCACCTTACCTCTGGCAACTCCAACGCCAAGAGTATTGACACCGATACCATTCTCCGTTATCTGGATCCTTTTCTTGATACTCCGGGCCTTTATTTCGCCGTTCTCGGTGGCCACGGCGAACCCTTAATCGATCATCCTAAATTTAAATCGTTCTGCGGCGCCCTCTCCTGGTCGCTCGTTCCCGCTTTTCTCTCCCTCTGCTCTGCCGCTGTCTGCATTGATTCCGCTATCCTTCATATCGCTCAACATTTAAAGATGCCTGCCCTGGGCTTATTTGGACCCACTTCCCCCGAATCCATTCTTGATGACCCCCCCGGTATCTCCGTCCTTCAAGCTCCCTGCGACTGCTGCCCCTGTCACAACTACGAATGCCACCTTGACGGCTGCATGGATAAATTCGACCCTCCCGCTATTCACAATGCCCTTTCCGCCCTTCTTTCGTTGCCGCATGCATAAATACTATCTCCTCACTTCTACATGCTCTGGCCCTCACCTTAACCCTGGATCTCAACTTATCTCTTTCGGGCTCCGTCACATGATTCGCCTTGTAGATCCTGACGCTCTTTTTTTCGACCTCTCTATATTTTCTCACGATCCCTTAAACTGGGCGGTCATGCTTGACCAGGCCGACGCCGTTTTTCTCTGCGGCAATCCCCGCTTTGACCGCTCTAATTATCCTCACTTCTGGGTTACTGAGCTCTGGGATCACTTCGCTGACGCTCGCGCCCACGGCATTTTGACAGGTGACTTTTTCGCCGGCTGCGCTTCCCCCCTTCCCCTTGACGCCCCCCAAACTGAATCTAAGCTTCTGCTCACTTACCCCCGCAATGCCGCCACCGCTCGCGCTCACGCTTCCCTCGATGCTCTCGTTTGCCGTGATCGCTCATCTTTCTTGATCTCTGATTCCCCGTCCTTTTCTCCTCTCCTCTTCCCCTGTTCGACGTTCTGGGCTTCTTCCTATTTTGGCATTAAACCATTTATGAAAACCCATAACGCTGTAATTATTCCCTCTTTATACGTTTCCAAGGATCTCATTCGCTCTCTTCGCTCTCTTGTTAAACGGATCCCGAATGACCTTCCCACATACCTTGTCGCTCACTGCCGCTCTGAATTTCTCATGCTTCGCGAACTTCTTCCGGATTATTACCCCTCCATCATTCTCTCAGATCCTGAATCTCTTCTCCGCTTCCTCTCTACCTGCGACCATCTTATTTCGTGCCGCTTGCATGCTTCCATTCCCGCCCTCTCTCTCGGCTGCAAGCTTCTACACGTCGCCGTCGATTCTCGATCTCGCTCCCTTGATCTCTTTAATGTTCCCTACGTTCCCATGACCTCTGTTCTCTCCGGTAACTTTTCCTTTTCCTTTTTCGATTCCTTCATGTATGATCCCCCTGGCTTGCAACCCTTTTTCGCGTATTTCAAATCTCACATTATGGAGAAACTGCCTTGACGGATCCTATCTCTGCATTAGAATTTGACTACTTCGAGTCCGCCTCTTATTACGATTTCGATTACTGGAACACTCCTGGCATGAAGTCCGGCTACGTTAATATGTCCCGCTCTCTCAACGGCGACTGGCACTCACGCGCCGCCGCCTGGTTCAATCGCTCTATCCCCCTTCGCGACAAGATTCTCCTTGACGCCGGCTGCGGCCTTGGTCACTTCATGCTCGCCTTTCAATCCCTCGGCGCTATTGTTTCTGGCGCTGACATTTCAGACTATTCCAACGAGATCGTCGCTCCGCTCTTCCCCTGCTCTTTTCATCATTCATCCCTCGATGAATTATTCGACCTTGAAGATAGTTCTTTTGATATTGTTTTTTGCTCTGCCGTCATGGAACACATTCTGCCTACCCGCGTAGGCCGCACCACAGACAGTCTCCTTCGCATTACTAAACCTGGCGGGCTCCTCTTTTTTGAAATCGACACGAAACCGAACGCGCTTCGCCCCATGCCTGAGGCCTCTCATATCTGCATTCGCCCTCGCTCCGATTGGCTGCAATTCTTTGATGAATATGCTCCCGCTCTCACTATCCGCGACGATCTCGAGCACTCCCTTTTAAACGATCACCTCGACCCTGGCTTCCCTCACCCCGACTGGTCGTTCCACGTTCTTCAGAAACGCGACATATAAACTTCTTGACATTCTTATCTTATTTTCCTACGCTTCCCTCATCCTAATTGTATGGAGGTTCTTCACCATGGCAAAAGTTTCCGGTCCTTTTATGTCGATTGACGCGTCGGGTACGGTTTACAAGACCTTGACCGCATCAATCTGGAAGGGGAGGAACTACATTCGCGGCTATTTCCGACCGACGAACCCCAACACGTCTGCTCAGCAGACCCAGCGCGCTTTGATGGCCACTGCCGTCGCTGCATGGCAGGCCCTTGTCGCTGTTACTCCCGATTCCGGTGCCGAAAATGATGAGGTCTACAAGGACAAATGGGATGTGGCAGCGCGGGACGTTTATCCCCCGATCTCGGGCTTCAACTACTACGTCATGCAGTATATTTTGCAGGACGGCGCTCCCACTATTCCTGCTATCGCCCCGAAGAAAGCAAAGACCATCCACGGATAGTCTCTCCTTTTTTCGTCACACATTTAATTTTGCCCCCTGCGCTTTTATCGCGTCGGGGGTTTTTTTTTCTTTTTTTGTGTGTCGCTCTTTATATGAACTACGACATATAACCCCCTTGCTCTGTCCTTTGCCCCTTATACGTAAAGCGACACTATCGGGTATTACATAAAACGTCATATTCCATCACGCTCTAAAATATAATACTTGCTTTTATGTCGTCTTTCTTTTATGGGTTTACTACGTTATGTCGTTTTGACTATTTGACAACTTTTCAAAGGAGGTAGTAAAACCCATGTTGATTAAATCAGGCGTAAACATTTCCAGACTTCATCGTGACATTCGCCGCGCCCTGGGTATTTTTGGCGATGTCTTTCTGGCTCACGACGAGGAGCTTGTCGTGACGTCTACTTTTGAAGGTAACCACTTTGCCGGATCTCTGCATTATAGCAACGATGCTTTTGATATCCGCAATCCTTCTTCAGACTTGGTTTTGATTATCCGCGACGCTGCCGACGTTCTCGGACCCGATTACGATATTATCCCCGAGGGTGATCATATCCACGTCGAATTTGATCCTAAAAAGGGGAGGTAATCTGACATGCCTGGAATCCGCTGCTTGAATGATGCTCAATATTCTGCTTTCATGGGCTATCTTCCGCAGATCTCGCCCCGCGACCGCTCCATTATTCTCCTACTTCTCCATGCCGGCTTGCGCAACTCTGAATGCTGCTCCCTCGATGTCCGCGACGTCTGGTTGCAGGGCTCTTTAGTTTCGACTCTCATCATTCGTCACGCCCACTCAACCACCAATCACATTCGCTACATCGACCTTTCACACGATCTGTCTCTCTCTCTTCAAGCTCATATCGGCCTTACTCAACATAAGGTCATTCCTCTTCTCTCTGACACTCCCCTTTTTCTTACCCTTCGCCAGAAGCTTCGCATCTGCCCGAAAGACATCCAACGCATTGTTCAGCATCATACTATTACCGCCCTGGGCGACCCCTTCACCCCGCATCAGCTTCGCCATACGTTCGGCGATAGACTTCTCCGGATAACCAATATCCGCGTTGTCCAACAGCTTTTAGGCCATCTGCATCTTTCCTCGACGCAGATTTATACTCACCCCACGTCGCAGGATTGCACTAACGCAATCCACGACGCTTTTTGATTGAAAGGCGGTCCACATCATGAAAAATCTACTAACTTCGCTCCTTCTCAAACTCATTCCTGTTATCCTGTCTAATTCGAGCGACCTCATCTGGGATACCTTGACATCTCTGCTCGATGATCTCAAATTCAAGGCTGCTTCTACCTCGAACCCCTTTGACGACTTACTCGTTGATTTCCTTGCCGGTATTCTTGATGATGCTCGCAGGGAATAGGCGATTTCTGGCCATTTTTTTTTTACTCTTGTTCCGTGTGCAATTTTGTTGCACACCATAGTATGTATTCACAGTTAGTATCTTTAAAAAATGGCCCTCTGATGTTAATAACCTGTTCACTACTCTAAGGAGGGAAACGAGAATCATCTTTCTTCTTCGTAACTTGCAAATCTTTTTTCGATTCTCGTTTCCTGTTGATAGGATTTAAGGCGCTCCGCCTCTCTTTTAGAGGAGGCACTGCAATTTGCGGACCGCCTTGATCCTTATTAATTTTATTCTCTGCTTTTTTTGTTACTCTTTTAGAAGGAGGTCCTCTTTATCATGCACCACAAAAGTTATATCAAACGATCTTTGCTGCTCTCTCTTTCACATTTGATGCTTAGGAACGGGAAGAGATACTGCTATCCCTCTCAAGAAAAGCTCTGCGTCATTCTTCACAAATACTACGGCTCCGACCTTGGCAGGCGCGCCCTCAACTACCATCTTGCATACCTGGTCGACTCCGGTTATATTCGCCGCACTCGGAGGATCCGCCGCGACGTATCCGGAAAGCTTCTCTTCGCCTCGACCCTCTATTTTTTCAGGAAGCGCGGATACTCCCTTCTTGCCAAGATTGCGAACACCGGCAAGAAACTTGAAAAGTTTTTCCGCTCTACCTCTGCCGATCGCAAACATGCCCTTTCTGTCTCGCTTGCTTCACCCGATCGCTATAATTTACCTGTTCCCGATCTTATTCCGTCCGGCTGATATGACTCGGTCCTTTTATGAAAGACATTATGCCCTTTTTCTGCCTCTTCTGCTCTCTGGTCTGTTTTTTACTCGGTCTGCTTTATAAGATCGTCCAGGACGCAAAGGCCGACATGGTCCAAAGCATGCACGATCTAAAAACCTTACTCGTCAAGCACGTCCACGACGACGACGGCGCCGCCGTGATTCGCTACAAAAAAAGCCGCGATGATCAGTGAATAGATAAAGTAATAGCCACCAAGGAACCGCGGAGAGTAGATTAACCCCCTTTTACATAGAATCTATTAAATTTTGACGCTAAAACCCCTGCAAGACCCGTAAAATCTACAAAGTAATGAAAAACATGAGCCAGAATGCCCCCAGAACTCCTGAGAACCGCCCACCTTTCGACAGCAAACATTGAACAAACTGCCCCCCGGGGAACCATTAACCCCTCTCGAGCATTCCTCAACGCCCAAAACATTCCCATAAATCCACTTTTATGAATTCTGAGTGCTACGATAACCCCCCCTTACCTGGGAATTGAACCCAAGAACCGCCGCCGCCCCCGCCCTCACTTGAAACCATGAACAATTAGCCGGTCCCGAATTGCCTGGTCATTTCGAACTGAAAGGCCCGTCGAACTCGCGCACCTTTCGCGCCGTCGTTCCTCCGTCACGAAAGCTGCTTTGCTCCTCTATGCGGTACGCGCTCAAATGATATTCCAGGTAAGCCTCCGGCTTAATCATTTTTCGCGCATCCTGATTGGAAGGAGAAGCCAGGGCGCATCTTTCGCGCCCTCGTTCCTCGGTCACGAAAGATGCTTTGCCCTGCTGTTCGGCTGCTCAGCCGGCTTTTCTCAACTCGTTTCGCGCCTTCGGTTTCGCGCGCAGCGTTTTTTTCCTTTTCCCCCCCTAATAACCCCCCTTTTTTCTTTTTTCCTCGGGCGCCTCCTTGCGTCCGGCCGCTCGATTCTCTCGCGCGCTCCCGCACCGGCACCCAATAAGGTAAGGGGTTCTATTATAAATCAGGGGTGGCAAAGGACAAAAACTACTTCTCTCAATTCACCCCATCCCCCTCTTTCGTTTGTCGCGCTATCCTTCGGCGCTACAACGGCTTCGCCGCCAGGCTTCGCCTTTCTGTTTCTATTCCCCCCGCCTCCCTCTGCTCATTCGCGCTCATTCTTCGCGCGAATCAGCGCCCTTCCGCCCCCCTGGGGGCTCCCCTTTACCGCCTCCCCGTACAGAATGACGCAGGAAAAGGAACTTGCTCCTTCGTCGCAAGATCCTTTTCCTGCTTTTCACGCCCTGCAAACCGGCGCGCGTTTCCGTCGCGAGGCTGCAAAACCTTCGGTTTTTCCGCTCCTCGCTTTGGGGACCGCGCGCCTTTACTCGCTTTGCGGCCAGATCACATTTTTGCTATTTTTTTACCCAAATCCCGATCGCACCAAAATCGCACACCTGCGAACGGAACGAAAACGCGAGCGCAGCCATCCTCTTGAAAATAAGATCTCATTTTGATATAAGCTTTTTTTATGGAAGTTCCTGACTTTTTAAACACCAGGTTGCCGCTCTTCTCCATCCGCGTACGCGGCAAATGGTTCAAGACCCACATTTTTCAGGTTATTCACGGCAAGCAATTTCTTCGCACTTATTCCGCCTATGACGGATCTGCCAAAGCTCACCTCGTTCCTTTTCAGCCTAAATTTTCCGCTGCCGTCTCGAGCTGGCAAGGCCTCCCTGCCGCTGATCGCCGGTGGTATCACTCCCGCGCCGCAAAGCTTGGCAAACGCATGTCCGGCTATAATTACTACCTCTCACTTTATCTCCGTGACAAGCTTTGATTACCCAGGACCCCTCCGCTCCCGCTGCTTTTCGCTCCGGTTACATTCACCGCCTTTCTTTTACTTCCGCCTTCAGATCCTCGCTCGCTTCTGTGAAGAATCGCTTCTGGTTTACTATCTACGTTTCCAATTTTAACCTTGAGAAAAAAACAGATCCCGCCGCCGTCCTCTTCTCCGCTATCCGATCTCTCTCCGATGCCGGTAAGGACGTGCGCCTGGTTATTGATCACCCGCGCCGCCACAAGCCAAATTACCATTCAAACGCCTATACAATCAGACGGCTCAAAGAATACGGGATCCCTTTTTATCTCGCCCCGACCAGGACCACCCTCCACTTGAAAATCGCCCTTTTCGATTCCACTCATGTTTTTTTGGGATCTCACAACTTCGCCCGCTCTTCTCTCGAGAACCCCCTCGACGCCACCGCCGCCCTCTTTGATCGCGCTGCCGTCCGATGGGCCGAAGAATTCTTTTTATCTCTCTTCGATGATCCCCTTTGCGAATATTTTCCCCCTTCTCAATACCCCTCTTATATTCACTATCCTTAAATCCCCCCTTGCCTTTTTTCTTTCCCTGGTCAATAATTCCTCACCATGGCAAAGATAAAGAATCCCCTTCCCCCCTTGACCGAGCTCGCCTACTACGACGCTGACGGCGAGCCTTATTACTTTGGCGAACTCTACCGCCAAATTATGGCCGATGCCTTCCCCCTCCCCTCTGATCATGCGTTTGACGTTGTCGGTAAATCCCGCCGCGGATCCCGCCCCACTCAACAGGGCCTTTCCTCTCCCGCTCAGCATCCCTATCGCCAGGCCTTTCACGATTGCACAATTCTTTGGAATTCTCTTCCGGAGGCCTGCCCCGAACCTCCGCCCCTCTATCCTATTACTTCGAAAGAATCCGTCTATGGCGAAAAGCTCGCCCACGGCGTCAAATGCTCTTACTATGATCTCTTTATTCGCTGCTGCATCAACTACGCACTGGCCCATGATGGCGACATGCCCGAAGGTCACTGCTTCCCCTGCCCCGCCGAATGCGAATGCGACGACATTTCTATTTGTTTTACCACCCAGGTCATGAACACCGGCGATTCACAAAACCTCTCTGTTGCTGATGGGAATCCCCTTTGCGCTTACACCTGGTCAATCGTTTCAGGCGGCGGCCACTTCACCGGAGGATTTTCCCAGACAACCGGCCTTTCCGTTACCTACTACGCCCCCGATGAAAACCCTTACTGCCTGCTCGATGTCACCATCGAATTATGGATTGAAAAACACTACTGCGAGGATCTGAAAATTTCTATCAATGCCGTCGTCAATCATGTTGATCATGCCCTTGCTCAGAAATACTGCGACGTCGAAGGTTTCTGTTCCCACAAGGATGCTTTCACATGCCCCATCGTCTACGGTCGCCGTTTCTTCTGTGACGGCGTCCAGGATACCAGCCAATTCGTTAAATGCACATGCTCCTACGGCGGATCTTGCGTCGGTGACGGCTGCTGCTGTGAAGTGGCTGACTATTGCGCCTACTACTTCGAGTCTAAGTGCTCCTTCGGCCTTACGTGCTCCGCCGTCGCCTTGACCCCCTGCTTAGATGTCGGCGATAATGATCCTTGGTCTGTGCTTGCAGGCGTCGCCCTCAACGCGTATGCTGACATGCGCACCGACGACATGAAAGCGGCGGGCTGCTGCCCGCCTCAGCTTCTTTGATAGGAGGATCCCCTTTTATGAAATCACTCACTTTTGATGAATTTCAGAACCGCCTTCGCGTCGTTTCTCGCGCTCGCCGGATCTTCATCCCGAATTTGACTCGCAACATTTCCAACGCCTTCGCCCTTTATCAGGAAATACTTGAAGAGGACGATCGACTACTTTCTTTAGAAATCGCCAACAACACAGGCGGCTTCGCCCCCTCGATTCTTGACGATTTTCCGCGCCCGCCCTGCCCTAAATGTAAGACGCCCTTGCGTCTTTCCATCCTTACGGATTGACGAAAGCGCGACCTGGGCCGTGCGCTCAATTACGAGACAGAGTGGATCTGCACCAATCCCGATTGCGTCTATTCTCTCCCCTCTGTTAAAACCCTGGAAGATTGGATATCCCTCCTTCAATCCGGCAACATTGATAAAATTATCTTTTCTTGATCGCTATGGCCAAACTTCATCGACCCCTATTTTCAGACGACGCATCCGGATCCGTCGCCTCGACTCTCACCTTTCGACGCGGCCAGACATACGGCTTTCTGGGCTTCGATGCCCTTCCTACTTCTATTACCGGCGAATGCTGCTCCGGCCTCGCCGTTTTCGGCGCTGAGACTTCCGGCATATTTCGCTTTCCCCAGGTCGTCACCTCTCATCACCGCGGCCCCTCTTCCTCTCCCGCCCTCGCTCAACGCCGGGCCCTTTTCGCTTCTCTCGCTCTTGCCTGGCATTCTCTTTCTCCTGGCGAAAAAGAAACATGGAATAATTCCGCTCCCTCTGGTATGTCCGGATATAAATATTACCTTTCTTTTTACTTATAATTTTTCGGTGGCTGAATATGCCAACGCACCTTGAAGAAGAAGATTATCCGCTTACTTTTCCCGCCTCGGCCGATGTTTTCCCATCCCTGGTCGATCTTAATCACTATATTGACGCCTGGATCCTGAATAATGTTCAC
>Ga0210003_1004493_pt1 | contig 11024 bp, 10 predicted proteins | sample LantaG_FD_182804 | JGI IMG/M metagenome (GOLD analysis project Ga0210003, IMG submission 182804) | Deep subsurface microbial communities from Baltic Sea to uncover new lineages of life (NeLLi) - Landsort_02402 metaG (SPAdes) (version 2) | ecosystem: Environmental > Aquatic > Marine > Oceanic >...
CGCCGACGATTTGTAATGTGGGTGTTAAAACTTTTACCAGTATATCAATTACAGGAACTAAAATATCTTGGATTTGAACCCAAACGTCTTTCAATGCATTCATTGATTGTTCTCGTTGTGATTGCATTTTTTGTTCCCTTGTCATACCATCTATTTGTTTTTTCTGCAATCCTTCCAATTCACCGACCAATTTCAACTGTTCTTTTGTCATTTTGGTTTTATCTTTCCCAAACATTACAGTTATCTGTTCCAATTCCTGTATTCTTTTTTGATCATTTTGAAGTTCTTGGATTTTATCTTGTTGTGCATCATATGCTTCCAATTGATCTTTATTCATTGCCGCTCTAGCTTCAGCGTTGATTTTTTCCTTGGCTTGCATTTTAACCAATTCTCCAACAGACATACCAAATGCTTTTGCAACTGCTTCTTGTTGGAACGCATTCATTTTGGTGATGTCGCCAACTTCTTTTAGTTTCTTGGATTGTTCCTTCAACATACCTTCTAAATCACCCTCAAACGCCAATTGACGCATTTTCTGTAAGTTTATGTTTTTACCTAACAGAGTAGACATCTCCATTTCAGAATTTATGGAACTTTGGAAATCCAAGTGACCACGTGCAGCACCTGATACAGTTTCTATGCTCAAACCAACGCGGCGTGACTCAACTGCAAGTCGCATCATTTGACCAACATTTCCACGCATCATAGTTAATGTTTTCTCGGATGCGTTTGCCATATCTTCCATCACAGCCTTTGGGGCAACACCGGCTGCTTCAGCCAAACTAGCAGCAATCGCCATGGATGCTTTTGCTGAAGATGATGACATTCCACTCATACCAATGAAATTCTGTAAAGTTTTAGCGGATGTTTCTTCGGAAATTCCTAAATTGGCACTCATTGCCGCCACGAATTTCACATTATCAGCCACACCAGCGGCGCTTTTTCCAAATGTTTCGGATAGTGCTGAAGCGGCTTTGTAAGCTCCTTCTATAGTGACCCCTAAATGTGCCAACTCAGCTGAAGCAGACCTAACGCTTTTGTCTATTTCCCTTGTTTGATCAGCAGTCAATCCCGTTGTTTTTCGGAAATCTGAAGCTGCTTTATCAAGTTCCAAAAATCTTTGAATTGCACCGACGAGCAAAACACCGATTAAAAATATTGGATTTGCCATCATAGATTTAGCCGCTTTTCCTATAGCTGAAAATGCGGAAGTTCCAATTGATTTTAAAGATTTAAATGACAATGATCCATTTACAATTCCTTCTCTCAATGGACCTACTAATTTATCTTGTAAATCACTTTGAATTTTATCAAACCCTAAACTTTTTCCGAATGCTCCTGCTAAAGGTATCTTATTAAATACAGACATTAGTCCTGATGAAAGTTTTTCTGAGTTTGATATTGCATCTTCTTGTGCAGCAACAAAGAATTCTTGTTTTTCAACCGCCTCATTTAATTCATTTACTACTCCTTGCCATGCGTTTTTGGTGTCACTATCCAATGCTGATGCATATCGCTTTGTGGCATATTCTAATTCAGTTGTATAATCCCTAGTTGTAATGATAACTGAATTTATATCACTCACACTTTTTTCAGTTTCTTGTGCCTTTTTCTGAACATTTTTCATCACATCTGATGATAACATTAAATTACTAGACCACTTGGAACTGTTATCTGATATTGTTTTTATTGTTGATTGTATATCATGCGCAACATCACGCATATCAATGAATTGCTTCAAAGATTCTTTTAAACTTTCAGAATCAATTTTTGGAATGTCAGCCATTATTTACCGTATTGTATAAAAATTAAAATATCATTCTTTAAACGTGAAAATTCTTTGTCTATCTTTTCATTTGATGTATTAGTTGATTTTAGTGTATTTTTCGTAACAATATAATTATTAATATCATTCATTTTTGAAAATTCGGAAATAAATTCGGATGGTGATGATATTCCCTTTTTATTCATGTAATTTGAAACTCTTAAAAACGTATTTTCTAATATTTTTTTAACTATTACATCATTTCTATTAGATTTGTCATCTGGTTTAGTTGAAGACGAAATAATAGATTGCATTATTGAATCAATAACTTTTCCTATTTTGTCCTGAATCTTTTTGGATTTTAAAGATTTCTTAGTCATCTCTCTGGCTTTTCCACCTGGAGAGATTAATGTAGATAATGTATCTAAAAATCCACCTTCACAAATAACTTCTTTGATAATTCCTTTTAATTCTGATTTTCTCATAATTATAAATATCAATGGATACAAAAAAACCCAACTTGCAAGGTTGGGAATGTATTACCGTGTAAAAGATCCCCGTGGAATTTCACTTGGACTTTCTTCGGTATTTTTGCCTTTGTTTATCTTTTTATTTTCTTCGTCTCTTACTAACTTCAACTCATTTAAGTAGAAATGGCGAAGATATACTGGCAATTTATAAACTATATCCTGGGTAAAAGCACCTTCTGAATAATAAGCTAAACTAAATATTTCTTTATGAAGGTGGATTTTATACTCCTGCGTCCGGCCAAAAAAAGGAGATTCCCATAGGAACCTGTACCCTCCCTTCGTGATCACAATGTTCACATGAAAAATTAAATGTCATATCGAAGTCAGGAGAAGATTCTTTAATATGTCGTCTAAAATCAATTGCATCTCGTGAAGGCATAGTATCCACAAACTTATTTATATGTCCGCGTCCAGTTTCACCATCAACTGCAAGAATTATTTTCTTCAAACGAGTTGTAACTTCTGAACTTGGTCCATTTTTATTCAATTTTTGAAGCGCTTTAAGTTCTCCATCAATATCTTTTTCATCTTTACCTGTCAATAATTTGTAAGTCACTGTTTTACCCGATACAGGTAAAGTGAATTGAAATTCATTTACATTTTTTGTAAAATTGGAAAAGTCAAACTCTTTATTTGTTAAAGTTGTCAAATCAATGCTGATGTCATTTTCTTCACCACATTTTGGGCATACAACTTTAGCGTCATATTTCGCCCCATAAGCAAGAATTCTAGCGGCCACAAATACAGCGTTTCTATCACCAACTAAAATATCATCAGGTGATGCTCCTGGAGTAACAATCAATGATTCCAATAATTTATCAAGTACGATACCTTTTTTGATTAAGTTTTGGGAAGTCAAAATGTCTTCTTCTTTTGCTGTCATATATTTCAATTCGAGCCTACCTGAAGATAATGGATGTCCACTTGGGTAAAAATATCCCTCACTTGGAAGTTCAATAATTTCCGTTGGGAAATCATGTTGTACTGATTGTTTTGGTTGTGGGTTTGCTGAATGATGTTTATCTAAGTCAGCCTGTAAAGCTGCTTTCATTTCTTCTGGCATATCCACATTTGGATTGATCACGTCATCTGCATTTTTAGGTGCAGAAGGTCTAATTGGAATTCCTTCACTCATAACTGTATTTTTCTGGGTTAAAACTGTATACCGATAACTATCGGTGTTATTTACTTTTTAAATATCTTTTTTCGGTCATTAATAATTTAGTAATTCAAACTATATTTTTTGTATTTCCAAACTGATTTTAAAATCTTAGAATCGGTATTTGACCAATCATTACAAAATGAATATGATATCGGAAAACAATCAAAATATTCATATTCTTCAACTTTATCACCATTTGGTCTCAGACTATGGTATAGAATATGGTTTGTCCTCTTTTTTTCAAAAATTTCCTCAATTATATGTGAAGCAGATGGAACAACCGGATCATACCATTCCATTTTTATTGTACCTTCGTCACTCATTCCAAAATGTTCCGCTGAAAATCCTTTTATCAGATACGTCGGAACTCCTTCTATTTTGACAATAAATCTATTTTGAGATTTTGGTTCAAATGGAATATATTTTACATTGGTATTTTTAGATATGTTTATATCATTTCTGTTGAGTTTGTCAATCATTATAACCTTTCTTGTTTTTTACTTTTTAAATATTCTGTTCAATTTTTTTGCTTCAAATAATGGTTCTTCAGCGGGCGCTTCCGGTGCCGGTTCTTCTTCCTCTGCATCGGATGTAGTCGCTCCCAATTCAGGATCATATTGGTTTTGATCATCCAATTCTTCTTCTTCTTCTGAATAAGCTGCTTCATCCTCCAATTCATCTGAATCCATATCATCTTTTGTATCTTCAATTGAATTTGATTTGGCTTGAATCGTGGTGTCTAAACTTTTTAAAACATCAGCAGTTAAAGCATCAACAACACTTTGATCTACACCTTGTAACGCCCCTGAATTGATTAAGGTTTTAATTGCACCTGCAATAATCCCCTTTGACTTATTAGGATTCAGTCCGACGGGTGCATCAGGTTGTGGATCAACTCCATCATTTTCTGGCTCCGTCTGTATCGGTGCTTGTTGGGGTTGTGGAGTTTCACGAAACAAACGTCGACGTTGGAGTTTGATTTCTTCTTGAATAATTTTCTGAATGTCTGACTTTCTCATGTATTTAATTCTGAATCAATAATGTTGTCAAATATTTAACTTCTTTGAGGTTTGATTGTAATGACTTGATAAGTAATGATTTTTCCTGTTTTGATAAACTTGTATTTAGTCTTGCCGCAATTTGTTTCAATTTTTTTGGGTTTTTAACTGCACCTTCAAGACCTCTTGCTGTATCACCTCCAGTTGTTTGATTAAACGCTCCGGCTGTTCCACTCTTTACAGCTCTCCCAGCTCCCTTCGCAATCCCAGCAGCACCTTTACCAATTCCCTTGGCAGCTCCCTTTATACCCTTTCCAGCTAACCTAGCAGCTCCACCAACGACATTGTCTGCCCCACGTCCCATGGCACTAAATAAACCTTCGTCAAGTTCTCCGATTTCAATTTCCTCAAGGATACATTCCATTATAATTTGTTTTAATTCTTCTCTTTTCATTGGTATATGGGTTAAATGTTAAATCTATATATAAATATTAAGTATTTGAAAATTCAATCACGGCACGTTTCATTTCATCAGCATGTGTGGCCATTCGTTTATCTTTCCTTGCCATATTCATCACTTTTTCTACTGTTTTTGGATTATTCTTTATGATTGATTTTACCTTCTGAGTATTTTTCCCAAGAATCATGGTCGCTTTTCCAGCAGCTGATAAAGTTTTAGCGGATTTACTACCCTTTGCAGCGGCCATAGTCAGTTTACCGGCAATTTTTGTTCCACCAACCCATTGGCCAATTGCGGGGATTGCTGACAATAATGAAAGTGATGCTAATAAATACTCTTTCTTTTTAAGATACCATAAAACATTCGCTAAATCAGCAAAATTACCAACCACGGGTATCAATCCAAGCAGATCCAACGCCATGTGACCCATATCGGATTTTGAGATTTCACTCACCTGTTGAATTTCAATTTCTTCATTTAATTTATTCATTTCTTCTTCAAGAAACATTGATTTTCCAAGAAATGCTCCGACTATAATAACCACGTTTTGTGTTGTTTTTGATGATAATATATCAATTGACTTGTTTATCAAACTATATAATACTTTTTTACCCTTTGAAAATCCTTGTTTATCTAACAATTCTGAAATGGCTTTATTATATGCCATTTTTGAAGCAGCAATTTCTTCAGGTGAAACTTTTTTTCCTGAATTTAATCGTTCCTGGAATGCTTTCATTTCCATGTCATGTTTAGAACCAGCAGCGAACTTATCTGAATCATATTGGTCATGACTTTTCAACATAGATTTTGAAAGTTTTTTCAGTAACCATGTTACTAACTTTAAAGCAATTTTAGCAGTTATTCCACCGACTCCGATACCCTTGATCGTATCCAATGGATTTAAAATAAATTCACCCAATGATCTAATTACTTTTGCGACCAATGCAATATCATCTCCCGCTGATGTTATAGCGGAGGTTGCATCTGAGAAAAAACTAAATTCTTGAATTAAACGGGTTTCATTTATTATATCATCTACGGTAGTTTTCTCAGATACTATCCAATTCCATTCATTTATTTGTGTTTTTTTTAATTTGTTGTTGGATTTTTTAAAATGTTTGTTGTTCATTTTTTCTGCAACAGCAATACCCATTTCATCTGCTGAATTTTTCAAAGTGTCAATTGCAAGTGGGAGGTGATCTCTTCTAACCATTAAACGATGTTTTCCATTGTCATAATCCATTCGTGTGTCAACTCCACATTCTTTAAGTCTGTAAGCATACCCATTTACACTGGAATAGTCTTCACTTTGGAAGCCGGAAACATAATCTTCCTCTTCCATCATAGGTGATAAATCAGCCGCCATACCATGTGTGCTGTAACCGCCGATGGCATACTCTTGAAATACTTCTTGTATACACTCTTTGATAAGTTTTTTTACATCTTCGTTTTTCATGTTCATCCTTTTAAAATTTGCTTGTCTTGTGGGTAATTTTTACCAGTCACACGGCATCCTTGTTTTTCCATTGCTGATATAACGCTGTCACGATCTCCCATCTTAGCACGTAACATAGATAGCATAGCCTTTGGTGGTAACTTTGAACTAACGCCAGCAATACCCATTTGTGCGCAAAAATCTTGCAATGCTTCAACATCCATTTGATCTAACTCTGGTATATCTGGAAGATCCTCTGTTTCTGATTGTTGTTTGCGTTTCATCATCAATGAAACAGGGTCAAATGACGGAAGTTTCTCTGTCATTGGAGAATGTCCAGCAGAATACGGTAAGTTTTTAGTTGTAAAGTGCATAGTACTTAAATATTAACATGTGTAATAATACGTTCTCGTCAATTAATATCAATTTGATCGCTTTATGAAATATTGTTTTGCTAATAATTTATAGTTTTCGGCAACCATTGTTATATTATCCATGGATGAAATCGGAGAATCAACTTTTGCCAATTCAGTTGCTCTCTCAGAAAAAACATCAAAAATTTGTTTTGTATTAAATCCTTTACTTTTCATGTGTTTTATGTATGCTTTAAGTTCCGCTATAGTGTCAGTGTATTCTTCACTCGGTACCACACCACCAAACTCATTAGCTATTTCAGGTGTATCCTTGGAAAATAAAAACCACTTTAAAAACTTTTTACCCGATTCCACATCCCCACTTTTCATAATTCCCGATTTACCGAAAGCTTCTATTGACGCTTGTTGAACTTCACGTAATCGGGCTTGTAATTCTCCAACGGAACCAACATAATTTTGAATAAAACCAGAAGCATCTTGTGCAAGTGATTGGTGATCTGTATCAGGGGTGAAATGGCGAAAATTAATAAATTTCGAATCAGAAGCCATCTCCATATCAGATCCATGTAAGGATTCATGTCCCAATATTCTTAATAGTTTTTTAGGTTCATTTACCAAATCAAAATTAAATTCCATTGTTTGATCCACTGGGTCATATGCTGCTGTGAATCTGGGATTATCGCTAAACCCTATTTGTTTAATTGGCTTGTCAATGTCTAATTCTCCAAAATATTTATTTTTTAAAATTTTATCTTTTGGGAATTTATCATCAATCATTGCATCTATTTCATCATAAGATAAATTTCCTTGTTTTGTGTAAATCTGTTTAATAACTTCTCTAAACGTTGTTGGTTTAGTTGGATCTATTCCTGTATGTTTCATAAATACATCAGGACTATTTAATTTAGGTAATATGTCATTTAAGTCATCATTGAGTTTTTTAACAAATTCATCATCTACATTTGTACCGCCAAACAATTCTTTGTTACTCTTTATTTCTTTTTTTAAATATTCAGCCCAATCTTTCAACTTTTCAATTTCAGAACTATCATCTTTATAATTGAACGTCCAATTTTCAATCTTTCCTTTTACAACACGCATTTCCTTTCCAATATCTTCTAGATCTGAAAATTTTATTTTATCATCTAATACGTTTTCACTATCGGTTGAAAATGATCTACTCATTACTTCAATTTCTTTATCATCAAACAAACTCTCCTGTGCCCATTCCCAAAATTCAGAACCTAACCAACCTATTGTTTTGCCGATTGCTGAATACATTACTGTTTTGCCGAATGCTTTAATAGGCTTCTCACCTTTTAATAATCCAATCATTCCTCTTGTTAACACGGATGCAATTAAAATCGGAATCATACCAGACCCAGCAAATGACATTGCTGATAACATTGCCATGGTCAATAACCCCAATTTGATGGGATTGTCTTTTGCAATCGTTTGTGCTTTCTTAATTGTTTTTCTTATTTTATCAGCTACATCAGGATTTAATTTACTTAAAAATGAATCAAATTTTTGTTTAGTTTCTTCGTAAATTTTTTCATCAAAATCTTTTAATTTTGTTTTCTCATAAGCATATTTTTCAACAAAATCATTAATAGGTTTGGTTATTTTAGAATAAACCTTGGCGGTAGCTATAAATGGTTTGGCTGCTTTTTTACCCACCATTTTAAAGGCGGATTTAACATCTGCCATTCCAAATTCTTGAAGTAACTGTTGTTCATTATAATTAGAGTATAACGTACTAGCTTCCAATAACATAGTTTGAATTTGAAAGTTACTACCTCGGAATAAATCTTCCGAGATTATATTTTTCAAGTTTGAACTGTTATACTCAACAATTACAGGTTTATTTTCAATTAAATCTTTTAGTTTCATGTTACCGTGCGTAATAGTGTGCTCTTACATTATTGGTAAATCCAAAATCAATCAATACAGGTGTTAGCTTCCCGTCTCTTTTTACAACTCCCCAACTACTGGGTCTAACCAAGTCGCCTACTTCCATCTCTATATTGCCTACTATGTCAATCAACTGTGAGACATATTCATGTTCCCACAATTCATCCATTCTACTTTGTGGTATTAATTTTGCATAGGTTTGACCGTTTCGGTTTTTTGGGTCATTCGCCATTAAAAATGTTCCCAATTCATCAATTGATATTTCAAGCAAACTTTCTAACTTTTTCCGATTTTTGTTTATTGGCACCGCTAATTCCATTTCAAGCCAATAAGGCGTATCATGGGCATCATCATAATCAAACACTTCTGCGGTTATATCCATTTGACCAAAATACCCGTCTGTTTCAACTTCGTTTTGTGCCAATCCTTTTGGGTTTTTGGCGAGTTTTAATGCTTTTTCATTGTCAATTTGAAATACAATTCTAGAAGACCCTTCTCCTAATCGATTCAATCTATCAAGTGCATATCGCTTCTTTCCTGAATACGATCTAATAGAATTAAATTCATCCATGGAAAAATTACTTGGGTATGCTTCATTCATACCTATAAATATAATAAACTTACATTTATCTACGCCATATATATTTTAAATTCCCACAATCAAAAATACGATCATATCCATTCAGCTGCATATTTTCATATTCGGTTAAATCTGAATCAAACTCTTTCAGTTTATTCCGTAATACTGATTTTCTGAAATTAAAGCGGTGGTGTTTTTTATGATATCCATTTTTGAAATACCAGTAATTAACAGCGGTAACACCTTCAAATTCAAATCCAATCTTTTTATATACCCCATCAACATTCCAAGAGAATCGTCTGTCAGCATAACTTATGACAATATTTGGATCATATTTCCGTGTGAAGTGTTTAAACAGTTTACCTGCTACGCCTGTAACATTTATTGAAGTTGCAAATCTTGACAATTCAAATTCACCATTTGTTGCTGAATTCCCAAGTGCAACTCTATTTTCTGAAAATGTCATAACAGCAACCAAAATGTCATCGTGAAATGCACCTAATTTAATTTTGCTTTTGTCTTGTCCTTGAATGTGATATTTTTCAAGAAACTCATTTTTGACAGTTGGAGAAATCTCTTTGATGATACAATCTCTCGCATAAACCGACTTACCAACATTCAATTTCAGAATATGCTGTAACTTTGATTTAACGATTTCTTGTTTATTTATCCATTCATCTTCAAATATATGGATCAGTTGAATGTTTTGTTCTTCACATTTTTTGGTTTTATCCAAATGGTAATTTTTACCCACATGAGAATGACTGTGAAAATAAAATGAATCATACTCAATAGCAACTTGTTTTGATTCAATGAAGATATCAATTTCACCGCTGATAATATCTCGTCGGTTACAATGAATATCATCTACATCAAGAATACTTTTCAGAAAATCAACAATCTCAGTTTCACAAATTGAACCCTTATTAAGTGGATAACAATTTGTACATCTAGGTAAATGTCCACCATCAATATGATCGTAAAATTCCGTTTCACATTTCAGGCATTTAAATTTATACTTGTGATCCCTATATGTTGAAATGTATTCATCAATTGAAAATAACGACTCAACCTTCAGATTTAATTTGTGGTTTGTTTGAAGTTTCTTGAAAAATGATCTTTTGATGGATTCCAACTTTTTATTTTGAATTTCAGGAACCTGTGATGGATATTCAACTCCATGTTTGTCAATGTAATTTTGCTTTATTTTTAATTTGACATCCTCACTTTGAAATACATTATCAACTCCATATTTTTCTTGAACTGTTTTTTTGACTTTTTGTTTCGTGGAATTTAACTGAGAAACATTATCAACTCCGAGAGTTTTTCGGGTTTTTGTTTTGAATTCATCAGTTGTAAAAAAGTGACCACCAAACTTTTGTGTCATACTTTGGTTGATTTTATCCTTCACTTGTTTTGTTTTGGAAACATTATCAACCCCATATTTTTTCAAACAGGTTTGTTTTGCTTTTTGTGGATTTACATATGTAGCATCACCATATCGTTGTAATTTTGTTTGTTTGATTTTATCAATACGAGCTTTATCATTTGCAGTGTAATTACTTGAACATTTACCACAGCAAAATCGTTGACTACGTGAAATCAATGAATCAAACTCAGAATTACAATTTAAACAATTTTTAGTTTCCCAATACTTTTTGTTACATTTACCCATCTCTTCCAGTAACTATATCACAAAACTGAATTTTTGTCAATAAAATACACAAAAAAACCCACCAAATAAATGATGGGTTCTGTAAGTTGTTATATGTGAATGATTTAGAACTGAAGAATTGCGTAATCGTA
>Ga0210003_1004495_pt1 | contig 11017 bp, 7 predicted proteins | sample LantaG_FD_182804 | JGI IMG/M metagenome (GOLD analysis project Ga0210003, IMG submission 182804) | Deep subsurface microbial communities from Baltic Sea to uncover new lineages of life (NeLLi) - Landsort_02402 metaG (SPAdes) (version 2) | ecosystem: Environmental > Aquatic > Marine > Oceanic >...
GAAGTGTCCTGATGTCATCCGCCAACGAGTCAGAGTTTGTCGTAACCAATCCGCCGTCGCCGAAGCCGCCGAGATTCTTGGTCGGGTAGAACGAGAAGCATCCGTAGTCGCCGAAATTTCCGGCCTTCGTTCCATCCCGGCTTGCACCGATCGCCTGGGCGGCATCTTCTATCACGGCAAGATTGTTCTGCTGAGCAATTTCCGTAATGGCCTTCATCCCGGCCAATTGCCCGAATAAATGCACCGGGATAATGGTACGTGTTTTTTCGGTTATTTTCTCTTCGATACCGGCCGGATCAATATTGAAGAAGTCGGGATCGACATCGACAAAAACCGGCCTGGCGCCAATCCTGACGACACAGCCGGCCGTCGCGAAAAAGGAAAACGGTGTCGTAATAACTTCGTCACCGGGCTTGACATCCAGCGCCATCAGGCTGACAAGCAGCGCATCGGTTCCGCTCGAAACGCCGATTGCATGTTTGCAGTTGCAGTATGCGGCGACATTTTTTTCAAACTCCGCCACGGCCGGGCCAAGAGCAAAAACCTGATTGTCGCAAACCTCGCTGATCGCCTGCATGACTTCATCCCTGATGGCCGCATACTGAACCTTTAAATCCAGAATTGGAATCCGCATTCACACTCCATTTACATCTTATGCTTTAACAACTTTTTTCCCTGCACCGCGAACTGCTGCCATAGCGTTGCGAGTATCGACAACGAGCTTCGCGTTCTTCACAATCCATTCGTAATCGTAATCACTGTGGTCGGTCGAGATCAGAACAACGTCATAACCGGCCAGCATTTTCGCCGACAATTTTTTACTGGTCATCTTCAAATCGTGCTGACGCTGCTTATGTGTTTTAGGGATGAACGGATCATTGTAATCGACCTTCGCACCCTTTTCCCGAAGCAGCTCAATAAGCTCGATCGAAGGCGATTCCCGCAAATCGTCTATGTCCTTCTTGTACGCCAGACCCAGCACAAGTACCCTGGAGCCTTTGAGGCTCTTGCGATGCTCGTTCAAAGCTTCGATTGTTTTCGTAATGACGTAGTGCGGCATACTCGTATTGATTTCGCCGGCCAGCTCGATGAACCGCGTCGGCATGCCGTACTGCCGGGCCTTCCACGTCAGATAAAACGGATCGATCGGGATGCAGTGGCCACCAAGTCCCGGGCCCGGGTAAAAGGCCTTGAAACCGAACGGTTTGGTACTCGCTGCATTGATCACTTCCCAGACATCGATACCCATCCTGTCAAAGACTATTTTCAGCTCATTGACCATTGCGATATTGATACAGCGATAGATATTTTCGAGTATTTTGGCCGCCTCGGCCGCTTCGAGACTCGATACTGGAATCGTCCGAACAATGGCGGCGCCATAAAGCTCGCAGGCCATCCGGCAACATTTCTTCGTCAGGCCGCCAACGACCTTAGGGATAGTCTTGGTTGTAAAATCTTTATTGCCCGGGTCCTCTCGCTCGGGTGAATACGCCAGATAGAAATCCTTGCCGGCTTTCAGCCCGCTTTTTTCCAGTATCGGCGCCACAAGCTCTTTTGTTGTGCCGGGATACGTCGTGCTTTCGAGAACGACCAACTGGCTGGGCCGCAGGTATTTTGCAATCGTCTCGGTGCTGCCGACAATAAACTGCATATCCGGCTCACGGTTTTCCGTAAGCGGCGTCGGAACGCAGACAAGAATTGCATCAACGGTCCTGAGGCGAGACATATCAGTCGTGGCATGAAACCGGCCGGCCTTTACCATCTGTCTGACCTGTGAATGAGGCACATGCTTGATGATGCTGCGCCCGGAATTGAGAATCCGGACTTTCTTCTCATCGATGTCGAAGCCTACGACCTTCAGGCCCGCCGAGGCGAACTCCCTGGCCAAAGGCAGACCCACGTAGCCAAGCCCCAATATGCCGACGACAACTTCCCTGTTTTTGACTTTATCTTTCCACTGGCTCATAAATCATACCTATCACTGAAATTAAAATTGCCAGTTTAGAGCTATATGAGCAAAATGTCAAAAGAATTTGAAATTTGAAATTAAATATTGACTATTGCCCGTTTTCAATCAAAAATCTGGATATTCATATTTAAGGTCTGGGAATCGTACATTGAAGAATCGAAAATCGAAAACCAAAAATCAATTGAATGTGCTGTTTACGTGCATCGGCAGACGTGTCTCATTGCTCGAAAGTTTCCGCCGGGCGGCGAAGCAACTGAAGATAAATGCATCACTGCTCGGCACTGATACTACCGAGCTAAGTCCAGCTCTGCAACTGTGCGACCAACGCTTCAGCGTAAAACCCACCACGCACGCAGGCTATATCAAACAAATTCTGTCGATCGTCAAAGCCAACAGTGTAAAACTGCTCGTTCCGACGGTTGACCTCGACCTTAAACTTCTGGCGCAGAATAAGTCGAAATTCGCCGGGCTGGGCTGCCGTGTCCTTGTCTCGGATCCCGAGGTGATCGATATCTGTCAGGACAAAAGAAAAACCTATAAGTTCCTGCTCAAAAATAACTTCGACACCCCGGCCACCATAAGCATCCGGACCGTCTTAAAAAATAGTAAATCTGAAATAGTAAATCGGAAATCGGAAATCGGCTTCCCTTTGTTTCTTAAGCCCTGGGATGGTTACGCCGGCAGAGGAAACGCCGTCGTCAACAATCGTAAGGAGTTGCTGTTCTACGCGAAAAGAGTCCCGAACGCCATCTGCCAGGAGCTGGTCAAAGGCACCGAATACACATGTGATGTATATGTCGATTTCGGCATGAAAGTCAGCTGTGTCGTTCCGAGAAAACGTATCGAGGTAAGAGCGGGGGAGGTAAGCAAGGGACAGGTGGCAAAAAACGCCCGTATCATGAGCGAAGCGGTCACGCTGGTCGAGAAGCTCGGGGCCGGTCCCGGCGTGATAACACTCCAACTATTCCTGACCGATGACGGCAAAGTCAAATACATCGAGATAAATCCTCGCTTCGGGGGCGGCGCGCCGCTCTCAATCAAAGCCGGCGCCGACTTCCCGAAATGGATATTGCAGGAACTGGCCGGCGGAAAACCGAACATCCGCCCGAATGGCTTCAAGGACAATCTGGTTATGCTCCGCTACGACAGCGAAGTCTGGCTGTAAAAAATTCAATCCCTGATCCCCTGCGATAAAGTTTGTCACAGCAACAAAAATCGTTTTCTCTTGAATTTTCCACTACAATTATGTAAAATGTGAATCATCAATGGACAAACTTCATTTGATATGTGGGATTAACAGGAGTTTTTATAACAACCGGATTGTTTGCTATGAGAAATTCATGCTTATAAATTAATGGTTTATTATGAAAACTGTCATTGGATTATTGCTGACCATATTCATTATCAGCATACCTGCTAACGCACAATATTTAATTAAATCACCCTATTTACAAAATCCGGAAAAAGCAATCGACTACGTTGATAGCTGTGCAAAATTCTGGTTGAACACATACGATGATACACAGGATGGATTTTTTACTTATATCGATAAATATGGAAACGTCTCAGCACCCAATAAGAACATGCTGACCCAGACGAGAAATGCCTATGGCTTTGTAAGAGCCTATATGTTAACCGGGGACCTAACTTATCTATCAATGGCCCGAAAGGGACTGGATTTCATGTATCGACACGCATGGGACAGTGAATACGGCGGATGGTATAGAACATTGAACAATAATGGGAATCCGACTGATCACTACGCCGACAAAATCACCTTCGATCAACTCTATGCTCTTCTGGGAATTTCCGCTTATTATGAGGCAACTGCCGATACGGGAGATTGGCAGTGGCTGATGGATGGATATGATTATAATGAAAACTTTTTTTGGGATAATCGCCCATCCTGCCTGGGATATTACGATACGGCAGATTTCAACGGCTTGAATGGCCGGAATAAAAGTTTTAATGCTACAGTTGACACCATTACGACACATATGCTGTATCTCTATCTGTTAACCGAAGATCAAGCTTATAAAATTCGCCTGGAAGAACTGGCCGATCAAATTATCAATCATCTTGTAGCAAGTATGGATTTTCAGGCGATTGGATTTGTGGAAAAATATGATTCGGACTGGAATTGGAATGATGATGAAACCCTGACCATCATGGGACATGTCTTAAAAGCTGCCTGGTGTTTAGCACGCATTTATCATGTCGATCCGAATATCGCATACATTCCAGCAGCCGAGAAATTAGTTTCTGAGGTTTTGGAAAAAGGCTATGATCACGAATTTGGAGGCCCTTATAAGGATTACGACCGAATAACCGGTGAAATGTTGATGTGGGGCAATCCGGATATTTTAAAAACTGAGTGGGCAATGGAGCAAGCTTTGACATCCGGGCTGCAGTTATATGGAATCACCGGCGATACTCAGTATTTACAAATGGCTGATGAGAGTCTGGATTTTTTCATGACATATTTTGTAGACCATGAGTACGGTGAAGTATATATGGACAGAACTCGTACTGGTGGTTTCGCCTGGAATGAAGAAAAGGGTAATGAATGGAAGGCCGCATATCACTCTATCGAAATGGGATATTATGTATATTTGTACGGTAATTTGTTTGTCAAGCATGAGCCGGTAACCCTGCATTACAATTTTGTCGAGTCATCAGAAGACAGAAGCATTCTCATGACGCCCCTGGCTATCGCTGATTCCGACCTGAGGATCCAGCAGGTTTTATGGGAAGGGCAGCCGTACACGAATTACGATCCCAACGATCGAATCCTAAAATTGCCCGCTGATGTGAGCGGCCATTTCGAAGTTACGTACCAGACGGCAGCAGCGCCGGATGTTACTGATGGCACGACTTTTAGTGTCACTGTTCCGTCTTCTACACCTGTTTCGGACATTATTTATATCGCCGGAACTTTCAATTATTGGGATCCCGGCCCGGGGCAATCAGGTATTGACGGCCTGGAGCATGATTTGCCGTTAACTGCCATGGGAGATAATAATTGGCAAATTACCCTGTCATTTCCGGCAGGTGAAAATATTGAATATAAATATACTCGCGGCAGTTGGCCTAAAGTGGAAAAAGGTGCTGAGGGCCGGGAAATATCCAATCGATTACTTACCGTACCCAGCGGCAATCATATCCAAAATGATACGGTGATTAACTGGGCGGATATTACTGCTGTGGTTCTTGATCCTTAAGAATCATCAGGTCACAGTCAGGTATTCCGTATCGGCGGCGAAGCGCATCGCCCCTTGGTAGGAGGCAGGGATAAGCAAACAATCGCCGGCGCTGAATTCTACGATGTCTCCTTCGGTTCCGAGAATCGTCCCGCGGCCGGACAACATAATCAGCGTTTTCATTTTCCCGGGTGCCAGAAGCAGCTCGCAGTTTTCGCCTTGGTGGCCTTTGTCGATTGTAAAATATTCGCAATCGACAAGCAGGCCAATCGTCGTCATCAAAAGATCGTCGCTGGATTGATCGAAATGGATGCTCTCCAGCGCTTCGGCGATATGCAGTTCTCTGGCCCTACCGGTGTCGTCCAGCCGGTTCCAATCGAACACCCGGTACGTAGTATCAGACGGCGTCTGAATCTCGGCTATCAGCAGGCCCGGCCCGACCGCGTGGGCGGTTCCCGCCGGAAGATAGTGGCACTGGCCGGCCTCCACCGGCACCTTGACCAGCGTCTCGGCAACGGTGCCGTTCTCTATCGTCTCGGCAAACTGTTCCTTCGTTATGCCTTTCTTTAGCCCTTTATAAATCACCGCCCCCGGCTCGGCGGCTATTATATACCAGCATTCGGTCTTGGGCTCACCTTTACCCATCCGCCGACAAGTCTCGGGATCGGGATGGACCTGAACGCTAAGAACATCCTCGGCATCCAGTATTTTTATCAACAGCGGGAACGGCAGCGCAAAATTCTCATCCCCGGTTATTTCCTTCGGATATTGCTCGATAGCTTCGCGGAGCGTCCGGCCGGCCAGTTCGCCGTTGGCAATAACAGATTTATCCTCCGGCAGATCAGCTAATTCCCAGCTCTCGCCAATCTTCTCGCCCGCCGGCAACTCCTTGCCGAAAACACCCCGCAGCTTCTGTCCCCCCCAGATCCGCTGCTTATAAATCGGCTCAAATTTAAATGGATAAGTTTTCATGCCGCATATTCTAACGGCAAACGGCCGGCTCGTCCAACTCAATTCGACTAATTATCAGGGCGACAGCACCGGAGCGAACTTCTGGATGCGGTGGTTGTGGCTGTCGCTGACGAAAACGTTGCCGACTGCATCCACGGCGATGCCTAAGGGCACGTTGAACTGGCCGGGGGCTTCTCCAAATTCCCCCCACTCGGTCAGGAACTTGCCATTGGCCGAGAATTTTTGAACGCGGTGATTGTCGCTGTCGGCGATAAAGACATTGCCTTCGTTGTCAATCGCCACCGCCGCCGGAAAGTGGAACTCGCCTTCGCCGCTGCCTTCTTTTCCCCACTTTGTCAAGAACTTGCCATTAGAGTCGAACTTCTGAATCCGGCTGTTCTGCCGGTCGCAAACCAAAACATTTCCCGATTTGTCCACGACAATGCCTTCTGGTGTATCGAACTGGCCGTCACCTGTGCCTTTGCTGCCCCAGCTCTTGATGTACTTGCCTTGGGCGTCGAGTTTGTGAACGCAGTGGCTGCTCTTGTCGGTAACGTACGCATGGCCCGAACCGTCCACTGCTATTGAGGCGGGATATTTGAATCTATCGCCCGCATCCTCAGGCACTCCCCACATCGTGATGAATTCACCGTTCGAGTCGAATTTCTTAATCGAAGGAAAACCATAGCCCCAATTGACATCAATGCTGTCCACAGCGTAAATCCTGCCAGAACTATCGACCGCCACACCCCCGAGCACACTAAAGCCGCCTTTACTTGATGGAGGCTCCACTTGGAATTTTAACACAGGCTTTCCGTCGGATGAGAACTTCGCTATCGGCACGCCGGACAAGTACGAGGCATATATGTTGCCGGTCCCATCGACAGTGATCAGGCCATTTGGAAATTTCTCCTTTCCCTCCGTGTTTTCCGCTGTAAACTTACTGACCAATTTCCCGTCGGCGTCAAATTTCCTGATAGAGCCGCTGGCATCTGTGATATAGAGACACCCCGCCTTGTTGATGCACATGCCGTAGACCCTCTCAAGCTTGTCCTTTGTGAATTCATCCTGACCATAGCCGCTGATTAAGTCGCCTTTGGAATCGTATTTTTCGATTTGACTCTCAAACGCATAATAACTGTTCCCTGAAGAATCAACAGCCACAGCCGCATAATCGACAGTCTTAGCCGCAAATAAGACTGTCCCAGGTCTCATTATCCTCTTTTTCCACTTCGTCAGGAACTTGCCGCTGGAATCGAACTTCTGCATTCGGTGCGTTCCATTGCCAAGCTGGTCCCCGACCCACACATTGCCCGAACCATCCACCGCTATGAAAAACGGGCTACTGAACTGGCCATCCTCTGTGCCCTCGGTTCCCCATTTTGTAAGGAACTTCCCATCGCTTGTAAACTTCTGGACGCGACTGTTCTTGGTTTCTGTCACAAATACATTGCCCGAGGAACCGACAGCTATAGCCGAGGGATCATTGAGTTGACCATCGCCACTTCCCTTGCTTCCCCACCGGGAAATGAGTTTTCCATCAGTATTATACTTCTGCACTTCGTCAGAGCCAAGGCAGGCTACGTAGAGATCCCCTGATGCATCTGTTGCCAGACCTACAGCCGCGAACCAGAGTTCGCCCCCCCAGTTGGACAAGAAATTATCATCAGGATCAAATCTCTGGATACGGTTGTTCCCTACATCAGCGACAACTGCGTTGCCCGACGAATCTACTGCAATGCTCCAGGGCAAACTGAATAAGCCGTCTCCAGTGCCCGCGCATCCCCATTGCGATATCACTTTACCGGCATTGTCGAGTTTCAATACGCTGTGTGGTCGCCTGTTGGTCACGTAGACATTCGAGTGAGAGTCCACAGCAATTCCACGCGGATCACCCTCTATCTTCCACCTGGTAAGAAACTCTCCGTCCGTCGTGAACTTCTGAACGGAATATCTGTCACGGATGTAGACGTCTCCTGACTTGTCGATGGCTATACTATAAGGAAGAGAGAAACGGCTCTCCCCTTCGTCCTGCGATCCCCACTTCATGAGGAACTTGCCGGACGGATCGAACTTATGGACACGGTTATTGGCTACATCGACGATATAGAAGTTGCCTTTCGCATCAACGTCTATCGCCGTCGGGATCTGCAACTGCCCATCGCCGCTGCCAGCGTCCATCCCCCATTGTGCGATAAATTCTCCGTCCGGAGAATACTGCTCAACTGCGGTACGCCGGACACCATCCTCCTTCTCACCAATATCAACAGCGAGCACGAAGGCGTTGCCTCTGTCGTCCTCAGCCACGTCCAGCGACAGCTTGGCTTTGCCGGCGCCGGGAGCGGTCCTTTCGAATAGCCCAATGAACTGCCCGTACAGAGTGAACTTCTGGATCCGACTGTGGGTATCTGGTCGGTTATTTTCGTCGACAACATAGATAGTTCCTGAACTGCCCACCCTTACACCGTGTATTTCACTGAACTGTCCGTCTCCCTGGCCGGGGCTTCCCCACTGGGTTATCAACCTGCCTTCGGAGTCAAATTTCTTGACCTTGTAATTGCCGCTGTCGCCGACATATACATTCCCGGACTTGTCCACAGCGACGCCGAACAACTGATAAAAGTGCCATCCCTGAGGGGCTTCAGGCCAGACTTTGACGAGGTTGTACTTCTCACTTGCCGCAATAGAGCCGGAAAACAGCCCAAGTGTTACCAGAATGATCAATACCTTTTTCGCATTCATTTTGCTACCTCTTTCTTTTGGTTCTCAAAAAGAACATCTGTTTACATATCACCCGATCTGCCAGACCGAGCGTTCTGCTGCGCCGGCAGAAATGTCGTTCTCGGCGAAGAATACCGGTCAAAACGTTCTTCTAATTCCCTCATCCGGAAATAAAGGGCGGAAATTGCTTTTTGTTCTTTCTCACGGTCATCTTCGAGCTGCTTTGCCGCCTGAGCCACCGCCATGTCTTGCCGGACAGCAGCCAATTCCTGCCGAGAGGTCTCTAACCGGCCTCTCAGGTCCGAAACCTGTTTATCCAGCGTGTAACAAGCCAGCAAGGACACGACAAGAAGCAGCAGGCCCGCCAAACCGGCAATCCACATCGCTCGGGGCAGCCGGAGCAATTGCGGCCGATGTTTTGATGGATTATCGTCAAGCCGATTCTCCCGCCGCAGAGAATCGGCCCGGACGATTTGCATAAGCTGCTTTTTCGCCGCCTTTGACGAATAGGGCACAGCGGCGGAGATAAACCGCTTTCTGATCTTGACCATATCCTCGCGAAACGCCTGGCACGCCGGGCAATCTCTCAAATGGGCATTTGTCAATTCCTCGTCACCGTCACAGCCTTCATTATCAAAAATAGCCACCAATTTTTTCTGGCATTGTTCACATGAAATCATTATCCAACCTCACTTTTATCCACCTGTCGATCTTTGCCGAGAACCTCATCTCTCAAAGGCTCCAGCAACTTTCGTAATTTCCGTACCGCCTCGACTTTCCTGGAACTGACCGTCCCCACAGGGCAGCCGAGAATGTCTGCAATTTGCTTATATGAGAGCTTTTGCTCTTCGCTCAGAACGTACACTAACCGGTGTATCTCGGGGAGACCGGCAACCGCCTCGCCAATCGTCAATCCGATCTCGTCAGCCACCGCCCGGTGATAGCCGTTTTCCGACGGAGTTTGCTCTTCCGCAAGTCCCGGCGTATTGTCCCCGTCGAAGTGCCTCAGAGTAATCCGGGATTTTCGCTTCTGGTTCTCGTGCAGGAAATGATTCCTGGCGATCTGAAAGATGTATGTCGAGAACTTCCCTGTAGGGGTGTATCCGGCTCGCCCCCTCCACAGCCTCAAAAATGTCTCCTGCGTGCAATCTCTGGCCTCTTCGATATTCGGCGCCATGTGATAGAAGAAGCCAAAAACACGCCGCTCGTACCGTCCGAATAGCTCCTCGAAGGCAGAAATATCTTGATTCCCCACGCAATTCATTAGTTCTTCATCCGTATAATTTGTCATTGAATAAATTCGCCCTTGACTTATACATCTGGTCTTTCATCTATGTATAACCGAAAAAAGACAGAAAAACTCACTTCTCACGAATTTTTTTTGGGAGATTTATCCCTTTGTTGCCTTTTGAAGGTATTGCCGGGAAGATGGCAGGAAGATAGAGGTTAGTTGAAATAATCGCTTATGCCGTCGGCGACTGCCTGGGCGAGGCGGTTTTGGAAGGAACTGCTTCTCAATAGGGCGGCTTCGCTTCTGTTCGAGAGGTAGCCTAATTCGACGAGGACGGCGGGACCTCGGGTTCCCGTCAGGACGTGGTAACCGGCTGTTTGAACTCCGAAGCTGTTCAAACCCGTGCCGGACATCGAACGGGCAATGGCACTTGCCGCCTGGCGTGAGGATGACGAGGCCGAACGTGCTATGTAAATGGTATAACCTCGCCTGGAGCTTTTCGGGAAGGAGTCCGCATGTATGCTTACGAATAAATCCGCGTTGATGTTGTTGGCGATTGCCGCGCGATCTTCAAGCTCGACGAAATAGTCGTCCGTTCTGGTCATTTTGACTCTCAGGCCCTTTTGTTCGAGAAGGCGGGCGACCTCGAGGGCTACCGACAGGTTAATTCCTTTTTCGTAAAAGCCGAGAACGCTGGTCGCGCCGGGATCTTTGCCGCCGTGGCCGGGGTCGATTACAACGGTCCCCGACATCCTTCGAGGTACGGGTCGCGGCGGAGTATAAGCCCGCATCGCCGAGCGTATCTGCGAGATAAGCGACTTCGATACGTAGATTTGCCCTCCAGCCCTGTCTACCAGGCCGACTTCGCCGATTGGCCTTGTATTGACGTAAATCTTTCCTCCGCTGAGCGTGAAAATCATCACGGTATTGGACGAGTTCTTCAAG
>Ga0210003_1004497_pt1 | contig 11015 bp, 20 predicted proteins | sample LantaG_FD_182804 | JGI IMG/M metagenome (GOLD analysis project Ga0210003, IMG submission 182804) | Deep subsurface microbial communities from Baltic Sea to uncover new lineages of life (NeLLi) - Landsort_02402 metaG (SPAdes) (version 2) | ecosystem: Environmental > Aquatic > Marine > Oceanic >...
CCATTATAATGTTTGTTTTACAAATGTTCCATTAGCCATTTGGCCCTTACGGGTTTTGATTTCATTGTAAGCTGATTCAATACATTTTTCAACTTTCATGTTTTCTAACTCAGCTAAATTTGTTAGTACTACAATCATATCACCAATAGCATCTTGTATTTCCGCTTTATCTTGTTCTAGTAAAGCTTTTGCTAATTCACCAGCTTCCTCCATTAGCTTGACATATTGAGTGTGCGAATTGCCTTTGTCATATATACCACGTTCTTGAGCCCATTCTCTAATTAAAGGAAAATAATTTGTTAAGCTAACTTTTTGTTTAATCTTTTTACCTTCATGCGCTGGATTAAAGAAAGCTTCATAGAACGCTTTATTGTAGACATAAGATCTACCAGTGTTGAACATAGAAGTTTGGGCGTTAGCCATTATCCAGGGTACATTTTTTTTAGTTATTGTAAACTTACCATGTGATGTGTCCCAGCTTAAGTCTAAATTGTCCATTAATTGGCCTTTCAGCTTGTTTAATGGACACGGGAATGTTGAGGTCTGCTCTGTAGCGTTAATATTCATTTTTTTATTTGATTTAATTAAATTTTTATAAGTTTGTCTGTCGACTTTATAGCCATAAGACTTTTGAAGTTCTATTTCCATGTCTGATATAAAATCAATATCTTCACTAGTAATTAGAACTTCGTACTCGCCTGGTGCATATCCTTGTTGCTCCGTAACTCTTTTATTAATATTACGTGTAACTCCAATCTTTTTACCAGGAAGGTGATAAATTGTGTACATATTTTTGTTTATTTACCAACACTTAATTCTGCTTTTATTGCAGGTAAAGGGTTGTAGTTAATTAATTTTATTTGATCCGCTTGAGGTATGTATATATTACTTTGCCAATCCTCATAAATACCACTTTCTAATTCTAACTTAGGAAGTGTTTTTTGTGATCGTTCTTTATACTCTTTAGCTTGATCCAAATGATTATTGTACAAATGACAATCGCCAAGCTGTCCTATTAGCTCACCAGGGATCAAATTAGAGCCTTTTGCTAACATCTCAAGCAATAAGCCATACATAGAAATATCGTACGGCAGGCCTAAGAATACGTCAACCGATCTTTGCTGCCACATTAGATCCATTACACCATTATTAATGTAAATTTGAAATCCGTAATGACAAGGTGGTAACACCATTTCATTTAATTCTGCAGGGTTCCAGGCTGACACCAACATACGTCTGCTGTGTGGTTTAACACGTATAGCATTTACTACATCTGCTAACTGATCTACACCGTTAAAGTCTCTCCATTGCTTTCCGTATACTGGGCCTAATGTTTCATCTGTTCTACCTGAACGTTTGTAGTCAGGCCTCCAGTAATTAACTCCATTATCCTCAAGGTATTTTAAATCTGTTCTACCGTTTAATATCCAAAGGAGTTCAGTCTTTACTGCATTAAAGTTTATCTTCTTTCCTGTGAGTATAGGGAAGCCAAGTGACATATTGTGTCTGATAGTTCTTCCGAAGACAGACTTTGTCCCAGTCCCTGTTCTATCCTTTTTGTCAGCTCCATTATCGAGTATTTCTGATAATAATCTTTTGTAGTCATTTTCCATGTTTGTTGTAATAATATTTACAATATTCAAAGCATTTCTGCCATATAATAGTTTTTCCATAAGTTTCAGGAGACGCATTGGTTTTACCATCGCCAATTCGTATAGTTACATACCAAGCCGAGGCAGACTTTGCTTTTGGCGCAATAGCTATATTGTTTTTAATGCACCAACGGAAAGCTTCCCAATCTTTTTCATTGTAACTAACGTCACCCATATCTATACCGCCTCTCTTTTTGTTACCACTACCCATGTTAACTTTCCCAAGGTAATTTATCACTATTAATTTGTTCATGAGGTATAAAGCATCCTGACAAAGGTTCCCATTTGAAATGTGCCTCCGCTCCGTTTTCTCCTAAGTTTTGAAATTTAACTTTAAGAACTTTAGCTTTAACGGTTTTTTCTTCATAGTTTCTATGAACTAATATACCATGATAAGATGCATCATACCATTCACCCCCACCTTTAATAGAATACATTGTAGGTTCTTCAATTTTACCTTGTTGGTTTTTATACATCTTAGTTGGGTGAGCTACAATAAATACTAGTACATCATACTTCTTAGCAAAGGTTTCAATCTTGCTTAGGTATTCCATTGTATATCTATTAACGTCCTCTGTTTTAGAGTCAACGTCTCTAATTTTATTAAATGGATCAATAACTAAACATTTGATACCTTTACGTTTAACTAGCTCAGCTCCTTTTCTAAGTACCGATTCTAGAGTGTAACGTTCCATGTCAATATGAAAGTAATTACTATTGCAGTGATCCGCTATTTGGTTCCACTTGTCACCACCAATATCTTCTTTAGTTGGCATACCTTCCCAGGTTTTCCGCATTAATTTATGAGCATGTAAATACGTTGGCGCATTTTCTGGCGACGCAAAAGCAGTCTTCCAATCATACTTACGGTTATATCCGACAACCATTTGGTCAACGAAGTCTGATTTCCCGCTACTAGGTATACCAGTGACCGTAATAAATTGACCGGTATAAGTAGAAAATATGTCATCAAAATTCTGCAAGCCAACTTGGTATCCTTTCTTAAAGCCATTACGAACAAAGTCAGTAACTTCATCCTCAACATCTCTGAATGTCGTAACATTTTCCAACGGTACGGGTCTTGCTCCGGCAATGCGCTTTGCCAGTTTTTCTTTTCCATATTTTTGTAGGTATTCATTAGCATCTTTACAATCATCAAATGAAGCTATGTAACAAACTTCTGCACCAAGCCTACGAACTAACTCTGATTGTAGCGCTTGCCCTGCTTCATCGGAGTCAACCGCTAGTATAACTTTTTCTTTATCTTCAAAATAATCAATACAATTATCTAAATAATCTAAGTTGTTACTATTTAAAGTGGCTCCATTGGGAACTGATATTACATTTTTTACACCCGCTTCGTGCAAAGCAAGTACATCCATCTCCCCTTCAACAATAATGCAATAGTCATACCCAATTACACTATTTATATTATAGAATACTTTCTCAGCACCCTTATATAATTTAAAGTTCTTTCTTCCATCGCGGTACTTAACATTTATAAGTTGGTTACCCATGAAATAATTAAACTTTATTACATTCTCGGTCTTACCGGTCTGTGGCATCCATTCAGGACCCTCGGTAATCTTTAGATCATCGAGAGTCTGTTTGGAAATACCCCTTGTTTTAAACCAATCTTCAACTTTCATTCCAGGCTCTACTATTTTTATAGCTTCTGGTCTTACATAAACTTTCTCACTAGCACCTTTTCTTTGGTACGTGTGTAGTTGAAAACTAGTATTACAATTGTGACAAGTACCGAGACCCCGTTCCCAATCATAAGAAGCACATTTTGCTTTCTCATTTTTAGGTTTTCTATCAGAAGAGCAGTTAGGACATATACCTTGCTTTTTACCTTCGTCAAGCTTATGTTGATTGAACTCGTCAATCTCAAATCCATTGATCTCTGTTGTCTGCATTTAGTTTAATTTAATTTAACTGTTTCTTTTAAAGCACTCGTAGTTATACGTATAGCACTTTAGAAAGGAAGGTCATCATCAGGAGTATTAAACTGTGCAACCGGCTGTTGAGGTTGATCTGTTCTTGGGGCCGCTGCTACATTCTCTCCATTAGTCCATACAACTTTAACATTACCTAAATAAATTTTAGCAACCTTTGCGTCTCTTTCTTCTTTAGATTGTTCTACAACAACCGGTCCTTGATTACCATAGTTATCTACTTCATCATTGATAGTAATTGTAATAGGTAGATACTTACCTTTTTTACCAACATAGATTTTATCTTTTGGGATTTCATTCAAATTGATACTTGCTTTAATTATCGAAGCCATATTAGTATGCGTTTAATTGGTTAAACATTCTTTTTAATTGTTCTTTACTTGTACTTGTATTTCTGCGGATATTATCCACTGCTTTTACATGTGATTGGTTTCTGTAAAAATTATCTACGCTAGTAGTAACACCTGTTACAGTACAGATTTTCATTTGGTTTTTTCTTGGTCTTGCCATTTTCTTAAAGGGTTTTGTTAATAAAAAATTGTTTTGGATCGAAATCCGGGTTTTTAAAAAATAATTCATAAGCTTCTACAGCTCTTTCTACTTTGTCTTTTCCGTTTTGAATAAATTGCGGAGAGCAATCAAATATACCAATCTGGTGGGTTGTTTTGTCAATAACCATAAAGATCATTTCATAACCAAACAACTTCTGATATATGTACGCTTGGCTATCATAGTTATATTTCTTAGCACTATATTGGAATTTTGAAATATCCGCTGTAGTTTTAAGATCAATAATTAATTTATCACCATGGTTTACAATATCAGCTTTACCTTTCCACATTTGGCCTTCAAGCTCTATAATCCCAGGGACTTCGTATTCTACGCTTTCACCAGTTCCACGAATAAGATTTCTACATATATCGTTAGACATCATTTTGTCCACTAATAATTCTGTTTTATCTACTTCTTGTTGTAGTAAGCATATCTCACCGTTTGAGATCTCTTTATACGCTTTGGTATTCCTAGTTGTTGCTTCTATAATCTTAAAGTTTTTAAGCTTTTCAGGTTCTAGTATAGCCGTATGAAAATAGCCACCAATTAAAAATGCTGGTCTATTTTCCATAGGAGTACCTAACGATAAAGGGTTTGTTAACAGGGTGGAAATATCAGAATTACTTAAAAATTGTTTTCCGAACTTACCATAGTAGTTTTCGTCTATTTTTAATTTTTCTAATATTTCCTTCTTGTTTACAGTTTCCATTTTATAGGGTTGTTAATTTAGCCTCTACTTCTTTAGATAGAGCGTACTTAGTTTTGATAGCTTCAATTTTACCACCCGCTTTAAGATAATCCTTTGCCTTAGCAAATGCAGGATCTTTTTCTGATGTGAGTGTTGGTTTTGAGGCTATCGGTTCTTTACCGTGAGAGTTGGTTGCATCACTATCCGCTGTGTCATCTATTAAAAACAGATTACCTAACGCATATTTTTTACCATAGCTAGATGCGCTCCCAAATTTCTGTGGCATTTGCATACCCTTCTGATCAAGGTCAACGCCTACAATTGCAGTAGCACGTATAGCATTCTCGCCATCACTAATGACAGCAGTTGATTCAAGAATAGGGAATGGATCTGATGAGATCAATCTTTCTTCAATCATTACTGACACTCCTAACTCTAATAGATAGGGTTTAGTTGCTTCAAGGATGTCTTCGGCGGATCTGAATTTGTACTTGCCGAAGGAGTTAAATCTACTTTTTTTCGATTTAAACTTTGTCTGGATCGTAGCCAGTTTCTCATTTATAGTCATATGGTTTATATTGGTTTCTTATTATTATAATTACATATTTAACAGTTATTTTACGTTGTTTTATTTCCTAACTTATAGGTAATCAATCACCTGTGAGTGATCTACGTTATCTATAAGTCTCTGTACTGCCTTTTGTTTTAACTCACTTACTCTTACATAATTACTAACTCCTTCTATGTTTAATATCTCTGCTATTTCTTTTGCTGAATGTTTTTCACAATCAAGTCCATAAGACAATCTTAACACTTGGTATTCTTTTTCATTTAGATGTTTTTGTAATAAGCTTTTCAAATAAGCATTAAGAAAACCTATATTATAAGGCTCTGATTGATCTGGTATTTGGTGCATTATATTATCTTCATCATCTTCATTATTAAAATTGTGATCAATACTTAAAAATATACTATTAAAAAACATTTGCACCATAGCTACATCTTTTGGATTCTTACGTATCTCAGTTAACTTGTGTTCTGGGATACGAGTGTTACCACGAGCCATATCAATTCTTCTTCTAATAGCTCCTTTTATTCTTTTACTAAAGAAAGATTTTAATGTTTTCTCAAGATCTTCTGACTCATTAAGTATTTCCCATTTAAGTTTATCAACTGCTCTTGTTAGTGCTTCTGCACCTATTTGTATTATATCATTAATAGATAATACTCCAGATGCTTGTTGTGATGTTGCAAATTTTCTACCTAAATTTTCTACTAAAGGTAGGAACTTTATAATTAATTCATCTCTAGTGTACTCTGAATAAGCTTTATTATCAGGCATTGAAGCTTTTAAATCTTCTTTATACCTTACGTAGTTTTGTATATTATACTTTTTCATACTCTCTTATTCTTTCAAATGCTAAATCCATTAGTTTATCATTAGCATAGTATTTATTTTTTATTTTTAGCATCCAATTATGGAAATCTAATTCTCTCATAGTTGTTGATTTAAAAGTTCTTTTTCCCTTTTTAATTCATTATTCATGTTTCTATGTACCGTTCTAGTTGAGCAACCTAACATTACGCTAATTTTAGTTATACTTATTTTTTCACCGGAATCATTAAGTATTAGCATTGCATCATAAATTTCAGAGGCAGATAGTTTTTTACGACCAATCATTTTACCTACTATAGATAGCTTTTGTCGCATATCTAATCCGCTGTAATCCTTAAATATTATTTTGCGTAACTTATTAGGTGGTGGTTTTTCTAAGTCTTGAGTGGACACATCATATATCATGCTTTGCATCAATTGTTCTGACACTTGGAAAGTAACAAATCCATACATATTATCGCATACGTTTCGTGTTAGTCCTGTAAAAGATTCCGTATCAAGTTGGGGATTAAGATACCATAATACATATAAATGCCATTTTAGTGATCTATATGTTGTTATCTTAGCCCTCGATGCAAATAAATTATAACATTCATAAGTACCCTCCTCATAATAATTACCCCACTCAAAACTTTCAGTTGGTTTATCCGTTATAGGGTCTCGTCTCCAGTTAATGGAGTGCCTTATAAGGTATTGTTTATTCCTTTCATTATGTGACATTAGCCTCTTACTATTTAATTATACTACCTAACGTCGCTATGATGTTTTTGGTTTTAAAAATGGTTTTTAAAAGATTTTATCTTTTTATGTGGACTTATATTAATAACAACCAATTGGTCTATTAATTCTTTGCTCATTTTTGTTCGCTATTTTATACTTTTCTTGATAACCTTTCTTTTCACACCTTTCTTTTTTGAACTTGATTTTTTCACCTTCATTAATAAATTTCAAATAAATCTTTTATTCTTTGACTTTCTTTTGGTGGTAAGAGAATATTTTCAAAATCAGAAAGTCTTCTCAAGGATTCAACAATTTTGAGAAGAGACTCAAGGGATATTTGACCGGATGTTTCAAACCTCTTGATGCTACCATATGAAACGTCTGATTTTTCAGATAACTCTTGTTGTGTCCAGCCCTTCTCTTTTCTTAATGCAACAACATTTTGTGCAATTAATACAAGAATATCAGATGGAACTTTATTTACGCTATACTTTCCCATAATAGATAATATATTATCCAAATATACAATTTTTATGCCAAATAGACAATATATTATCTATTTTATCTAAATAAAATATATTCATTTATATTTAATTTTATTAACTCTGTTATAATGTGCGTCTAATAATAAGTTAGCTATTTCTAGATTTATCATATTATCGTTGTATAATTGCCATATTAACTTACTCATCGTAAAGCTTTTTTATTGTTTCTTCTGCGTAACCCATAGCTCTCACTATGTCTACCCACAAATCGTGTAATTCATCAAGAGATAAATCGGAATGATCTATCTCTGTTGATATTTTTTTATTATAAAACTCTACGGTTATTTTTAATGGCTTGTGGTATGTGTTATTCATAGTTTCTCAATGTTTTAAATAATGGGTGTCTATAACTATTTGCTTTAGTTCGTTCAAAATACGTGAATGTAGCCGTCTTACCTAGGTAATCATCAATATTGTCTAGCATGTTTGCTAAATCTTTATAGTTATAACCTTTTCCAGGAGGGCAACCAAATTCTATTCCCTTGGTATCTCTCATAAGAAACTTACCTAAAGTACCCGTTCTTTTACCTTTACCGACAACATAACCTATAATAGTAGCTTCGGTGTCATGAAAGTCTTTAAACTTTTGCAAGTTATAAGATCTTTTCTGTTCGTAATTCTCATTGAGTCTTAATATAGAACCTTCATAACCTTGGGCTAACTGCACTTTGTGTATCATAAGAGCCTCTTTATAGCTAAATACTAAAGTGGTGGGTACATACTTAATACACTCGTCATAGAAATCAAAGCACGCTAACTCTGCATATCTAGTTTCATATTCATCATCGTTATCTTCCGTGATGTAATCGTATACGTGATACTGCATCATATTAGACGCTTCTAAGCGATCCTGCTCAGTCGGTTTCTGTTTTCTGACTAATGATATAATCTTTTCAAAATCGTCTCTTAAATCGTGATTATACAGTTCTCCATCAAGAATCATTTCTGGGTGCATATCAAACCAAGGTTTTAAACTTAATTCAATATGCTCAACATTCATCAGTTGCTTACCATTACGCGTATAGCATCCGTCTATGGTTGCCACACACCTAACGCCATCTAGCTTTGGTTGCATATAGACTTTTTTAGTCCAATCTATAGGTTTTTTATCAACCTTGTAAGCCAACATAGGCTTTATAATAGTATTCATTTTTAATTTATTTATTTTATTACACTCTATTGTAATAGTAAGACGATAAAATATATTTGTTAATAAATTTACCTTTAGATGCCGAGGTTCTTAAACCTTCAAATACAAAGTTAGGTACTTTTGTGTAATCGTAAGATGATCCGTTTTTAAATGTTAATCTTAATCTGTAGTTATCATACTCATATTCAGCTGTTTGTATTGCTGTAGAGTTAACGTCTACTGTTTGCATTGGTAAAATTAATTTGTTCATAAGTTTATTGTTTTTGTTTGTTATATTTATTTATTTAGTGGAGAGCAGGGATTCGAACCCTGTGCTTAGATCTTTAAGCTTTTACCTTATCCTCTCCGAGGTCGCGACCCCATTATAACTATTATAGTGGCTTGGTCTTTTTCCATTAGGAAACGTGAGTCTCAAGCCTAACATACACAGTTACATTTATATTATCGATTATTGTTCGTGTTTAGTTTGTAATTGTTTTTAATGAAACACTAATCCAACTCTATGATTATTACTAAACCATCGGGTGGCCATTAAATCTATTTCAGAAGAATCAACATACCCAGCAGATACAAGATCGCTATGACTAGAAAATATTTTGGTGTGTCGGTGTTTTCTTTCATTTATTAATTTTTTTTGTTTCCCTGAATCAGAGAAGATTATGTCATAATTATCTGGCAACGAAGTCTTTAACATCATATCAACCATGTTAGTATAGCTGTAAAACTTTACATTTGGGTTACGTATAGCAACTTCAATCCACTTATTAAGGTAAGCTTTTGAATAGTAGTCACCACTGTCGTGAACCCTAACATAGTCAGGTTTCTTTTTAAGTATATCCGCATTCATTGCTTCCACAAAGTCATCTGTCTTACTTAATTGGTAGCGTTTTTCAAATGCAGGTTGTACGTTAGACCATATATAAGCTCCTTTCTTTGCGTAACAGAACTTAACGCAGCTATCGGCCATAGGGCAAGTTAACTTACCACTAGCGGATTTATAAGCTGGTATACCAAAGTTAAACACCCTAAGCCCTAGAGCTTTAGATGTTTTCTTTAATTTAGTGTTTTGGGTTAATAGCGTTATACTCATAATGTTTATTTTTAATCCAGTAATGTATAATAAGCATCACTATTATTTACTCTAAACCACGTTAGCGCTTTATGGAAATCGTTAACTTGTTTGGTTGTAACAGATTTTGGGTATCTTTCAAATACCATTTGGCTACCTATAATAAAATCATACAGAGATAGCTCTAAACCGTTAAGGAGATACTCCTCCCCACTGAATGGATTAGTTACATAAGATCCTTCCTCGTAGATCATTCCTTTAAACCATTTCGGTACTGTTTGTTCTTTAGTCTTCATATCCTTCATCTGTTAGTTCATCAATTACTTCTTCTGTAAATTTCTCAGCTAAATATTCGAATAACCTCCACCAAGCTTCTTCTAAATATCCGGCTTCTATATCACTAATGTATATAGTATGAGGGTTATCTTCGTCTCCATTAGAGTATTTTATGTTTTCCACTAACACATCAGCTAAATCACTATCATAATAGTAAACGTTTTCGCTTACATTAACAATATTCATGTCGTGGGTGGCTACGTATACCTCATAACCGTCAGCCGTTGTCTCTTCATATATATGGAAATCTGCATTTCTATAGTCTTCGTGTATTTCTACATTATAATGATTTAATACGTTTTCGCGTATAGCATCTTCGTTGTCGGCTTGTCTTTCTCCAAACCCCATTTCTTCTAACCTCTCATTGATTAGCTCGTTGGTCATTAATTTTTTAGTCATTTTTATTTGTTTTTTCTATTAATTCGGCTATATATTGCCATATTTTTAATTCTATTTTATTACCTGCTAGTATAAGTGCCATTTGTTCAGGTTCTAAAGGACCATAATTTTCTGTGGCTATTTCTATTTTATTGCGGTATATTTCAGCCTCAAGCATAGCTACTTTAGCAAAGGCTTTATTACTTGCTCTACTTCTAATGTCTGCTAGATCCCATTCTTCGTCAATTAATTGGGTGTAATAAACTTTTTCTTTAGCCATTATGTAGTACTATTTTCTTCTTCTATAAGTATGCCTTCGCCATATTTCCATGACCATGACCCCCATTTAAAAGACCCAAGGTCAGCGAAAGTATCAAGTGTACCTATTTCACTTATAGTTAGGTCATTCCAAAAAGTGGTTGACTCTAGTCTTGCAATTATAGTTTTAACTGAGATATTGTACTCAGCTTTGTTACCTAAAAGAGTTTTTTTATATTTAGGTTTTAGTCTTTGATAAAGTGTTAATCTGTTCATATTTGTATTTTTTTATTCATTTATATTATCGTATGTT
>Ga0210003_1004498_pt1 | contig 11013 bp, 19 predicted proteins | sample LantaG_FD_182804 | JGI IMG/M metagenome (GOLD analysis project Ga0210003, IMG submission 182804) | Deep subsurface microbial communities from Baltic Sea to uncover new lineages of life (NeLLi) - Landsort_02402 metaG (SPAdes) (version 2) | ecosystem: Environmental > Aquatic > Marine > Oceanic >...
GAACGAAACTAGTATCTACTACACAGTAACGAAAAGGAGGCTTGTATCCATGTCCACTATCTTAAATATAATAAAAGAAATATATAAAGCATTTGAAGAAGATGGGATCCTTTTCACAATTGCAGTGATGTGTCTCATATTCATATTATGTATTGCTGGAACGCTAATAGGGGAAGGAGTTTTATGGTTGCTGTCTTAGATGTAATAAAAGATATACACAATTGGATAAGAGGTATTGATATACCAGATATAATTTTAGAAGGATTCCTTTGGTTTAGTATGATTGTTGGTGGGATTGTTGCTTTTATATCTCTTGGTTTACTAGTACTTATATTCTATGGAATCTTTACAGGACAACTAACATGAATACCATATCAAATACCATAAGAGCTTTGTGTAATTGGCTGTATATTAAATCAATGACTTTGGATACATTTATACTTATAATTGTAGCTCTATTAGGAATATTTGCCATAGCTTGTATCTTTGGTAGTCTTATATCTAGCATGGGAGATTCTAAGATGACAATAATAAAGGCAATACAATGAAGGAATATATTTCAATACTAATTATAAAGAAGCTGCTTACATTCTTGGCTTCTATCATAGACAGTTGGTTGGATACAAACCCAGACTTCCTATTCATTTTTATTATAACTCTCTTTATAGCTGCTGAAACATTTATGATTGGTAATCTCATATTAGTATTTATAGTATCTATATATACAAAATGATCTTCGGGTCATTTTTTTGCCTGCTATCCATATAGTTAGAATCTTCGACTATATAGAACATGCTACGCCATGTATGAATATGGTAGAACCAGAAAGAAACTAAGAATCTGAGCAAAAAAAAGGTGTGGGAAACCGGATAAACCACACCTTTTAGTTGAATGCTCTTACATGCGCGGTCTACTGCGATAGAGGCGCAAAGCATTCTGGAGGCACCACGGCAGATCAAGAGTTTACAAAGCATATTAAATGCTTACAAGGAGGTAAACAATGCTGGTTGGCGCCAGACGATGATAGATACTACACGTTAAGGAGAATAAAAATGAAAGATACAACACATAAAAGGATACTACAATGTCTGAACAATCAAAAAAAGTGGGATTTTCATAAGTTAACTGTGGAGCTAATCCCTATGCTTCAATAATTAATATATATAGAGGTTGAATATATATGGATAAAAAATAAGACAGATCATATAGACTCTATCTTATTTAGTATTTCATATGGGGGTCATATTAAGTTAGAATCTCCATGTACGTTCATCTTGGTCATTTGTTCTGACTAGATGTTTGTCCATAGTACTTTCTTCCGCCTCATTCGCCTTAGCCCTAACATCAATGCGAGTTATGAGATTTCTTTCTTCACGCTCAAATCTCTTCATAGCGTGATTAATTTTTCTAACTGATGCGGTGTTCATATCAATACCTCCGGTTATTAAGTTATTTATATGAGTGAGAATCCTTTCCTTATTATCATACATTAATATATATAGATAATAGTGTCTAACCTGGATATATGGCATATGTGGTGTAATGGATAGTATCCGTCAAAAGGGTCAGCCCTGAGCGCTTGTGGTATTTTTAGATAGAATAGTGGATGGTGGTCAAGGTGGTGCGTTTAGCGCTCGGATATACATTAAACATCCGGTTCCGGAATCGCGATCTGCGGATTAGGGATCCTATTACGAAGCCTCTGAAAATCGTACTCAAACAAGAAAAGCGATTTTTAAATAGTGTTAGAAAATTTATATAGTAAAAAAATCTGACTATATACCGTTTTGCTATCTAAGATATTAAAATCATTAATAAGAACATAATACTGAAAGGAGATCCTCCATGTCTTATGTATCCCCAATACCAAGACCAGTCCCTCTAGATAAGTTATGTCAATACGGTTGCGGGCAACCCGCTATCCATTGGTTTAAAAGACCCAAGAAATGGTGTTGTAGTAAAACAGCAAATGGATGTCCAGTTAAGAAGGAAGATAATAAGATAAAAAGAGAAGCAAGAAAGATTCTTAAAGAGAAGTATCCAGATATCAATTTAGATTATATCCGTGCTATCTATCCTGATGTATATAAGATTGATGTAATGGATGGAACATTAAGATTCAATCAGGAGAAAGAAATAATAGAAGCTAGATGTACATATTTTGAATGTGAGCAAGAATGGTATGAGGTACCAATGAATCATATAGGATTTAGACAGTGGGCATTAACTCCAAAGGAAGAAGGTTCAGATGTTACTCAGGGAGGTGATGGATATAAATTCTATTGTTCAATTGAGTGTAGAGAAAAATGTGTTGCTCACGGGAAAACTGGTGCTGCAATTTATAAAGAAGTTGTTATGTCTCACATGATAGATTGGGAAGAGGAAGAAGAATGGTATACCGCTGATGTTTCAACTGGGGATAAAAACTATTGGAGAGAGACCTGTTTAATTAGAGATGAGTTTGAGTGTGTTAAATGTGGAGCACCTGCAGTTCACGTTCATCATATTAGACCAGTTAAACTAGAACCTTTAATGGTAGTTGATCCTGATAATGGAGTTTCTGTTTGTTTGAGATGTCATTATGATCACTTTCATGAGAGAGGTAGTGTATGCTCTCTAACAAATATAGCAAAAAAAGTTTGTTTCTCTATAGTTAATGGTAAACCAAGAAAACCTATAGAAAAAAATAAAGTTAAGATACCAGAAGGAGTATTGATTTTTAAATAAGTGCTCGATCGCGATTAAAATTATTAGGACGTAATCTAAGAGGCAAAAAAAGAAGGTGAGCAGGAACTAATCCTGTTCACCTCATTTCTTTTCTAATCAGTATTTGGAATTTCTTTTATTGATCCTCGTAGATACATATAACCAGTATTATTTTTATCAAACTTAAATTTCATCCAAACTTCAATATACTTCAAAACTCTAAAGTGTAAAGGAGACCTTTTCGGTTCACCATTCTTCTTAATAAATTCATCATAAGCATCATTAAAACTTTTATCTCCCTCATTAAAACCAACACAAAAACTTCTTAACTCACTTCCTACTTTTACTCTTTCAAATTCTACTTCACATGCAATTATGACTTGCCATCTTTGTTGATCTAGTTCTTTTATCAACTTCCAGTTCTCTTCATAGCTATGATAGTCAAAACTATTAGGATTATTATTTTCGCTTGAGATTTTAAGTTTTCTTAGAACTCTTTGTCCCCAATCAAAATAAAGAGATTTTTGCATTAATAATTCTTTAGGATCAGAATTATCATAAGGTCTGTATTTATATCTGCTAAATAGAAAAACTAAAAGAATAACCATAGTAACAAAAGCTGTTATACTTATAGAAACTTTACCAAGATTTATTATAAAATTAAATATTTTAATCACCTCCTCTTATTATCTTATACCAAACATCTCTATACGATACCCTCCTATAATAATAGCAGTAATATCTTCATATGAATATTGTGGTATTTCATCATCTGAATTTGGAAAGAAGAATATTAAAGTTACTCCAGGAATACAACTCCCAGAAGGGATATTAAAATCATCTATAATTGTTACATGAAGAGGATAAATATTTCCAAACAATTCCATTTCAATGGTTGGAGGTTCGGTTCTACATGAACAACCTTCAACATTATAATATAACTTTAACCCCATTTTATATAGAAGACATTCTTCAACAGGTTCTCCATAATCATCTACACGTCTATAGTGATAATGTTCAGGAGGAATCTCATATGATTCACTGATGTTTGGAGGTTCTGTATCATCACAATATATATTACTATTAAAACTATCTACAATATTATAATAATAATCTTCACCTCCCACATCCGTCATCTCCAAAGTACAATTACCAATACGCATTGGATCACTTGTATCATTAGGACAAATAAAACAAGAGTTGCATGATTTGTTCATACAGGTTTCTGACATTGGAGTTCCATCAGCACAAACAGGTAAATCATCTGCTCCCCATAATCCATCATCATTTGAGTCATAACAGGCAACACCTCCGTGCCAGGAACAACACCCTTGACAATATCCATTAGTATCGCATTGTTTAATCTTATTTGCATCATAACGAAACACATCATCGCCGCCGCCATCGCCGCCTCCACATGATACTAAACCAAATAAGAATAAAACTAAAACTATTAACATAATTTTTTTCTTCATAATATTTCCTTTCTTATAGCGCGATTAAAAAATTAGTACTATATCTCAAGTATATAGTTTTCATGTTGTTTCTCCAATAAACAAGATGCATACTTGTTCATAAATCTTTAAGAATTTATCCCGGTCAGCTGTACTATATTTGCTTGATATATCTTTTATAATTGAACACCTTTCATTTAATTCAAACCAAAGAAAGTGTTTACTTTTTGTTGTTCTTGATTTACAGATGGGTAAACATATACAATCTTTACATGGTATTTTCATTTATAGTTTCTCCACTCGATCGCGTTTAAAAATAGTACATAAACTAAAGATAGTAGGTGGGAATAAACTTAATTATCCCACCCACTTTATTTACCTAAATCTTTCCCAGATTTTATCCATCTAAGAATTTGAGCAACACCGTATTTATAATACTTTCTGTTGATTTCAGTTTTAGCCAAAAGACGACAAATATGAGCATCTTTTCTATTAATATTAAAATCTTTCAGAACGTTTTTATAACTACCATATCCTCTTTTTTCAAAACTACTTTCAATTTCTATGCCAATTGAGATCATATCCCTTATTCTTTTAATCTTTTTTGCATCAGTAAAGGGAAGAGGAATAAATTTATTACCTAATACTTCACTACCATCTGTAGTTAATACTTTTAAACCTTGTGATAAATAAGAAACAGTAGATCTTGAACATCCCATTTGAAAAGCTATTTCATCTTGAGTATGCTCCCCCAAATCTATATAATATAAAATTGTATTAACCTGATGTCTAGATAGATGTCCGTTATTAGTTTCTTTCCCTCTTCGATTACAATAATCTCTTCTGTTATCTTCAAAAGTCCCAATATAGAGATGTTCAGGATTACAACAAAGTTTTCTATCACAATAATGGCATACAAGTTCTCCTGGTTTTGGTTCACCAATAAATATCATAGCAGAAAGAATATGTGCTCTAGCACGATACATTGTTCTATCTAAGGCAATACTAAAACTAATATATCTATCTGTATGTGTTCTAATTCCGCCTCGTGATGGTTTAGTAGTCCAACACCTACTAGTTATTGTTTTATTTACAGAAGGTTTATGATGTTCAATTACTCTTTTGTTAAAAACCTTTTCTATATAACTTCGATATTTTTGGAAAACATCATAAGTTAGAACAAGGTCTCCTTTTTGGTGTCCGTTAATATAACTACTAAAACTTTCTTTTGGTAATTGTTCTCCACAACCACAAGCACATGTTTTCATTTTAACTCCTTCTGGTTTATCTCCCTTTCATATCGCGATTAAAAAATTAGTACGTAATCTAAGATGATGAACAAGAGTATATCCTGTTCACCATCCTTCAATCTCTTTATCAATAGTTTTTGACCAATTATCAAACTTTTGTTTGATGCGTCTTAAACAATTGCTACATGTTATTTTCTTTTTGGTTTTTTCTAGTTTGATATTCTTATTATCAAAGAAAAAATCTAAACCACATAAAGAGTCTCGTGGATGAGTCATTCCATGAATTACTCCACTTTTAGTATTTATAGCGTGATATTTTACGTTGGTTATCATTGTATCATTGATTCTCCTTTCTTAAAAAATAGGACATACTCTAAGATGGTGAACAAGAATTAATCCTGTTCACCATCCTTTGATTTTATACAATTTCAAACTGTTTATGATTATACTCAAATGTTCCACGGTCAAATTTGATAATGATAGGAAATCTATCTCCGGTATAAAGTCCTATTGAACTTTTATTGAAATCTATCATTTCACCAATTTCATCATCACCATGCATTCTGACTTTACAACCAATATGGAATCCTGCTTTTTGTGCTTCTTTAATTGAGGTTTCCACATCTTTCTTTGTTACTTTGGTTTCTTTTACAAAACCCCAAAGTTGTTCAAGTTCTCTTTCAGTTCGACAGTTTATTAAAGCTCCCAATAGTATTGACATTTTGACCCTCCTCTCGATCGCGATTAAAATATTAGATGAGCAGGAATCATTCTCAGACTCCTGCTCACCAGTTCTTTAATACTTATAAATCAATTTGTCCAGATGCCGTTTCATCGTTGGATCGAAAGTAGTGTAATAATACCCTTTCTTTTTCGAACCTTTAGACCAAGTATCCAATGCATAATCGCCAAAATCTTTACTTGATGGCAGCAGTGTTGGATTTCCTCGCGTCACTGCTTCTATTTGAGTTTCTCTTGGTGTGCCATCTCGCTCATATCTAAGGATTTTTTGAACTTGCTGTCTTTTCAACTTTCGTGTAAAGGCATTCGGGCAAGTCCTATATGTATACCAACCTTTTTTAAGAGATGCATTTAAGATTCGACCATTATTAAATTTGTTAACGAGGGTTTCAATAAACTGACTTATGGTCTCATCTGTTTCATCTGTTGTAATTACTTGAGGACCACCTTTACATTCATGAGATATGACTGTCCAAACCTGATCTTGTTTGATTATGTCATATAACTTCTGTTCTGGTGTGTCCTTGATTATAATCTCAGCAGTTGAGATTATAGTCTTTCCATTGTCAATTGTTGTTGTGATTCTTTGAAAAGTTTGAATTGGGTTCTGCATTTACTTCCTCCTTTCTGATTATTTATATTGAGTTAAGAGTAGCTTCATTTGAATCGCCGCTTTCTTCATCCTCTGTACTGAAAGCTCTAACAACGAAATGATATGTTGTATTCTTATCCAGGTTATAGAACTCACATCCTATTTCTTCTGTTTCCCATTCTGGATTAGCATAGTCATAGTCTTTTCCCTCCTCACGCATAAAGACTCTATACCCAGCCAAGTTAGTTTCTGTATTAGGTTGCCATTCCAACATTACATCTCTAAAACTCGATTCAACTTCAACAGGCGCTTCTTCAATTGGAGCTTGATATTCTGTATCTTCATAAACGCCAGGGCCACTATCACCAGGACCTCCAGCACAACCAAGTAAAAGAAATGTTAAAAACAGAATTAAATAAAATCGAACACCTCTTGTCTCCATAGTATTTCTCCTTTCTCACATCTAAATTATTTACCATAATCTATAATTGTAACATGGGAAAAAACTTCTTCTATTATTTTAGATACAACGTACCAATCACCACCTGCGAGAGCACATCCCATATTCTTTGGAATATAAACTTTGAGTCCTTTCTCATGACCCATTGAGTTTACTTTAATTAAGCACTCTCTAACAGCATTATAATCAGTCTGTTTTTTATTCCTTCCGTAATAATATTGTCCGCATAAGTTTGCAACATATAATTGATTTGGAATAACAGTACTTAAAATAACTTCACCAAGTTTGAGTTTCTGGTTTTTAGAAGCATCTATATAATCTTGATAGACTGTTGGCCATTTATTGCGAATTTTGAGGGCAATGCCAGCTCCCATTTTACCCATACAGTTTACTTGATGGCATATGATACCGAGTTTGATTTGTAATATATCTCCAGATATTATTGACATTTTAAAAATTTCCTTTCTTATAACGCGATTAAAAATTAGTACATATTCTAAGATGATGAGCAAGAATTAATCTCGCTCATCATCAAATATAAGATCCTCATATATTGAGTAATCATCACATTGCCAACTACACATAGTTTTAACTAGACATATAATACAAGGGCATTTTGTCATATTGACTGTTAAAGGGTGAAGGGTACAGGTATCCTTTACATTACAACCTTCACATTCTGTACGATCTATTTTAGATTCCAAATAGATTATCCCTAGTCTATCTCAATAGTAAGAGTAACTTTGATTTTTTCCGGATCTATTTTAGTACGATAATGATAAAGATTATATACTGTATTAGCTTTATTTTGCCCTCTCGGGATATCAAATCTTTTTGCTATAGATCTAAGTTGGTCTCGAGTTAACATTGAGAGATTAAATGGAATGAAATTTCTCTCATATTGTGTTATTGGTACTCCTCTTTCAATAACTAATTTTTTACTCATGATGTTTCCCCTTTCGATTTATTAATTATTTAATGACTCGTAAATGAGATCTTTTAGCTTTCCTATCTATCTTTTCACGTTCCTGTTTCACGAACCTTCGTATAAGATCCCAACCACCCTCTGTAGCAACCTTCTCTACATAATCAAGAATATCAAGAGGGCTCAACAAACCAAACTGTTCAACCCCGCCTTCGCCATTTAACCACTTTTTGATCTCCTCAATCATATCTTTTGCCACTAAGAATCTCGTTCGGGCATCATAATAACTTGCTTTTTTCAGGGATTTCATAATTATTATCCTCCTTATTAATTAAACATATAATAGACTTTTAACGCTAGAACATTTTTACCAGCATCATCATCTTGTAATGCATCTGATATATGGTCAGCAGCGAACTCAAGTCCATAATTCTTATTCACTTTTAAATTAAGTCTACCTGTTATCGTGCCATACAAACCACTGTCGCCAAGATCTGGTACATTGTCATTTTGCGATAACGTAGAGAAACCCCCACCCAAACCAAGAGATAGATTCTTATAGAGTTTTCTATATAGAATTAACTCGGCTCCAACTGAGAACGTTTGTTCATTTGAGCCATTGTTGTTTGTTGCGGTCCACCAAAGATAACCGAGGGTTCCATGAAGATTAATATTCCAGTTATCATTTAAATCATATCTGTTGAATACACTGACACTCCCCCAATTGAAATCATAATTGGTATCTCTTGTCCCCGGAGCTACTGTATCAACTCCACCAATGGATACTTCCATGCCTGGTTTATTGAACACTCCTCCAGGAGCATGACTTGTAAAAACCAACATTAATAAAGTAATTGTAATTGCTAAAGTAATTGTTTTCATAACTATTCTCCTTTCGTTAATTAGTTAAAAAATAATATTATCTTCTCATTAATTAATATATATAGAACTGCCTTGATAAATGGAAGCAAAAAAAAATAATGAGTAGGAGTTAATCCCACTCATTATAATATTCTGCTTTTAAGAAGCTCAATACCATCCTCAATGGTTTCAAATAAACCATCTAATTGAGCTTCAAATGCATCTTTTAAAATTGGGCCAAAATGAGGACCTGGTTCCATTCCAAGTTCGATTAAATGTCGTCCCATCAAAATTGGAAGAATTTCCTCTCCGATTTCTTCTGCTGTATCTTTAATTTTAATAGCAGAATCTGGCAATCTAGAAGAAGCACTACCACGACCAGCATGATCTGCTCCTATTAATGAAATCAAATCTTCAACTGAAGCATCGCCCAATCGAACTATCAACCTTTTAACAGTTTTGGAGGTTATACTTTGTAGATGAACCAAATGCTCATTAACTAATTTTTCAACTTGAGTAATAATCCAATGGGGGCATCCAATTGTTTTAAGAAAACTTCTGGTTTTTTCTATACCAGCTTGACAATGAGCAATGCTTCTTATTCGCCCATCTATTAACTCAGTTGTTTCTGGTTTTCCTAAATCATGACAAAGACCAGCTAAGGTAACTATCACTCCACCGCCTACTGTCTGATCAACAACTTGACAGGTATGTTCAAACACATCTCCTTCTGGATGCCATTCGGGATCTTGAGGACACCCAATCAGATCTTGAATCTCGGAAAAATGTTCGATCCAACCGGTCTTAACTAAAAATTCCAATCCCTTAGAAGGAGTTAATGATTTTATTGCCCACTTTTCAAACTCAGCCCAGATACGTTCTTTTGGAAGAGTATAAAATTCATCAACCAACTCTCTACAAAGAACAATAGTTTCATCAGCAGTGGTTAATCCATACCGCCCAGAAAATTGAAATCCCCTTAAAACTCTAAGAGGATCATCTCTAAATGTATCAGATGTATGACGAAGTATTTTTGATTCAAGATCTCTACGACCATTGAATGGGTCAATTAATTTTCCTGTCCAAATATCAATAGACATTGAATTAATTGTATAATCTCTTCTTGAAGCTGCTTCTTCGATTGTTAACGTGGGATCAATTTTAATTCTAAAGTCCTTGTGCCCGACTCCACATTTACTATCTTTTCGTGGTAAAGAAAAGTCAAACTCTTCACCAAAGAAAGTTGTAAGTTTAACAACCCCAAAAGATTCACCCACAGTAGATACTTTTCCATGCGCAGAAAGAATTTTCTCCAATACATTTATACTACCGATTCCGAAAACTTCAACATCAATATCTTTGGGTCGTATCCCTATGAGAGAATCTCGAACACATCCTCCAACCAAATATGCACGAACTCCTTTGGGAAGGAGGGTTTGAACTATGTTTATTAAGGTTTCCATAGTGTTTCCTTTTTAATATTTTATAAGTAATTGCTTATTCGACCTTCCTCTAACAACTGAGTATACCAAGCATAATTGCCACACCTACCACTTGAACAAGAACATCTATCTGGTTCTCTTATATAATCTGGATTTTCATTGTGGTAATAACACTCTCCAGTTTCATTATAAATACAGAGCTTTGTATTGCAGATTCGGCATTTCATACTTGCACATAGTCAGGATATTTTGTTGTTAATGGTCTGTAATCTTCACCGGATGTTTTTCCACATTTTTTACATTCCATTGTTGGAATTACATTCTTATGAAAATTAGTATCATCGTATCCATGTCCTTCTTCTTCGTGATCGCAATGCTCGCATATGTAGATTGCGGTAAAATCTCGTCTGCTTTGATTTTTTATCTTTTTGATTTTCATACCATCCTCCTTAAACCTGGAATGCACTTAAACATTTATCACATCGTTTATAGAATGTAAATACATCTCTTACGCCACTTTCTAATTTAACATGGTTAAATAAATTACAATACGCCGGAGCAACTGCAATCGCTTCTCTACTA
>Ga0210003_1004499_pt1 | contig 11013 bp, 12 predicted proteins | sample LantaG_FD_182804 | JGI IMG/M metagenome (GOLD analysis project Ga0210003, IMG submission 182804) | Deep subsurface microbial communities from Baltic Sea to uncover new lineages of life (NeLLi) - Landsort_02402 metaG (SPAdes) (version 2) | ecosystem: Environmental > Aquatic > Marine > Oceanic >...
TAAGTGGACAGCGGTCTACAAATCTATTGATCCAGGTGCAAGAATGTTTGCGGCTTAATACTTTAACTTAACGAAATATGCCTAAAAAGAAAGAAAAACCTGTAGTTGAGGAAGTCTCGGTCGCTACTGAAGAAGTTCCTGAACTAAAGGAAGAGCCTAAGAAGGTTGAGTCTAAAAAGAAGAAAAAAGCTGAAAAAAAATACCCGTCGCCAGAACTTGTAAAGGATAGTGAAGGACGTTCTGTTGAAGGATTTGTTTCAGCAGATGGGAAGAGTGTTACCGACTTGAAAGGTGTGACATTCGCACTATAGACCTTTTCGGTGGAGGGAGGGGATAAAAGTAATTTTATTCCTTCTCCGAAGAGGTTAAGTATAAATTAACCAAACAATAATGTTATTAAATCAACAGCACCAATCAGATATTGATAGTATCACGCCGATGCCTTGTGATAGGGTCGACGACTCTTCTACTGTGAATACTTCAACGGCAGAAGCAGTAGTGTGGTATTACAACAATTCGGGAGCATGGGGCGCAGCAGTCGGAGAAGCGGCTGGGACGATGGTCACGGCTAAGCTCACTTATGACGGCGTAACTAACGGACTAGGAGGAGCAGTAGGGAATTATTATGATACTTCTCTTAGTTTCGCAGCAGCAACTAGAGCAGCCACTCTAGTGAATGTTCCAGAAGAGGTCTTCTCGAAAATGTCGGCAATGAGCGTTACGAATAAGATGGCAGAAATAGCCAAACATTTAACAACTAACGGTGAATACGCTATAGACCACCGTAGAGGCGTAGTGTGGTTATTGTCTTTAGACACAGTTGCGAACGATTCGGCGACATACAAATACAAGACACCGTTGTCTGGTGGTAGCGCGGGAGATAAAGTCGACGTAATCAAAATCGGGGGAGTGGCTGTGCTTGCTGACGACGCAGCGTTCACAGAAGGAACTACACCAGTTTTACCAGCAGGATTTGTTTATGACGACGCAGCGGCTTTAGATAGTGGAGATGTAGGGGCTGCTAGGGTCACTTCTGATAGGAAGCAGATAATGTCTGGCGAGCCGACGTTGGTTGATCTTTTAGATACAACTGATTTAGCAGCAGACACTCATTATTACCCAGCTGCAACAGGAGGAGAAATAGGAAACAATAAAGACTTATCTTTGTCAGGGAAATTCATAGATGCAGATGGGACATTCACAATGACAATCGAAGCTACTGACGATGAAGATACTGCGAGTGCTGACTGGATTCAAGTATATGGATATGACGATAAAAACAATGCGACAACAAACAGTTGGACTGTTACAAATGGAACTTTAACATTTGCGCTTAGCTTTAATAATATTAATTACAATTACTATAGGGTAAAGGTTGTTAATGATGGAGCTACGAATACAGCTATTATTAAGGCTAGACTCAAGACAGTATAATTTAACAGATATAAAATATGGATAATCCAGCAAATTCATTCGCTACTGTGACAGTGGATGATCTAACAATAGATGACGATGTAATTGAAACGCCTGGTTCGGTGATCACAGTGGCAGCCGGCACAGGGATTGAGGCAGCTAATTTGAGTAGGAATATGAGAGTAGAGGGAACGGGCGGAGTTACTGTTTCGGCGACACCCAGTATAGCTAATGGCTCAGCAGGTGAGGTTATCACTTTAACAGGTACAAGTGATGCTGATTATGTGATTCTTGAAGACGAGACGACTTTAGCAGGTTCAAATCTCAAGTTCTCTAATGCTAATAGACGCAAGTTAGGATTGAATGACAAGCTTACTTTGCAGTTTGATGGTTCTGATTGGGTAGAAACTTGTTATGCAGGGAAAATCGGTACGAAGAAAATAATTTTAGTTTCCAGTGGGACATACACTCTGACCGAAGCAGACAGTGGGTCTATTTGCGCAGGTTATAGTAATGATGTTGAGTTTGATTTACCAACAACGCAAAAAGAGGGAATGTATTATGAATTCTTTGTTTATTCGGGGAATAAATATGTGCAGATTAACGCGGGCGCTGGACATTCTATAAGGCTAGGAGCAGGAGGAGCTACAGCGGCAGGTGGTTATGTTAGAAGTAAAACTAGAACGGCTGCTGTAGGTTTGTGGTCTGTTGCCGACGGGGGTTCTCAATGGCAAAAAATCGGGAGTTTTATATATGGATGGACTTATGATTCTTAATTATTAACTAAAATAAATATGGCAGATTTAACTTATAGAATAGGGAACGGCTACTCGGGGAGATCTGTTGCTGAAGCAGGATCTTCTATGCCTCTTGATATAGAGCATAGCGGATCTTTGATTTTCAACTCAGCAGCGGTGACTCTCACTTTGCCAGCGATAGGTTTGGCTGGAGATCAAGACTATGAATTCATAGTTGCTCATGCTAGTGAGTTCAAAATACAAGCTCCAGCAGGTGTGAGTATCGTTTATAAAGACAGTACCACCGCAGCGGCAGGGTACTTGAGTTCTAGCACCGTTGGTGACAGGATTAGACTCGTTCCTCTTACTACAACTTCATGGGCGGTAACCTCTATTGAAGGGACTTGGAGCGTTGACGGTGGAAAAACTATCGACGGCTCGATTCCAAGATATTCTAAAGTTGTTGTCGTTGCTAAGAGCGGAGGTGAGTATACTTCCACTCAGGACGCTTTGGACGCGAATACTTCAGGTAGCGAATTGTTCTTGGTAGCACCAGGAACTTATACAGATACAATCGTTTTCACGGCGAATAATCAGACAGTTAGAGGAATGGCCAATGGCAACAATACAATCGTGACTCAAGCTACAACAAATGTTGTTAGTTTTGGGACACGTACTGGTTGTGAATTAATAGACTTACAGTTAAGCTTAACAGCTGCTACTAGTGAAAAGTATGTAGTGACTGGCTCGACTGGGACATTACTAATTCGTGACTGTTATTTAAGAGAAGCGAACACCGCTAATATATCAGGAACGCAACCAGCATTAATATATGTTTCGGGTGCAGGAACAGTTAATACAGAAAATTGTGAATTTGAATATTTGAATACGGGAACAGCAACAGGATCGGACATAAAAGCTGCTTTTGCGGCAGGGACAGGGGCTACAATAAATCTAAAGAGATCATTCGATGTTGTGATGACTAATAGTGGTACAGCTTTAGCGACAACAATGTTTGTCTCTACGGGGACTGGTGTTGTTAATATGAAGAATACCAGCAACGCAATAATAACTGATCCAGACTGTACTGTTTTGGCAGGATTAGGATATATCGGTGGGGCAGGAGCTTCTGAGTTTATATACAACAATATTCACGTAGTAGCGACAAACAATGCTGCATTTGGTATTTATCATGCAGGTACAGGCACATTAATATCTTCTCATAACACAATTGACGTTACGGATTCAGCAGGAACTTCAAACTCATTTTTTATAGGAGCTAGTGCGACATTACATAGTACATTTGATAGTATTTCAGCAGATGATGGAGTTTCAAATTCAGGTACTTTTAAGATGGTAAGCTCGCAAACTCCTGGAGATTTGAGCGTTACTGGTAGCGTAGACGTTACAGGGGATGTCGATGTAACCGCAGCCGCAACAGTAGGCACTACTTTAGATGTAACAGGAGCTTTAACGAATTTAAGACCAGTAGAATCTTTCGCAGCAAACGATACTTTAACTCAAGCTGAGAGTGGGAAGATTTGTACGAATAGTGCAGTTGTGACTTTGACTTTACCAACAGCAGTAGCGGGAATGGTATTCACGTTTGTTGTAGGCAGTGCAAATTACTTGAGAGTAAATCTTTCAGCAGGTGATACGGCGCAATACAAAGCGACAGCAAGTGCAGCAGGTGGATATTTCAGAAGTGCAACACAAGGCGACATTGTAAGACTTGAATGTCTAAACGCAACAGAATGGTATGTAACAAGCCTTGAAGGAACTTGGACTTTTGACTCTTAATATTTAACTTATTAATATGGCAGGAACGTGGACATCAGGATTGACAGCAGGAGCAGTAGGCCAAGAATTAATTTATAATAACAATGGCGAATGGGCTAATTACTATAAGGGGGAGATAGTTTCCCCTTACGATATTCCTCCTGCTAGTGCTGACACTATGGATGACGAATTTAGGGGTGTTAGTATTAGTAATGAATGGACAGCTTCAACAGTTGGGACACCTACTTATGGAACAAGCAATGGCGGTTTAGTATATAGCTCTACAACCTCAGAGACATTATTTTTAACTCAAGCATTAAGTGCAAGCGGTACATTTGAGGTTTGTTTTGAACTTGATACTCTCGTAACTTCACTTAGTAATGTTTATTGTTATTTTGGACTTACAGACGGCACGCCAGTAGCAAATAACGAATCAATACATTTTTATTTTGCTGGAAATGATACTAACTCGAAACTAAAACTTACTGAACAAGCTGTGGCAACTCGCTATGGTGAAGAATATCAAATGGGTAAAAGAATTTATTTGAAAATTGAATATGATGCCAACGATGATGGTTCAAAGTTTTATCTTTCTTGGACTGGTAAAGCATGGACAGAAATTTATGACGGTATTCCAGGGTTTGGGACTCCTAATAAACTCTTTATAGGCTTTCAATCATTCAATAATTATGTGAACGCAGCCACATGTTGGTGGTTTAGAAAAACAGCTTAATATTTAACCTAATTATATGGCAGGAACATGGACAAACGAAAGTGGGGCAGCAGCGGCATCAGGGCCAGCAGTATCAGTTTTGGTGGCAAAAGATGAACAAGGTGCTAAAGCTTATGAAAGTGTAGTAATACACGCAACTAAGGATTAATAATTAACAATTAACTATGGCAACAACATTTTACGCTAAACAGGCTAAATCAACCACGGCTGCTTTCATAGCGGATATGGCTAGGTTTATGATAAATGATCTTGGTGGTTTCACAGGGCCTGGATGGACTATCGTAGATACATATAGCTCGGCAGCAGGAACACCACACGAAGTGCCAAGCGACACTTCTGATATGGATTCTCTAGCGGCAGATAATGGATGGAGAACAAACACTCTTGTGGTAGGAGATTACATTATATTACAAAATAACAACGGCTCTTATCCATTTCAAGTAGGAATTGAATACCAATCAACGATATTGATTGGTCTTACACTAGCACCTAGAAGTGGATTTTTACCTAGTATTGATAATGCAGATATGACAGCTGCAGAAAATTGGAGCGAGCCTAAATTTTCTACTGAGTATAGTACTTTAAATAGTTCGTCTAATTATTCAATAGTAGCTGACGAAAATCATTTCAAGCTTATTTTTGAGCAATGGCCTACGGTCAAGTTTAATTATATGGGTCTGCCTAATCTTGATTCGATTCATACAGGAGACGCTTACCCAGCTCTTTATTATTACTATGAAGAACAAGTAAGTATGAGTTCTAGTTATCTGCTTGGTGATAAATACAGAAGAACGTCAGCTGTTGACGGAGAAACTACTTTAGTAATAACAGGTAACTCTGCGGTCAATCGTAATTATGGTTTGGACGCAGCATCTTCTGAGTATGAGTTATTCCCAATAAGGTTGACATGCATGACTACTGGTCATTATGGGGACGTGGGCGAATTGATAGGAACGTATGCTTGTCCTGATTCTATGGGTGTAAATAGCAAAGGCACACTTAATTCACAGGCTTACGCTTTTGTTTCAAATAGTGGGTTTAGTGGGGCAGTCGCTTTCGACTGGGACGGAGCAACAGCATTTTAATAATTAATAAAAAATATTATGGCAACAACATTCTACGCAAAACAAGCCAAGGCAAACGGGTCAGCATTTCTGACTGATATGGCTAGATTCCTTATAAATGATTTAAGTGGGTTCACTGGTCCTGGATGGACTATTGTAGACACTTATTCAAGTGCAGCAGGAACTCCACATGAAGTGCCTGGAACAGCAACAGATATGGATTCTTTAGCCGCTGATAACGGATGGAGGACAGGAACAATAGTGGCAGGGGATTATATAATTCTAGCAAATAATAATGTTTCTTATCCATTCCAACTGGGGATAGAATATCAATCAACAACAGAATTTAAATTTATTGTCGCTCCTAAGAGTGGATTTGTTACAGGTAACGACGATAACGATATGACAGCTGCAGGGAATTGGGGTGAGGTAAAACTAGCTACTCTTACATATACTCATTTAAACAGCAAAGCTAACTATTCACTGATAGCTGATGAGGATCATGTCAAAGTTTTAATGGAGAAATGGCCGACTGTCTATTTTACTTATTTGGGATTGCCAGATACAACAAATTTGCATACAGGAGACGCTTATCCTGCTCTTTATTACACCGAAGAAGCACAGGTTTACCTGAGTGACAGTTATATTCTTGGTGATAAATATAGAAGAATATCGCCTGTTGATGATACTACTATTATAGCGATAACAGGAAATACAGCGGTTTATCGTAATTATGGTTTGGACGCTGCCTCTTTAGAGCATGAATTATTTCCTATTCGGCTAACATGCATAACTGCTGGTCATTATGGGGAAATGGGAATACTTAAAGGAATGTACTCTACTTCAACTTATATAGGGAACGGAAGCAAGGGGACACTTGATTCTAAAAATTACGCATATATTTCAAGTGCTATATCAGGTACTCCAGTCGCATTTGACTGGGACGGTTCAACAGATTTATAACAACTTATAATATGCAAAAAGAACTGTTTATAGAAGGGAACTCTATACAGGACGGCGTTTACGTCAAGCTCCCACAGGATTACAAGATCGGCACAAAGATCTATCCTGTCCTGCATTGGAAACCTATTTGCCACCACGAAGGGAAAGTAGCGTTTGAACTTGATTGGACAATGGCAGCTAAAGGTGTGGCGTTCCCGAATGACGAGACAATGAAATGCCTTGTTGGGACTAACCAGCAAGCTAACCAGCACCAACTAGCTCCAATGGGTAAATTGCCTGGGGCTTCTCAGGAAGGGACTCTGCTCGGTTTGTTCGCTACTAGAAACCGCGACAACGTTGACGACACTTACGGTGGAATGGTGGATATTATGGGGCTTACATTATCCTATGAAACTGAATGTTAATAATTAAATTTAAAACTATGGAAGACCTACTCTTGCAGTACTACCCGCACATTATAATGATAGTCACCTGCATTATCTGGCTAGTTAGATTGGAAGCTAAAGTTAGATATAACGAGCAGGCATTAAAGCTTGTTGATGAGCATAACCAACAACTAACCGCTGTCAAAGAGCATTTGGTCGAAATCAAGACGGACCTTAAATGGTTGAAGGAGTCCGTTTGCAAAGTTAGAAAGACGGTGAACCAAAATTCTTAACAATATAGTTTAACACTAACAAATATGGCAACTTCAGAATTATTAACAAAACCAACGATAATTGAGGTCACAGGATCGACCTTTAGAATCGCACACCCTGACATATCGGGGAACGTACGTACATATCTTGCTTCTACTATAGCGGCTGCTGGCACGGCAATGACTGTTCTAGACAACAATGGCTTCGCAGATGATGATTGGTATGTTATCGGCGATATAGGAGACGAGAAAACAGAGTCGGGTGACGTGAATGGGGCTGTGACGGTTGGTTCTTCAATGACAGTCACTAATAACTTGAGTTTCGCACATGAAGTTAATGCCCCAGTAACAAAGATTAATGAGCGAGGGATAGCAATATATGGAGCTGCGACTGACGGAGGTGCAGGAACTTTGATAGCGTCAATAGACGCAAAGACAGCTTCAGGAAAAAACCTAGCTGATGCTGTGATGATCCAATGGGATAAGCCTTATACTGAGTACACGCTTATCACTACGGACACTACTTACGCTTATTATTATGCTAAATTCACAGATGGTATAACTTCGAGTGCGTCAAGTGATTATGTACTAGCAGCAGGTCTAGCTTCTAATAGTGTTGAGTATTTTATACAACAGGCACTTACTTTGACTAACTCTGAATTAGATGACGCGCTTTTGAAAAGAGAAAGATTAGTCAAGGTGGCAAATGATTGTCAATCGGCTATCGCTCAATTCAAATATCAAGATCCTCGAACAGGAGAATACACACAAACAAATTGGGAGTTTGAAATGGTAGAGGATAAGACTTCTTTGACTCTAAGCACAGGGGAGCATGAATATGCTTTGTCTGGATTAAGCGTTGCGCCTAAGTGGGAATCAGAAAGAGCCATAATCAGCATTAGGATAGGCTCAGAAGGCAAGATTGAGAAGCAGCTTATATCAGAGTATGACGATGACACAGAAGAACACACACGGACAGATTGTGCTACGACTGGAGCTGTAGCGGCTACCTCGTTAGTTGTAGACTCTAACGTAGAATTCACTGATACTGGAACGCTTTACTCAGGTGATAATACTCTTACATACACCGGGAAGACAGGAACTACCACCTTCACTGGTATACCTGCAAGTGGAGACTATTCAATTGAGACACAAATCGAAGTTGACGACCCAGTTTGGCAAGGCATCCAATTGGATTTGCCTACGAAATACAGTTATTTTGACGGAAAGATTATTTTCAATAAGCCTCCTGCAAGTGATTACAGTGGCTACCCTATTAAGCTCAGATACTTCAAGAAGTTACCTGCTTTGCTTGACGCTTCGGATGTTACAGAGGTGACGTTTTCCAATGTGTTTGAATTGTATTTGGCTAGTTGGATTGAACGTAGAAAAGGTAACGAGGACAAAGCTATCCAATATATGAAAGAATTTAAAGATCAGGTTTTAAATAATGCGTTATCCGCATCTGTACCAACCATAGACGAAATATCCTATTATCAATTTAATGATGATTGTTAATTTAACAAATTTCCTTTCGGGAGCTAATACAAATTTGTCTCCACTATTACAACCAGAGAACTCAGCAACCGTTTTAAATGGTTGCAACCCTAGTTATAAACTAGGTGCTTTAGTCAAAGACGTAGGGTATTCGCAAGTTGGAGACACACTTGAAACTGGTAAAAGTATTACTGGTCTATATGACTTCCACCAGAACCCTACTACGCAAAAGATCCTAGCCACTGTGAACAATACGGCGGGCACTAACCTTGTACTTGCTTACAACAACGCTGGCACTTGGACAGACATAGCTCTGAGTAATGCTTGGAATGGTTTTGAAGATTGTAAAGTCGGAATGGAAACCTTTATCGGTTATTGTTTCTTTGTAGGATATGACGCTACTGACAATGCGTTTTTGCCTGTAGGAAGTTTGACTGGCACTACGTTCTCAACTTCTACGAATGTCACGAGTATGCCAACAGCGAAGTATATTAAGCGGTATAGAGACAGATTATATTTAGCACATTGTTATTATTCAGGAGCTTTATATGAGTACAGGGTTTATTTTTCAAGCGTACCTAGCGCTGGAGCTATTACATGGACACCAGCTTCAGATTTCCTTGACGTTGATTATGGTGAGCAAATTATGGGTATAGGTTCTAATTGGGATAGATTGGTTGTGTTCACAGAGAATAGAGCTTGGATGTACGATCAGAGTCAATGGAAGCACGTCTGGGACGTAGGGTGCTCTTCTAACCGCACAATCCACACTCAGGGGGCATATATGTTCTGGGCTGATTATGACGGCGTTTGGAGGTCAACAGGGGGGCAGCCAGAGAATATAGCAGGGCCAGTTATGGATTTTATTAAGAACGGGAATCCTAGAAACTTCTTTGCTGTAATAGTTGACGAGGAATATAGGCTTTACGTAGGGACAGTCACAGTTGACGGAGTTACTTATACTAATTGTGAGTTGACGTTCAGCATGGCTACGGGGTTATGGAGATGGAGAGAGTATGTTGATAATTTCACTATTTACGCACGATACAACGATTCAGGGAAGATGAGGCAGTATATGGGAGCTGATGATGGCGAGGTAATGAACAAAGGCAAATATACAGATAATACTTTAGTATCAAGCGATGACGGCAATCCTATAGGTTCTAACTTTGAACTAGCACCTATTTGGTTGGGAAGATTGGAAATTAAAAAGAGATTGAAAAGACTGACTGCTTTTTCAGATAGAGCGCAAGGTTTGAATCTACAAGCTAGAGTTCTTGATAGGAACTTGAGGTCTTTGACTAAATACAAACCTTTGAAACAGCTTACTAAATATATAAATGATTTTGAACCTAATGTAGATAACGGTGTAATGATCCAAATAGCAGGTTCAGAATATTCAACTAATCCTTACTGGAGTTTGTTAGGAATCCAGGCGGAGCTGATAGCTGATTCAAAAGTTCTTAAAAATGAAAAACGCTAATGCCAATAATGCTTTCAACATTAAAGGATTTAGGATTCAATGAATTCAATAGAAAAGACTCATACAACCCTGACAGGGTGGAATCTGTTGATTTACAAGACGAGATTCCTATTTCGCAAATTCCACAAGTTATACCTAATAGCAGCATTAGTTATGAGCAAATAGATTTTAATGTCTTTAATGTCAATCAATTTCTAAGAGGGGGAGCTACGGGTTATGATTCTGGTACTGGTTGGTGGATAGGACACGACACAATCGATTACAAGTTTTTTATCGGCAATAGTGCAGGAGACAAGATGACTTGGGACGGGACTACATTATCTATTACAGGGTCTTTGGTTGCAGGGGAAATCCATATACCTGACGAGGACACAACGGCTAACAGTTTCCATGTAGAAAGTGACGGTGATATGTTTATTGGGTGTACGCAAAGTGACTTCACTTCTGATCCAACTAACGCGAATGCTTATATCTTAAAAGACGGATCAGCTAGATTCGCTAATGTGACTCTTACGGATAGTGTCACTTTAACAGGTTTGCAGACAGGTTCAGAGATAGCGATACAAGGTTGGCAGAGTACTTGTGTGTTTAGTGCTACTGACGCTGATACTGTAGCGTGGGCTGGGGGCACGATCACATTGTTAGACGGTACAACTTACGCGATCAATGGGAACAATACTGGCAACATGGCAGCTTTGACGTATATT
>Ga0210003_1004500_pt1 | contig 11012 bp, 7 predicted proteins | sample LantaG_FD_182804 | JGI IMG/M metagenome (GOLD analysis project Ga0210003, IMG submission 182804) | Deep subsurface microbial communities from Baltic Sea to uncover new lineages of life (NeLLi) - Landsort_02402 metaG (SPAdes) (version 2) | ecosystem: Environmental > Aquatic > Marine > Oceanic >...
AACCTACCATCAAGGAGCTTGCCCTGAAATGCGGCGTTACTGAAACAGCCTCTCTTACAGGGCTATCCGATAAAATAATCAAGGAAAAAGAGAAGGATCGGAAGATCCATTTTCTTCCTTTATACAGGGGTGAAACAAAGCTGACTCTCGGGCTGATCCTTAAGGAAAATCCGTGCCAGCTTAACTCATCCGCTTCAGGCGATCTTATAAAAGCAGTTGTCTCTATGAGGTCAATAAAGGAAGACTGTGAAGTTGCCGAAATTGAAAAGGCAATTAATATCTCATATGAGATGCATGTTACTGCAATGAAAATGTGTAAACCGGGAGCAAAGGAACAGATTATTTTCGGTACTCTCGAGGGTATCGCTTATGCACTTTGTGCAGGACCATCTTTTCCCTTCATAATAAGTGTCAACGGACAAACGCTCCATAACCATTTTCATGATAATATTCTGAAGGAAAATCAACTGCTGGTAAACGATTCAGGTGTTGAAACTGAATTGCACTATGCCTCAGACATTACACGGACAACTCCTGTCGGTGGGAAATTCAACCAGAGACAAAAGGAGATTTACGAGATTGTCCTGAAAGCAAATACAGAATCAATTCTTAATGCAAAACCGGGACTTTCAAACCGCGAACTCCATCTCGGAGCCTGCAAAATCATTGCATCGGGATTGAAAGATCTTGGCCTCATGAAAGGTGATGTGGATGCTGCTGTGGCTACAGGCGCTCATGCCTTATTCATGCCTCACGGACTTGGCCATATGCTTGGCCTCGACGTACATGATATGGAAGGTCTTGGAGAACAATATGTTGGTTATGACGAGAATACGAAAAGAAGTGAACAGTTCGGACTCGCTTATCTCCGCTTTGCTCTTCCCTTCAAACCCGGACATGTATTAACAATAGAACCAGGTTGCTATTTTATTCCCCAGCTTATCTCCAGGTGGAAAAAAGAGGGCAAGTTTAAAAAATTCATTAACTACAAAAAGGTAGAGACATATCTAGATTTTGGGGGTGTTCGTATCGAAGATGATGTTCTTATAACAAATATAGGCAGCAGGGTTCTCGGGAAACCTATCCCGAAAACTGTTGCCGAAATAGAAGATATCTGCTCAAAGTAATAATATAAATATCCTGAATCATGAAATACCGTAAACTGGGAAGAACAAACTGGATGGTAAGTGAAATAGGCTATGGCATGTGGGGTATGGCCGGATGGACCGGGTCGGATGATGAGGAATCATTTAATTCTCTGCAGCTGGCAGTTGACAACGGATGTAATTTTTTCGACACCGCCTGGGGCTATGGCAGCGGTAAAAGCGAAAGTATCCTGGGTCAGCTGGTAAGGGCCAATAAAGATAAAAAGCTCTATACTGCCACAAAAATACCTCCAAAGAATTTCAAATGGCCCGCCAGGCCTGAGTATTTACTCGACGATTGTTATCCTCCTGACCACATTGAGGAGTATGTGGAAAAGAGTCTTGGGAACGTAGGGCTTAACTCGTACGATATTATGCAGTTTCACACATGGGAAGATGATTGGCTTAAGGATGACCGTGGGATTAAAAAGATGATCGATCTTAAGGAACAGGGATTGTTTCGTGCAATAGGTTTAAGCCTGAATCGATGGGAACCATGGAATGGTGTAAAAACTGTCAGGAGTGGTTTTATCGATACTGTCCAGATAATCTATAATATCTTTGACCAGAATCCAAAAGATGAACTGTTCCCCGCCTGCCGCGACATGAATGTGGGAGTCATTGCCAGGGTTCCCTTTGATGAAGGCTCATTGACAGGGACATTGACCAAGGAGAGCAAATGGCCCGAGGGTGATTGGCGTAATACTTACTTTGTACCGGAAAACCTGAACTCCTGTGTAGGACATGCAGATGCTCTTAAGCCGCTGGTACCTGAGGGAATGACAATGCCAGAAATGGCATTGAGGTTTATTCTCGGAGAACCGACTGTATGCACCATAATCCCCGGCATGCGTAAACCACACCATGCAACCATGAATATGGCAGCAAGCGATGCCGGACCGCTGGATTCCGATCTGATGAAAGAACTTGAAAATCACCGCTGGGACAGGAAACCCAAATCCTGGTCACAATAAGTTAAATAATGACCCCGTAAACAGCATTTTGTATGACACAGTGAATAAGAATACTGTCGTGAAATCACCTGTCGATCCATTTCTTAAACTCAGTTACACGATCACGGCTCACAATAAATTCATCTTTCTTTCCTTCATCTTTCAGGGTAAGCTTCAGTCTGCTCGAAGAATAATTATACATTGATGCTATGGCATTTATATTCACAATGCATTCACGGTTGATCCTGAAGAATTTGCGAGGATCAAGCATACTCTCAAGTTGTTCAAGGGAATAATCAACTCCATAGTCTCTGCCCTGATTATCAGTCAGAAAGACATTGCGCTCGCGTATGGTGAAATGACTGATCTCTGAAACCAGAACTGATCTGTATTTCTCACCTATCCTGATGAGAAATCTCGATTTATATTGATTCCTGAATTCATACAGGAGCTGTTTAAAATCTCTCTTAAAAGGATCTTTGTCAGTATATATCTTCTTAAACTTATCAAGAGCTGATTTAAGAGCTTCTTCATCAATTGGTTTCAGCAGATAATCAACACTGTTTACCTTAAAGGCTTTGAGTGTGTACTCATCGTAAGCTGTGGTGAAGATTACAGGAGTGTCAACCCTGATTGTCTCGAAGATCTCGAAACAAAGTCCGTCATCGAGCTGGATATCCATCAGGATAAGGTCAGGCTGCGGTTTTTCCTGCAGGCGGTTAATTGCTTCCTCGACAGTCTCGCAAACAGCCAGAACCGTTATCGATCTGTCTATTATATTAAGGATCCCGATGAGTTTGTCGGCCGCCGGGATTTCATTCTCAACAATAAGAATGTTCATAATAAAGGTACTTTTACAACAAAATGATCATCTGTCTCTTCAATAATAAGAGGCTTGCCTGTTGCCAGTCTTACACGTTCGGCAAGATTCTTAAGTCCCAACCCGGTTGATTCCAGGTTCGTTGCCATCTTTTGAAGAATATTTTTTACAACAATGTACTGATCTTCAATAAAAACATCAATTATTAACGGATTTTCTCTTGTTGTAATGTTATGTTTGATTGCATTCTCTATAAGTATCTGAAGCGATACGGGAATAATCTTATATTTATCAGCCTCAGGAGCATTTATCCTGAGTACTATTTTTTCTTCATCCCTTATTTTATGCAGATCCGAATAATTCTTTATGTACTCAAGCTCCGATTCAAGAGGAATCTTATCTTTCCGGCTGTTTTCAAGAATATACCTGTAAGTTGAAGCCAGCTTGCTGACAAACCTGTCGGCTGCTTCCGGATTGGTTGAGATAAGTGCGGAAAGAGTGTTAAGACTGTTGAACAGAAAATGCGGATTAATCTGATTCTTGAGGGTTTCATTCTGAAAAACAAGGTTTTCCTCCCTCAGTTTCTGTTCCCTTTTTAGTGCATCCTGCCATTGAATAACGATAAAGATAATTGCACCTATTGAGAGACCACTCAGGGTCGATTTGAACCATGTGTTGAATTCATAATTGAAGAAGTTCTTTATTACAAGAGATACATCTCCGACTTTTATAAAAACCAGCAGGTAATTAAATCCAAGAATAAGAATCAGTGCTGCTATAAAACATAAAATAATAAACAACATGAACTTCGTAAGGATCAGCTTCGTGAATTCCCTGCCCGGGATTGTAGTGTCAAATTTTCTGAATATCATACGGCCAGCAAAAATGAATATTTCCAGCTGTACTAATCCAAGGATAAAAAAATTAATTGCTTTATCAAGAGAAATGGCATTCCTGTTAATAATAGCAATCAACGCCACACCAAACAGAGTTATCACTATATAGAAAATATGTGATAACGGTTTTCTCTGGTCGAGCAAGCTCTCTAATGTTGTTCCTTTCATTTTGACAAAATTAAAATTTCTTTACTTAATTCTCTCAACCAGGAGCACCCTTACTGTTTTTGCCAAAAATTTATCCTGAAAACCTTTGAGTTCAATTTCCTGTATAACTCCCCCATACATTTCAGCATATTCAATCTGCCTGGTTCTCAGCGATATCCATGTTGTTCCCCAGTATTGTTCCGTTCCGCTTGTTTTCATCTGCTCCATTTCCATCCTGATCCTGTTGTCAATTGCCCTGTATTCTATAACTGCACATAACTCATCATTCATAAATGAGATGCCTGTCCAGCAGAGCTCAATATTTGTGTGATCATACGTGCCTATATCAGCCATCTGGAATTCACCAATAATGTCAGGGACTATATATTTCCTGTTAAGTTGCAATGAGTCGGAATATTCCCAGGCAAATCCTTCAATACATGCCATATCCCATAAAAGGTTCCGGGCAAAGACATTTTCAAGGTTTGAAGGGAAGTTTTTAAAGGCTTCTTCTTCCAGCAGACCCTTTGTAGGCAGATATTTCATATTTTCCATATATTCCTGCTTCACTCCTTCAGGAAAGGGTTCAGAAGAATTGTTCGAAGCCGCAATCGATACATTTTTCCACGATGCCATACCATTTTCCAACCCGCAGGTATAGTCACCTGTGACTTTTGTTTTACCGGTAAAGTTGCCGTAAAGATCAAGGTTAGTGTAAACTGCAGTCATTCTGTAATTCTGAGGCCCTTCTTTAAAATCAGGCCTGCCGCCGGGAAGTTCCTGCATGTATTTTTTTACAATGTTTTTTTCACTCTGGCTGAATGCTGCTTCAGGGGTAAAAAATCCTGTTATCAAAAGAGCCCCTGCTAATAATTTAATCAGATTCGTTTTCATGACATTTCATTTTGGTTATACAATAAATCTGATCCAAAATAAAACTATGAATTACCAAAATGAAAATTAATGTTGCAGAGCAGTGAAAAAATACAGCTGAATGGTAAAAACTGATGATTCAACCGGAAATGGTCTATTTTCCCCTCATAAATAATCTTAATCGAATCTGAAATCATATCTTTGGAAACTTACTGATCCAATACCGGAATTTTATTACTCGTACTTAAAACAGAATTGTCATATGATCAAAGAAATCACATTACAGGAATTAAATCCTTCCCAATTTATAGATGAGAAGGTAAATGAAATAAAGAATAGTGTTGGAACAGGAACAGCTATTAATGCTCTGTCGGGAGGTGTCGATTCATCAGTTGTCACCATGCTGGGACATAAAGCGCTAGGAAAAAATCTGAAAACAGTTTTTATTGACAATGGAATTATGAGAGAGGGAGAATCCGCTCAGGTGGCTGGTTTTTTTAAAGAGCTGGGTGTGGAGGTATCCATTGTCGATGCCAGGGATAAATTTTTTACAGCCTTGAAAGGCATAACCGATCCTGAGGAAAAACGGGAGGCCATAACCCAGACTTTCTACAAAGATGTATTCGGGAAACTGGTACAAGAGAGCAGGTCAAAATATCTTCTGCAGGGGACCATTCTCACCGATGTTGATGAGACAATAGCAGGGATCAAAAGGCAGCATAATGTATTCGAGCAGCTTGGCATTGATCCTCAGGAAGCTTTCGGGTACAGGATCATTGAACCTCTTATTCAACTTCGCAAGGATAGTGTCAGAAAAACAGGCGAGGCTCTGGGTCTTCCCAAGGAGTTGTTTGACCGTATACCGTTTCCCGGGCCTGCATTATCGGCACGTGTTATCGGAGAAGCAACTCCGGTACGTATTGAGACAGTCCGCAAGGCAACAGTGGTGGTTGAACGTATGCTTAAACATACCGGTGCTTTTCAGTATCTGGCAATACTTCATGAGGACAGGGTTACGGGTATGCGCGACGGCAAGCGCGATTTTGGTCAGCAGATAGAAATCCGCTGCTGGGATAGTAACGATGCACGGATAGCGACCCCCACAAATCTGCCGTTTGAAACACTTCAAAAACTGGCAAATGACATTCTAAGTGAGGTTCCGGGCATAGTAAGTGTAACCTACAATATTGCATCAAAACCACCCTCAACGATCGAGGCAGTTTAGATATTGAAACCCGGATACCGGAGTCCGGAATAAATTTTGTAAAATATGACTCAGGACAGGCATTATGACCTGGCAAAGAAACTGAAGCCGGGTAAGATTATCTTACCTGTGATAATTGGGCTGGCTATAATATTCTGGTTCATTATCAGGGAAATAGATGCCGATGTATTAAGCAGGTTGCAATTTACCTGGAATTCGGTTTTCTGGCTTTTCATTGCCTGGTGCTGTATGATAGGCAGAGACCTAGGATATATGATACGGATCAGAATCCTGTCAGAAAATGATCTTACCTGGAGACAGGCATTCAGGGTGATCATGCTTTGGGAATTCACCTCGTCAATTTCTCCATCAACAGTCGGAGGCACCGCACTTGCTGTAGTATTTATACATAAGGAAGATATATCCGTTGGGAGAAGTACCGCAATAGTTCTTGCAACCTCATTTCTTGATGAGTTCTATTTTGTGATCATGTTTCCTGTCATTTTGCTGATTATCGGAGGTGATATTCTATTTACCACGGCTCTCCAGGGAACAGGTGTTGCATTACTTAATAACCTCCTTATAGTTGCTTTTATAGGATATGGTATAATACTCGCCTGGGTGATCTTAGTTGGTTATGGTCTTTTTATCGATCCCGACAAGATCCGGAAAATCATCATATATATTTTCAGGCTTCCACTGATAAGAAGGTGGCAAGAGTCGGCAATCAAAGCCGGCGACGATATAGTGTCCAGTTCTCACGAACTCAGAAAAAAGCCTTTCTCATTCTGGATTAAGGCTCTTGTTGCAACCTTCCTCTCATGGACATCAAGATACTGGGTGGTAAATGCTATCCTCATGGCATTTTATGCTGTTTCCGACCATTTCCTTATTTTTGCCAGGCAGCTGGTCACCTGGATCATGATGATAGTAAGCCCCACGCCCGGAGGCGCCGGATTTGCAGAAATTATTCTTGGCCGCTATATATCAGATGCTATACCGGCTGATCCGGAATTCATAGGGAGTATCGGACTTGCAATTGCTATAATATGGAGGATAATAAGCTATTATCCATACCTGATAATAGGAGCCTCAATTGTTCCCGGCTGGCTTCAGAGAAAATTCGTACTTCATCTGCCAAAAAAGAAATAGTTTTCATACCTTAGCTTTCCCTAACTGACCAGATCATAATCCACTTATGAGTGAGGAAATACTAAAAGCCCTGATGGAACTGTTCGCGCTCATTGTCAAACAGGATGGCGGGATGATAGAGGATGAACGCGAGTATGTGTCAGATTTCCTCGATAAACAGCTGGCAAAAGAGAGTGTAATGGAATATCTTTCTCTCTTCGATGAACATGCCGGGCCTGTCAGGGAAAAGAGTGCAACAAAGGAACCTGTTGTTCCATCTGTAAAAGACTCTGTCAAAATATTGGGAATATGTAAAAAGATTAATCGTACTTTGAATCAAGGTCAGAAGGTTGTTGTGCTATTGCGTCTTTTTGAACTGGTAAATGCCGACAAGCGGTTTACACCGCAAAGAATTAATATTATCAACACTGTTGCAGAGGTTTTTAAGATTTTACCTGACGAATTTGCCGCAACAGAACAATTTGTAATGAATAATGAACCCGGGAAACTGCAAAACCCTGCTATTCACATTCTCATCCCGGGAAAAGAGCAATGCTCCCTTTGTAACAGGATGATTACCGGCTATCCTGACACCAAAATTTATTTTCTGAGGGTAGCCAGCGTTGATCTCTACTTTCTGAAATATGTTTCCAGTGAACAGATCTATCTGAATGGCCTTCCCATCAGGTCAGGTCAGGTTTACATCTTTGCAAAGGGAGGTTCACTAAGATCAACACATGGTGTCGCAATTTATTATAGTGATTTAAGCTCCATATTTCTCTCAGTGGATTCAATACACAAACTGTCATTTACAGTTGAGAACCTTACATACAGCTTTATTGAAAGCCATCCGGCTATAGACAATATCAGTTTTTCGATTGATCAGGGAAGGCTGATGGGTATTCTTGGAGCAAGCGGTTCAGGTAAAACAACTCTTCTGAACCTCTTATGCGGTATTCAGAAACCAAACAGCGGTACCGTAAAGATAAACGGGCTGGATGTCAATAAGGATGAGGTGGCATTAGAAGGAGTACTGGGATATGTTCCCCAGGATGATCTTCTGATTGAAGATCTTACTGTCTTCGAAAACCTGTATTATGCAGCACGCCAGTGTTTTAAAGGGAAAAGCCGTGCTGAGATTACAGCCATTGTCGATCGAACTCTTGCAAACCTGGGGTTGATTGAAAAAAGAGATCTTAAAGTTGGTTCTCCATATAACAAGATCATCAGCGGAGGTCAGAGGAAAAGACTTAATATTGCACTTGAACTTATTCGCGAACCCTCAATTCTTTTTCTTGACGAACCAACATCAGGACTCTCCTCGAGAGATTCCGAAACCCTTATGGACCTCCTGAGGGATCTTACACTTAAAGGAAAACTTATCTTCACGGTAATTCACCAGCCGTCATCTGAAATTTTCAAGATGTTCGATAAGGTAATAATCCTCGACCAGGAGGGGAGCATGGCATACTTTGGTAATCCTATCGATGCTGTTGTTTACTTTAAAACCCTTGATGCACAAATAAATGCACTCCAGGGTGAATGCCCCATGTGCGGTAACGTAAATCCCGAAACGATCTTCAAAATTATTGAGACCCAGGTTGTTGATGAGTTTGGCAAATATACCGAAAAACGCAAAGTGAAACCGCGGGAATGGGCAACACTCTTTAAACAGAACGCTCAGCCCGATACCATAACTGAAATAAAAGAACCTCCGCATAAGAACCTGCAGAGACCGGGACTGTTAAGACAATTCCAGATCTATTTTTCCAGGGATATCAAAAGTAAATTCGCGAATAACCAATATGTTATGCTTACGCTTCTCGAAGCGCCGGTCCTGGGATTTATCCTGTCATTTATAATAAGGTATATTCCCGATCCCGATTCGGCGGTTTATCTGTTCTCGGAAAATGAGAATATTCCGATCTACATTTTCATGAGTATAATTGTTGCTCTTTTCATGGGTCTCACGATCAGTGCCGAGGAGATATTCCGCGACAGGAAAATACTGAAAAGGGAACGATTCCTGAATCTGAGCAGAACCAGTTACCTCTTCGCAAAGATTTTAATACTGATCTTCATTTCCGCACTGCAGTCTGTTATGTTCCTTATAATAGCAAACCCCATACTCGGTATCAAGGGTATGTTCCTGCAATACTGGTTAACTCTATTCACCACCGCATTCTGTGCCAATATGATAGGGCTTAATATATCAGCATCATTCAATTCAGCTATTACGATCTATATTGTAATTCCACTGCTTATCATCCCCATGATGGTGCTCAGCGGAGCCATGTTCCCATTTGATAAGCTTAACAGGCAGATCGGAAATGTTGATAAAGTACCGCTTATAGCAGAACTGATACCCACCAGATGGACTTATGAAGCGCTTATGGTCTCACAGTTCAAGGATAACAGGTACAGTAATGTTGAATATACCAGGGATAAGGAGACTTTTTATATTCTTCAGAAGAAGATCAGCGTGGCTGACTTTAACAAGGTGTACAGGATCCCTGAACTGATAAGGGCACTTGAAATAAGCGTGGATGAATACAAAACATTGCAGGTTAACAACGGCAGCAGAAAAGAGCCTTTCTCTGATAATTCATACCAAAAGTACACCAGTCTCCCTCTTCTAAAAAATGAGCTTTCAAGGATGGCTGAAATCTACAATGTCCCCAGGTTCAAATATATAGAATCCCTCACACCTTCTGCATTTAATCCTGCTATTGCAGATTCTGCTGACGCTTACCTGAAAACTCTGGACGGCATTTTCGGCATTGCTTCCAACAGAGCAAGCGATAAGAAGGACAGTTTCTACAATCTGAACCAGGAGAATCTCAACCAGCTTAGGAATGACTATTACAATTACAAGCTTGAGGAGATAGTAACAAAATATTATGAAAGGAAAAAAATACTTATCTATAATAATACTATCATACAGAATATCGATCCGATCTATCTTGACCCCTATTATAATGGATTCCTGAGATTCAGAACTCATTTTTATGCGCCTACAAAGAACATTTTCGGGATAAGAACGGACACTCTTACCTTTAATATTACCCTTGTCCTCCTTAGCACAATATTGCTCTACCTGGCATTATACTACGAACTGCTTGCAAGGGCCGTGAAATTTTTTGAAAATTTAAGAATACGTAGACAGATATTTAAGAGATAAAGACGTAATTTTTATATTTTTGTATTAGTTATTATTGCTTCATTCTTATGAGAGGAAGATTTTTTATTTTTTTACTGGCTGCAGTAATTGCATGTTTCTCCTGCAGGAATGCATCAAACAGTTCTGAGGAATTTATCTTTCCAGTAGCTGATAGTGTACCGGCAGGAGAAGCTGAGCAGTTAAGTGCCGAGGCTATTGCCGACATTTCGAAAAACATATCCTCTCCTGTTGAAATTGCTAACCTGCTGCAGCTTCTGGAGGTTCCTTTCTCTCCTGAATATCTTGCCTCGTCAATAGACGCTAATAAGCAGAATACAGCATTCGACAGGGCCCTGTCACTTGGAATTCTTGGTGCTGATCTCGGGTATCTTAATATGTATGAAAAAACAGGTACCTCGATCGATATTCTTTCATCTATCAGGAAACTTGCCGAGGGACTCCGGGTTGGCCAGTTTTTTGATTTTGAAACAATTAAGAGATTGTCGCTGAATAAATCAAACCTCGATTCACTGCTGTTCCTTTCCATTGATTCATATACACAGATCGATACTTATCTTCGTGATGATAACCGGGGACAACTCTCTTCGCTTATGATCATCGGCGTGTGGATTGAAGGGCAGTATCTTGCCACACAGGTGGTGAAAAGATATCCCGACCAGATG
>Ga0210003_1004501_pt1 | contig 11012 bp, 8 predicted proteins | sample LantaG_FD_182804 | JGI IMG/M metagenome (GOLD analysis project Ga0210003, IMG submission 182804) | Deep subsurface microbial communities from Baltic Sea to uncover new lineages of life (NeLLi) - Landsort_02402 metaG (SPAdes) (version 2) | ecosystem: Environmental > Aquatic > Marine > Oceanic >...
GCGGCTGGTTACAAAAAAGATGTCGAGTTGGAGATGTTAGATCCAACTGGAGTTGTTGTTCAGAAATGGATACTACAAGGAACTCAATTAAATGATGCCGATTTCGGTACATTAGATTATAATTCAGATGGTTTAGCTGAGATTAGTTGTACGCTCCGGTTCGATAGGGCCATAAATATTTTTTGAGATTCCTTTATCAAACATAAGACTTTCCCTTTTACGTGTATATTTATATGTAAAAGGGATTTTTTATGCAACACAAATGTGAAATATGTGATAAAGACTTTGATTCATTATGGGGATTATCATCTCATAATGTCAAAAAACATGATATCAAACCACAAGAAACCTTTATTAAACATAATTTAGAAGGTATATCACCAAAATGTAATTGTGGGTGTGGTGAAACCCCATCATTTTTAGGAATTAAAAAGGGTTTTAGAGATTTTATTCATGGTCACGCTTCTAGAATTAACAATAATTGGGGTCATAATACTGACGCTCAGAAAAAGTCTAAAGACACTCAAAGAAGATTGTACGGATCTGGTGAGTTAGTTATATGGAATAAAGGGTTAACCAAAGACGATGATAAAAGATTGGATTATGGTGAGAAAATATCTAATAATTTAGAAAGGAATAAAAAAATATCTGAATACAGAAAAGGAAGGAAAAGACCACAACATGTTTTAGATAGTCTCTATAAGGGTATGAGGGAATATTGGAGTAAAGAGGAGAACAGGGAAAAACAACGTAAAAAAAGGGTTAAATATTTAAAGGATTATCAATATAATAATAAAACAATATTAGAATCACGTTTTGGTGATTTATTGGAGTCTATTGGGGTGGATTTTATATTCCAATATACTATTTGTGGGTTTAATTTTGACTATTATTTACCTAAATATGATCTGGTGATAGAGGTAGATGGTGATTTTTACCATTGTAACCCTATTAAATACCCAAACGGGCCAATTTATGAAACACAAAAAACAACAATTAAAAATGACGATAAAAAAAATAAAATTTGTGAGAGTAGTAATGGGTTAACATTACTTCGTTTTTGGGAGACGGATATTAACGATAAACCCGAATGGGTTATAGGTGAACTCAAAAGACATTTATCTTAATATTTATTAATCCTCTTTATAATATAAACTTATAAAGAGGATTTTTTATATATAAGTGTTTTTTTTATAATAATTTAATATTTATAGTATAAAGATAAAATTATTGTGTTATGATAAGAAAATATGGGACAATTAACGAAGAGGTTAATCGGATAAAATCATTATTCGGTGAAAGTCGTTTATACGGTAATTTGGTGGAACAGGACGAACAATCTGATGATGTGTGTGAATGGTTTAAACCTAATCAAGTAGAGGCTTTAGACATACTAAAGGAAGTATTATCTTTGGCTAAAATTAAAAAGATATCCTTGATATTTGAACCAGAGGAACAGAAAAAGATTGGTGTGTTGATTAAAATGTTAGAGGATAATATTAAGACGATTGAAGATATTAACTGTGAGGAGGATATTGTAATCGTCTGTAGTACAGAAAATACAACAAAAATTGATGGGGGTATAGAATTACTCAATTCAAAATTAGAGGATTGGTCTGACGGTGAAAATGAAGACGTAAAAACGAAATTAGAAAGACTCGTGGTAATTTTAAATGAGATTAAAGGTAAGTGTGCCGATGCGGTTGGTGACCATAACGATGAAATAATAAAAGATAAGGAAGGTGGTAACCCTAAAAATTCAGATGAATTAATAAAAATAATTATGGATCCTGATTCGTCAGATGATGATAAGAAGGGTGCTATAGACACTCTAAAAAGTACATTTGATATTGATTTATCAGATGGTAAACCACTTACGATGGACTCTGATACAGGTGTCGAATTTCATGAATTTAATTTAGAGAAACCAAAAGAAGGTCCTTTTGGTACCTACCTATCCAGTGATGGTGTACTTATATATAAAAAAGAAGAATTATTTAGTGATCTGAATATAACTACTACAGATCCAAACGCAGCAGAAAAATTAGCAGCATCAGAAAAATTAGCAGCAGAAAAATTAGCAGCAGAGGATGATAAACCCAAAATGAAAGAGGGGTATAATACTGAGGAAGATATTATATATATAAGCGAAAAAGAAGGAAATCGGGAATTTAAACTTGGGAAAATGGAATACGATAAAGATAAAGAGGTGTTTAAAATAATATCTAAATACCCATTTTATAGTAAAAAAACGGATTATCTGGTAAAACGAACTGAAGAAAGTTTCTGGAATACATTAAGTAAATGGTATACAAAAGAATTAAATAGTGATAACACCACTTTGGATATCAAGAATGGTAAGAAGTTTAAAGTAATAATTAAATAATATGGGAAAAAATATAAACGAAGAGATCGAACGAATTAAATCTTTATTTACTGAAGAAAGATTGTATGGTAATTTAATTACTGAACAAAATGATGATGATGACATGTTTAGTATGAAGAAGGCAAGGGAATTAAAGAAGAATGCGAAAATAAACAATAATGTGGATGCTGACGATGAAAATATTAATACTAAAGATAGATTAAAGGGGTGTAACAAATCTTTAAACTATTACCATAAAGCATTTTTCGCAGATAATCCAAAATCAAGACAGGATATAGATACAGTTGTGGATGATTCAGGAAAGGATATTAACCTACATAAAGAGAAATTACAGTATTGTGTTAATAACTATAAAGATAAATTAAATGTCCCTAATTTCGCTGATATGTCCAAAAATGATATTTTAGATATGTTATTGATTATGTTGGACACAACTAAGGGGGATGAAGAAAGAAATAAATATAAAACAGTTACTAAGGGTGGTATCTTTAAAAGAAAAGATAATGTAACAACTTCCGATGCTATTGATATTATTGACGAATCCGATGGTAATTGGGGAACTGTAGAGATAGTAAAAAACCGTCAGAAAGTGTTTTTGATTAGGGTGGTAAAAGGTGAAAGTGTTGTAACTAATAATGAATGGTCACAAGTTAATAAGGTGTTAGATAATTTTATCCCAGCATTAATCAAAGCGATATTGAAAATCAACCCAGAATTGAAAACGGAAATTAAAGATAGTAATGAACTTAAAGTTTTAAAAACTGAAGGTACTTCGTATAGTGGGGAACAAATAAAAATTAAAGTAATTTAAAAAAATTGTGACAAATAGAATTGTGATATCGGAATCTCAGTATGGTAGGTTGTTTTTGGGAGAACAGAGTGATGAAAAAATTCACCCCGTTAAAATTATGGAGAGACCTGAAGAATGTGATAAACAAGGTCTTTGTTTTGGTCCATTAGACCCTGGAAGGTCTGGATGTGTAGCTTGCACCCCAACCCTTGAGAAGAAGATGGTAAAGATAATGAAAGGGGTTGAAGACGAAAAAAAGAAAAAAGCTGATTTGATAAGGAGGAGTCCAAAAAAAGTAAGTAATAATGACGGTTTATGGTCAACAAAGTCAGGAAACTATGAAGATACGTGGGGAGCATATTCGGGTAACTTTTTAGTTGACAGATACCCAGTTAAAAATAAAACGTATGGGGAACCATTAAACTTAAAACATTTTTGTGGTTCATATAATAAATCATGTGAAAATTGCCAACCAATAGTAGATGGGTTTGGTATGAGGGGTTGGAATGACACATATGGGAAATGGACTGGTATGTATGGGTATGAGAATGAAGAGGTAAAAAAAGTGGTAAAGGAAATATGGGATTTAGGGAAAAAGAATTTTAATAATGATAAAAATGGTAACGGTATTATTTACTATGGTATTAACCAATATATTAAAAATATGTGGGATAAGTGGGAAAGAGGTGGTTACTTCTATATGAAAAAAGCACCAGAATTAGAGGGGGGTGGATTGGTAAAAACCCCTATGCCTGACTATTATAAAACATATCTTAAAAATCAAGAAAAGGGGTTAAGGAAATTACAAAAGGCAGTTGGTCAAATAAAAAACACCACTAGAATGGCTTGGTGTGGTGTTGGTCAATATAGCCGAACCATTACCCCCATACCGGAAGGTTTAGAATCTTTGGCGGGATACCTTAAAAGTTTTGACACTCAGGATTGGATAGATGTTGCGGCAACAGTGGCATTCATAATAGGTGCTGTTGCAACAGGAGGAGGTGCGTTATTAGTTGTTGGTTTTGCTTTGGAGCTGGTTAATTTGGGGATTTCTATGACTAAAGTTGTGGAGACTGGTGGACAAGATGGAAAATTAGATGCTGGTATAAGATTTTTGTGTTTATTCGGTGGACCAATAATAGGAAAGATGATATCTAAAGGAATTAAAATGGTTAAATCCGGGGTGGTGAAACTTTGGGGAGTTGCTTTGGAAATTATGCGAGTGGGGGTGAAGAACATTAAAAAGGTTATTGGAAAATATTCGTTAACAAAGGCAGAAGAGAAAGTAGTGAAGGAATATATCGAATATATGCAGAAACATAGTGATGAGATTGCGTCTGCAAGTAAAAATATAGATGAATTAATGAAAAAAGCTGGTTCCGGTGATAAGGCGGCGATAGCGGAATTAGATAATTTATTAAATGCAGCAAAAAAAAGAATAAAGGCAACCAATGCTCTCGCAGCAGCAGACGAAGTATTAACTACAGTTACTAGGGGTTCTGAACGATATACATTAAAAAGATATTGGGCAGATATCATTGATTTCCCTTCTTCAGTAGCTGGACTATCAGTTTTTAGTGTGGTTTTTTTGGGTTCACATTATATTGCTTTTCGTAATTTTATGGAAGAACAAAATATTACGAAAATTCAACAGGAGCAAATAGGTGATTTTTTGTTAGAAAAAGACTCTATTAAAAAGAAGATTAGTGAACTTGATAAGTATAAAATAACGGATGGTGAACCTTTAGACACTACAATTTTAAATGCTAGTGAGCAAATGCCGACTGATGAGTGGGAGAGTTATATGAAAGGACTACAAAAAGTGGTGGATGAGGAGACGGAGATAATTGTAGATAGTTATACGGGAGCAGCAAATAAATTAGACGAATTATCTAATGTTGATAGTCTCGCAAATCTTTATAATAATCTTTGTTATGATGACCCAATGTATGATAACGATAGTATGTTGGATGACATAGATATTACCGTAAAAAATAGTGATGATCGAATTAAAAAAATAAAAGACTATATTGAGTCGAAAGAATGGAAAAAGAGTGGAGAGGGTACTAAGTATAAAGATAAAATCATTGTTATGTTTGGTGATTATAAGGGGGTATATGAAAATAAAAATGGTGAATGGGGAAATATTATTAATGATTGTAAAAAATCTGGTAAAATATTAGAAGAATTTTGTTTATCTAAAGGTAAGTCAAAAAATGATGTTGGGGATTTTTGTCTTTCGATAGAATATGGTGACATGTCTTTAGAAACTTTTAATGAGATGATAATTATTAATTTAGGTAATGATCAAGAATTAAACGATTTATTTGATTTATAATATATTTATAATATATGGACAATTTAAATGAAGAAATATTAAGAATCAAATCATTATTTAATAATGGTAGATTATATGGTAATCTTATAGAAGAACAATACGCTACCGATACTGATGGTGATGGAAATATTGATGCGGATGAAGCAACTCTTTTTTTATATGATCAAGGGTATAAAGTATTAAAAGGAGGTAGTAGTAGTAATGATACTTGTAAAACCGATATTGATACCATCCCCCACCTGAAATGTGTTAAAGACATACTAGGGGATAAGAGCATGGACTTTGATGTATATAAACAAGGGGAATTAGAAGGTTGTGTAATTTTAGTTACAGTAAAAGGTAAAAAATTAAAATTTATGGAGACTCGTCCAATATCCAATATCACTTTTTCTTTTTGGGAAAAAGGGCACTATAAAGGCGAAGATCATACTTTTGCGATTGATGTTTATTTTAAGACGGAAATCCATCATGTTGATTCAAGTAAATTTTGGGGACCAAAAAAGGTGGAGAAAGTGAGAAATGTTGTCCTTCGTGGTTCTTATGGTGATGACTGTAAGGTTAAAAGAATGTGGACATCGGAAATCACAGGTAAAGGGGGAACACATAAAATACATCATGAACTACTGTTAATTGATGAGTTGTTGGAGGTGAAAACAATAGAAGATATTTTGACGCTGGTTTAATATAAAAAAAACAAATATTATGAAAAAAGAATTATTATTAGAATTAAATAGGATTAAAGAAGTAATGGGTATTGACCCCCACTTAAATGATACAATAGATAACCTTACGTGGTTAAATGAAAGAACTTATAACGGAAAAGAACTATTATTAGAGGGTAATAAAATATCTGATGCTATTGAGACTTTGTTTACGGTTCTAAGTAAAAGTGATACTGGTTCTAAAATATGGTTATCAGCAAACAATATAATAACTGATATTGCGAATAGTAAAGGGATTACTACAGTAACAAATAAATTATCGAAATTAGCGAGGTATTCCATATCTGGTAATCTTACTGCAAAGGAATTACTGGCACTCCAAAAGAAGAATATTGATGAGATTGTCGATATTTTGGTAAATGGAGAAATTGGTAAGTCGATTAATGATGGTTGGGATAACATTATTGAGGGTTTAGATAGATCAGTTAGAGATAAAGTAATTATGGTAAATGGTGTTGAACAAACTATAGAAAGAACATTAAGAGAGGTTCAAGAAAATATGGTAGAGGACTTCAAATTATTGGAGGAGCAACTGGTGGAAGTTTTAGTAAACCCTCAGCAATGGAATTTTAAGAATGGTGAAGAATTAGGTGATGTTATAGCTGATACTTTTGGAGATGAAATAAAGTTTTTAGAGGATGGTGGTGAAAATCTTTTAGTTCGCGCACTAAGAGATAATTATGATAAGACAATAAAAATTGTCGATCCATTAATTTCAGGTGTGTTTCCGGAGGTTGCAGAGGTACAAAGTAAGTTTCTTAAAAACTGGACCAAATTTATTAATGGTAAAACTGGGATAGTGTTTGCAGATGTTATGAGGTTTTTAAAAGATTTTTTAATGAGTGTAAGTAAGGGAATATATAATTGGATAAAAACTGTACTGATGAAGAATCACAATGCGAGGGTGGGTAATATCAAAGAAAAATGGAAATATACTGGAGATAATAAATATGCGAAGTTTGGACATTATACTGGGGAGTATACTGGTAGATCCCTTAATTTCTTACGGACATTGCTTGTTTCAATTATTGATACATGTACCGGTTTCATTAGTCAACTCATGAATTGGCTTGCTGACTGGATACCAAAACACATAAGTAAATTTTTTAAGCAAGACTTAGGACCGTCTAAAGGAGTACTCAATTTTTTCGAAACAGTTTCGATTTTTTTGGTTAAGTTTATACGTACTTGGGTTGCGAAGGTACTGGTTCAGGCAGTATTTTTATACGCGGTTCCAAAACGTTTGGCTGCGCTGTGGCAATTAGAGGAGGATCTATTAAGGGGAAAGGGACCAATCGGGTGGCTAATTCAAAATAGTTATGATACATTTATAAGTGCAGGTGACACCTTTCTCGGTTTTTTTGGGTATGGTCCAGATGATCCAGAAGTTCAAGAAAAATTGAAAGTTATTCTGGAATCACAAAAGAAATTAGAAGATGCAGTTCTTAAGGTAAGGGACGATGTTAAAGGTGTTGTAGAAGATGGAAAAGACACATTGGATAAGATAAGTAAGTTAAAGACATGTTTGATTGACTTACAAAAAGATGTTGATGAGGGGTTGAAAATAGGAGGTGATGTTGATACATCACAAATCGAAATATTTAAAGACCCTAACATGAAAAAAATGATTATGTCGTTTGATACTGAAAATCTGGAAGCTGAAGGGAATAAGGAGGTGGTGAGTTACCTTATGGATGAACTTAGCAACATTGACTTAGGACTAAATGAGGTGAAGATATATACGGACTTAGCCGGTGGTGATATTGATGAATTATTGGTAAAATGTGAGGAGGCTAAAAAATCGATGGAGAAACACAATATTGAACTTAAAAAAGCAGGGGAGAAGTTAAAAGGTCAAGTTTAATTTGGTAATGGTAATGATTAAAAAATAATTTAATATTTACAAAAAGAAATAATTTATTATTTTTATATAAAATAGTTTTATGATGGAAGAGATTAACAATGTATTTGACCCCAATTACGTACCCGATGAACTGAAGGTACCGTATGATATTATAGAGTTACCTTCACAGGGTATACTATATGAAAATAAAAAATCTAAGGTAAAATTAGAATATTTAACCGCTATGGATGAAAATGTTCTTAGTTCCCCTAATATTTCTAATAGTGACTCAGTTTTAGATATATTATTAAATAGGAAAGTAAAGGATTTGGGTTTTGACCCTTTAGATTTAATAATTGGGGATAGAATGTCTTTATTAATTTATCTTAGAGTTACGGGTTTTGGTGAAAAGTATCCACAATCTGTTTGGGATGTTAAAAATAATAAAATGGTGGAAGGTGAAATAGACTTATCTAAGTTAGAACAGAAAAAATTAACTGTATCCCCAGATGAGAATGGTCATTTTGATTACGAATTACCGATATCAAAACAAAAAATTAAATTTAAATTATTAACGGCTAGGGATGATAAAACTATAGAAGAAAGAAATAAAAGGATGCAAGAAAGAGTAAAAGACAACAACATATCTTTTATCCCCACACTAAGATTGGAACAATTGATTCATAGTATAGATGGGGAGAAAGATAAATTAAAAATGTCTCAAACTATTGCTAGGATGAAAATTATGGATATTCGAAAATTAAATAAATATGTCTCAGATATAGAACCAGGGGTTAATTTTAAAACAAAAGTACTGATTGCGGGGGGGGAGTCCATTGATGGGTTTCTTAGATTCACGACATCTTTTTTCTTTCCTGAATTATAACCACCTAAAGGGCTTACACAAACATATATTCGCATTAGTTAAATATGGTAACTTTTCATATTCAGATATTTTAAATATGCCCACGTATTCAAGATTAATTTTTTTAAGGGAATTATCACCTAGTGAAGGATAATTACTTTTTTTATTATATTTATTAATAAAGTACTTATGAAAAAATTAAATGAACACGATAACATCATAAATGATATTAATGGTGAAATCGATTATCTTTTAGAGGTTGATATCTTTGGTTATGACACTAGTAAACCATGGCAATTGAATCTTTATGATTATTTAGGTCGAAAAATAAATGCTATTGGTGATGCTGGTGTGGATCAAATTTTATTTGACAGGTATGGTAACCCTTTAGCTAAGGTTGAGAAGGACGAAGCGGAATTACCAGATGAACCAGATGTGATAGATAAGGAAACTATTAAAACGAGAAAGAAACTTACTGATGAGCTTAAGGAGTTGGAGGCGAGAGCTGAAATCAATAAAATAGAAACAGAAAAAATACTTACTGTAATTCCAGCAGCAGGTATGGGTGCGATAACTAAGGGGTCGTCTAATACATTATCATATAATGAAATAAAAATTAGGTTCAAAGGTAATAATGAAGTTTCAGTTATACCTGGTAAAGGAAAAGAGATTAAGGAATATTTTGGTGGTAATGTAGATTTTGATATTCTAACAATTAAAGAAACTAATAGGGGTTATATAATGAACTTAAAAAATAGGTTAATGGGTAGGGATACTTCTCTATTGTTATATGCAAAGTCGTTGGAGGATAGGGTACAAAGTAACATGTCCCAGTTAACCTACAAAAATGGTAGGTATGTGGGTGACCCAAAACGACTCACATTCGAGGTACTTAGAATTAGTTAATATGGTTAATATTTTTTTACAATTATATATTGAAGGTGTTTTATCGGGAGGTAAACCTTATATTGCGTTTCACCCAGAATTAGGTGTGCCTATAGGTATATTTAATACCAAACACGAACCTAACTACGAATCTAGAGTTAGGGGTATTAAAAAAATGGGTGTATTGGGGAATAGAAAATCTTTAAAATATGCCCGTTTATTAAATATTAAAAATCCATTACCAAGTTTTTTCAAAGGTTTTGAAGAGGATAATAAGGAATTAGAAAAAGCGAATAAATTATTAAAAGAACAAATAGAACTTAATGGTGAACTAAGAGAAGGGCACAATCAAGTTAATAGAGACTTGATGGATAATACTAGTCAGTGGAAGAGTATTTCAGAATACATGAAAGGTTCCTCTAATGTAATGGCAGCTTATGGTAATATGGTATTGAATGCGGGTCAAAGAATGGCTGCATTTGTAGTTGACACTAGAAAACAATATGAAACTAGTGAAAAAATTGCGGAATCATTTAAAAAGGCTTCTCTTAATATGGGTCTAACAGTTGGTCAAAGTAAAGCAATGTCGGAGACATTTAAAAAAGCTGTACCATTCGCAGAAAGATTAGGATTACATGCTGCAGATTTAGAAGAGATATATAGTTCGTTAGCTTCAAGCAGTGGGAGAATTCAATTTTTATCCACTGATGAGTTAGAAAAACTTACTATGATGTCAAAAGCATTTAAATTGTCCACACAAGAAGCGGGAGAAATGGCAGATAGATTCCAATTAATGGGTATTAATATTCAGAAGTCTTATGAGGTTTTAGAAGATTCGTTTCAAGAATCTAGAAAATTAGGGTTAAATTCTCAAAAAGTTATGGACGTACTACAAAGTAATTTTGCGTCTATGCAAAGAATGTCATTTAAAGGGGGTGTTAAAGCTATGACTCAGATGGCTAAATTAGCTGTTGATATGAGAATGGAAGTCGGTGATATGTTAGGTATGGCTGATAAATTCTATAACCCTGAAGCAGCTATAGAGGCTGCAGCTGAATTACAATTAATGGGTGGTGATATTGCAGCAGCATTCGGTGACCCTTTTGAGGTGATGTATTTAGCTCGGAACAAACCTGAAGAGTTAGCACAAAAAGTGGCTGATATGACCGCAAATATGGTCACA
>Ga0210003_1004502_pt1 | contig 11010 bp, 12 predicted proteins | sample LantaG_FD_182804 | JGI IMG/M metagenome (GOLD analysis project Ga0210003, IMG submission 182804) | Deep subsurface microbial communities from Baltic Sea to uncover new lineages of life (NeLLi) - Landsort_02402 metaG (SPAdes) (version 2) | ecosystem: Environmental > Aquatic > Marine > Oceanic >...
TACGGCTTTGTCGATTGTTTCGTCAGGCCTGGCGATAAAATCATCGAACGCATCACTTCCTCCTCCTCACAAACCCTCTCTGCGGACCGACGCTATGCGGGGTCCCTCGATGATGTGCTGCAGTTCGCGCAGACAATCGACCTTGAACTGATCGAGGCACCGAGAGCACTGCCTGTCCTGGAAGAAAACGATTACAAAAAGATCAGGTATTACGTCCAGCATTTCGGGCAGAAGAAAAACGCCCTGAGCAGAAAGAACTCGTTTCTTGCAAGGCTCCTATCGTCCGGCACGCAGGCCGGCGACAATCGCAGAGTAGTGAATGTCACTGAGATCACCTCGGCCGACGCATGGCAGCGATACGAAGACAAGCAGCTCGTCGCCGAGGGCCTGATGCCGTGGGGCTTTCTGCCGGTGGTGCATATCCAGAACATCGCTCAGCCGTACTACTACGAAGGCATAAGTGACGTCGAGCCCCTGATTCCGCTGCAGGATGAACTGAACACCCGGCTGAGCGACCGGGCAAGCAGAATCACGTTCCAGTCGTTCAAGATGTACCTTGGCAAAGGGATCGAGGGCTTCGAGGACAAGCCCGTAGCGCCCGGCAGGATGTGGTATACCGATAATCCGGAGGCATCGATCGAGGAGTTCGGCGGCGATAACGCAACGCCCAGCGAGGCTTTGCACATCGCCGAGATCCGCGAGGCGATGGACAAAGTCAGTGCCGTCACACCGCTCGTGGCCGGCGTGCTGAAGAATAAGCTCGGCAACCTGACCAGCGCGGTGGCCCTTCGTTTGACGCTGATGGGAATGCTCTCGAAAAACGACCGCAAGCTATTCACCTACAGCCAAGGCTTAAGGAAAATCTGCCGGATGGTCCTGGGAATACTCGATACCGCCAACATCTATAAAACCGACCAGGCCGACCGGGACGTGGAGATAATTTTTCCCAGCCCGCTGCCGGAGAACACGATGGAAAAATTAAAAGAGGCCCAGGTCAAGAAAGAGCTGGGCGTACCAACCGAGCAGGTGCTCAGAGAATTAGGATACGAGAAATCATAGAACAGAAAGGGAGAGTTTATGAGTCCGATTGAGACACAGGATATTTTGTCAGAAGACATAACGCCGGCAAGTGATAGTGACAATGCGAGACTTGTCCCGGTAGCCGAATCCATCCGCTATCGCAAGCGGGCACAGAGTGCCGAGAAGAAAATCGAAACTTTGACCGAGCAATTGGCCCAGGCAAACTCGCAAACGGCGGAGCTGTCCGGGCAGTTGAGTGACATTCAGACCGAACAGAAGCTGATGCGGCAATTAGCCGCCGTGGGGGCTGTCGATCTTGAAACGGCTGTGCTGATTGCCAGGGCCAGAATGCAGGACAAAGACGATGCGGATGTGACCGGCGTAATCGAGCAGTTGAAGAAGGAAAAGCAATATCTGTTCGCCGGCAGCAACCCTGGTGCAGCACCAAGGAAAACCGCCGGGGCAAGAGACCGGGTGACAAACAATCAGACACTGCTCGAAAGGGCAGCGAAAAAAGCGGCAACAACCGGTAACCGAACGGATTTGCACGAGTATCTGAAACTGCGAAGAAACTTCTTGTAGCGTACCGTATAAGACCAACTTGTCATTTTGAGCGGGATGCCCAAACTTGTCATTCTGAGCGCAGCGCAGTGAAGCGAAGAATCTCAACGCCGGATGACAAGAGGGGGCAAACCAGCACAGTAAATATGCGGTAGCAGGAAAAACACAAACGATTAGCAAATTTGAAAAACAGGAGAATAACAAATGGCATTTACAGGAAAAGCAACGTATTCGGCTGGTACAACCCTGCCGGAGCTGACCGAGGATGTATCGGATCTGGTCGGCATAGTCTCGCCTTTTGAGACGCCTTTACTGAACGCTCTTGGCGACCCGATACGAGAGGCAACCAGCACGCATCACGAATGGCTCGAAGACGAGCTTCTGCCCAATAAGGACGCCGTAAACGACAGCACGTTTACCGACGCGAGCGCCGATACCGACTTTGTCGTCGATAACGGCAGCAGATTCCGCATCGGCGACCAGATTCAGATCGAAGGCAGCGAGGAATTGATGCTGGTAACCGGCATCAGCACAAACACGCTTACGATAGTTCGTGGCTACGCCGGCACTACACCCGAGAACCTCGCCGACAACCAGCTAATCAACATTCTCGGCAACGCCGCTCTCGAAGGCGCCGACAAGCCCGCCGCAAGGTTCACCAATCGCAGCCGGTGCGGCAACTACACGCAGATATTCACCGCCGCGGTCGAAGTAAGCGGCACGGACATGGCAGCCAGCCAGTTAGGCCTGGCCGACGAACTTGACAACCAAAAGCAGGCACGCATACGGGAGCTGGTTCGAGATCTGGAAAACACCATCATCAACGCCGGCCAGCCCGCGAGCAATCCCGAAGGCAGCGGCTCGGTCAGGCGCTCGATGAAGGGTATTATCCAGCACCTCTCAACGAACCTCTTCCACACCGGAGACAGTGGCTTTCCCAGCGGCACCGCCCTCGACGAGGCGATGATCAACTACGTGCTCAGGAAAATCTGGGACAGCAGCAGCGGCAACGTGAACCTTATCGTCGTCGGCGGCTTCCAGAAGCGAAAGATCAACGCGTTTTGTTCCGACAGCCGGGCGTACGGAGCCAACGACACCACCTTCACCGACATGATCGGCATGTATGAAAGCGACTTCGGCGTCTGCAAGATTGTCACGACACGCTGGATGCCGCAGGATGCTGCACTGCTGCTGGATTCATCGCGCATCAACGTGCTGCCTTTAGCCGGGCGAAGCTTTCACTTCAAGCCACTGGCCAGCAGCGGTGACTACGAGTGCGGCGAACTGATCGGCGAATATACCATGGAGCTCAAAAACGAAGCGGCACACGGTTTGATTCGCAATCTGGCCACCAGCTAAGCATTTGCCCGATTTATCGGGGGGACATACGAGGACTGGAATCCCGCGTTATATGCGGGGTTCCACCCTCGCAGGGAGATACAAGAAATGGTTACTTTTTCAAACGATGCCGACATTTTGAAATACGAACCGATCCTGTTCGGTGAATTGCATCTGCCGTGGCAGGTATTGGCGTCGGGAACCGGGGCGGCCCTCAGCGGTACTACATTGACGGCGGGCGGTGCGGATTTCATCGCCGCACAGGTCCGGACAGGCGGTGTCATCTACCTGCAATCGGCGGACGGTTTGCTGGACGGAGCGTACGAGATCGTCTCGGTGGATTCGACAACACAGCTAAGCATATCTGTAGTCAGAGCCGATTCGACAGAAACCGCCGTACCGCCACCGGCAGCGACGAACATATCCTATCGCATAAGCACGTTCGGACCACAGGCCGCCGAGGCAGGTTTTCAGTTGACAGAATATTTCGGTATCAGACCGGGCAACCCGGCAAGTGACATCGACGCCGATGATATTCTGGATACGAGTGTGCTGAGGCCGGCATCTGTTTTCGCGGTGATATCGAGCGTCTGCGCGATGCTGGCGGGCAAAACCAGGGACCTGAGCTACTGGAACAAGAGCCTGTACTACCAGAAGCTCTTCGCCAAAGCAAGGGGACGTTGCCGGCTCAGTATCGACTTCGGCACAGACGGGCTGGCCGATGTCACCATGATCGGAGCGGCCGGAAGATTAGTGCGGGATTAATTTGCAAAGAGAAGACAGATGAAAGCCACATTAGATGCACAGATGTTGTTTGACGAGCAGACGCTGGATATTAGCGCCGGCAGCTTCAGCAGGGATTCGATCGAAAGGACCTTACCCGGACTGGATGGCGTGCTGAGTATCGACCTCGGACGACGCGGCAGGAAGATTAAACAGACCGGCACACTGCGGGCAAAAAGCCGGGCAAAACTTTACGAGAGAGTCGGCAAAATAGCGGAATTCATGGACGGCGATACGCACACGCTGACAACAAGCAGCGGCCGGGAATTCACATATCTCCGCATGGATTCGTTCAAGACAGGCACAGAAAACGCCAACGGAACAAGCATCGTCGTCGATTATGAAATCGTCTACACACAGTTGGCTTAACAGTTGGTTACGGAAAAGGGCACAGAAGAAATGTCACTTAACAGCAACGGCATAGATTCGATCAGAGCATTTGACTTGCCCGCCGGCATTTGGCCGGATGGTCTGTACGTCAAGGAGCCTCGCGTCGCATTGGTCAAATGGCGATCGACCTTCAGCGACAAATTCCACCAGGTATATGTGAACGGCCGATACGCAGGGACAACGCTCGACAGCGGGCAAAGACAATTAATCGTCCCGGTCCCAACGTCTCCGGAGTGTCCTGTTCGAATCGAGGTCTTTGCCGTTGATGCGGAACACGCCGATACGGATTTCAGCAGCGAGCTTACTCGGCCACCGGTTGACAGCGGACGCGTCACAATCACGCTGTTACGGAGCCAGAATTTACCGATGGGCGCTTCTGCGGATATTTACTACGACAACGGCACAGGCCAAATCGATTACGACAACCCAATGACCAATACGCCGATCCGAATCTGGCCTGCCCGTCAGTACAAAGCAGGGTTCGGCATGAGTCGATTCGGCCTTGGCGATTTCGGGTGGGATTCGGCCGCAGCGGTCGGCCTGGGCAAGGGCAGTTTCGGCTACGGCCAGTTTGGCCTCGACGCAGATACGATCTTCTGGACGAGCCCGCCTTTGCCGAGCGGCACTTACAAATTCGGCGTAAAGGTCAGAGACGCATCGGGCAGGCAAAGCACCGGCAGCGAAACCGGGCCGATAACAGTGATACCGGCGGCAAGACCTGCTGAGGGACTGAGCGTTTCTTCGTTCGATAAACAGACGAATCAACTGGTGCTCAACATAGAGAACAACGCGTGATTTTCAAAGGAAAAGGAGAAAGTTATGGCTGAAGTTTATCCATCCGACAACGAGCTGCTCAACATGCAGTCCGAAAGCGAGACCGGCATCGAGTACATCCCGACCGGAACGGCACCGTATTACCTGCACTTTAGAAAGCTGCTGTACCGGCTGCTGCTGGCGGCCCGGCGTGCGAACGACCTGAGAGTCTACGACGAAGGGAGCCTGGATGTGGGAGTCAAGCCCGGCAAGTTCTGGCTCGGCATCGAACTGATCAGCTACGCGGGCTCGACGGGCAATACGCTGGCCGACGATAAAGCGAATATTTACATCTACCTGGATGCGTCCGGGACACTCGTCACTGATGAATACAGCAGCTTCCCCGATATGGCTGCGACACCGCATATTCGACTGGCCCAGGTTTGCACTTCAGGTGGTGACATCGACTCGATCACCGACTGCCGGACCGGCCACAACATCGCAATTCCTTACGCAGCCGGCGGGATAAAGAAAACCATCGAGGCCCATACCGCCGACGACACATTGACGGCGGCCGAATCAGGCAGCGTGCATACCAACCTTGGCGCTTCCGCGACGGTAACGCTGAGCCTGCCAGCTTCGGCACCTGCGGGAACGCTGTTCAGTTTCGCCGTGCAGGCTGCCCAGCAATTGCATATCGATCCGGGCACGGCGGCAATCCGTGACGACTCCGGCCAGACGGCGGACAAATACAAATCGGCCGGCACAATCGGCGAATCACTAACGGTTATCGCAGATTCAGCGGGCAACTGGGCCACCATCGCCAAAAACGGAACCTGGAGCGAAGAAGCTTAAAACGCATCCGCAGCGGAGGAATCAGATATGGCAAACGAATTTCATGTAAACTACGCATCAGGCAATACGCTTTATGCCATCATGCGCAACGCCGCCGGGGACGTCTGGCATCTCGCTGGGCAGGTATTCGAGGCATGGGGGACGGGCGGCCGGACCGCGGCCGATTACGACATCAGCCTGACGGATAAGAGCGGCAGCCTGTACATCGGCAGCTTTGACACGAATATTCAGGCTGGCAGATATTCCGTTCAGGTCTTTTTGCAGGCCGGGGCAAATCCCGCCGACGGTGACACGTTCGCAGCCGGCGAAGAAATAGTATGGTCGGGGACAGGCGCAGTAACCACAGACAAACTGCTGGCCAACAAGGCGGTCCAGAGCAAACCCAGCGGCCAAATCAAATATTACGATGACGATGGACAGACGGTGTTGTTGACGCACACACCGACAGACGCTGCCGAAGCGATCACAAGAACACCAGGTTAAGAACACTTGAGAACTCAGGAGGCTTGATATGGGCGGATTTTCAGATTATTGGGAAAACAAGATTCTGGATCACATTTTTGGCAAAAGCAGTTATATGCCGCCGACAATCTACGTAGGACTCTCGACGGCAGATCCGACCGATGACGGTTCAGGATTAGCCGAGCCGAGCGGCAACGCCTACGCACGGGCACAAACATCCGCTTCCGATTGGAATACCGCATCGAACGGTTCGCTGGACAATGCCGGCGAGATTACATTCGACCAGGCGACCGGGAGCTGGGGAACAATAACTCACTTCGCCTTGTTCGACGCAGCAACGGCAGGCAACATGCTGGCCCACGGCGCATTGAGTCAGCCCAAAGCGATCGGCGAAACGGATACGGCCGGATTCGAAGCGGGTGACCTGGATATAAGCTTAGATTAACCAGTGCAAATTGCAGGAGTATAGAATGGTAACGATAAACAGAAACTGGGCCTCGCAGTCTCAGATAATCGGGACCGGCGACGGCTACGTCACGCTGTCCGGTACGACGGAATCTTATTCTTCCGACGTCGATATGGAAACAAACGGATACGAGGGTGCCCATGTCACCGTGGAGATCGACTACGATGCTACACCGGCCGATGAGGTTAAGATCAAATTGTATGGATCGCTGGACGGCTCAAATTACGATGACACACCGATCTGGGAAATGCAGGGCGACAAAAGCGTCGATCCGCAGCAGTTGAGTTTCGTCGTTCGAGATCTGGCACATTTCAGGATCGGCGTCCAGCAGACCGGTTCGACCGACAGTCACAACGTCAGAGCATACGTTCAGTGCTGGAACTACCAGTCAACATAAGGAGGCGAACATGGCCGATATACACATAGGAAAGATCAAAAGGACCGAATCCGGCAAGGGCAGAGCCGAGCTGTTCTATCACATACCCATCGATACACCGGTCGGCGGGATTGTACCTACGCCCGAGAGCGCAATCACGGCACAACTTCAGCAGACTGAGATTGACGCCCTGGCCGCCGGCTCATTAGTGGAAGTATCACGAAATATCGTGGTGCTCGCCGGTCAAACGCAGGCCCAGATAGCCGATGCGATTCGAGCCGACTGGCAAAACTCCAGGGCATACTACAACGACAAATACAATTTTGTCTACAAGTTCTATGGAGTGACATTAGATGCCACTGCTTAAGCCGATCAGGGCGATACAGATAAACTGGAGTCATCCGCTCGCAAGGGGATTAGCGGGATGCTGGCTGCTGAACGAAGGGACCGGCGAAATAGTCGCGGATTGCGGTCCCCGCCGCAATAACGGCAGCTTCCATTACAGCACAGCCGCACCGTCATGGAAACCGTCTAAGCACGGCTCATGCCTGGAGTTCGGCACCGAGCGATTGATCGATTGCGGAACCGGCAAATTAGGATGGGACATCACCAACGAAATTAGTGTCGTAGCATCTGTCAATCAAAGTGCATACCAGACAAATATTATCTTTGCTCGCAGCGCTTACGTAAGACCTTGCAAACTTTCCAGCTACATCGCTGGAAGGTTCAAATGGCTGGTCTATACCGATGGAACAGACTGCTCTATCAATTCAACGTCTCACCATGCAATAGATGGAAGTGAATACGTGCACGTCGCAGGCATCTGGCGTTGTGGTGACGGCAGGCTCTACATCAATGGCGTCCAGGAAGTATCCGAATCTTCAAGCTCCGGCAACCTGAATTTCATCAACGAATCGCAACCCGTAAGCATTGGCGGAACATACGAAGGCGGCAGTTATTACCCCTGCTTTAATGGAAAGATAGAATACGTCTTTGTCTACAATCGTGCTTTGAGCGCCGAGCAAGTCAGATGGCTCTACCGAGAGCCGTTTGCACTGTTCGCAAGGCCGATCAGCCCGGCATCGATTCACATCCCGGCGGCGACAATTGCTCTCGCCGGATCTGTCAGCGAGACATCGGCGGGATCCGCAGCATTGACCTTAACGGGCAGCTCATCGCAGATTGAGCTGAATTGGCTCAGAGACGCCCTTTTCAATGGAATGACCGCCAACGCTTTGAAGCTGGGGACGGCCTTAACTCTGGGCCGGTTCTGGGTTCGCGTTGCCGGCTGCTCGGCTCTCTATCGAGGGGCCTCCATTGAACAAATAGACTTTGAGACCATCCTGACCGTTGCTGAACAGAATGCTTGTGATATCTCACCGCCCGGCTACCTTCCACACTCCAGCAGTTCAACATACTTCTACGTCGTTCGTCGATACAATCACTGCGGCTATCAGGATCGCACATTAGCTGCCGTCGCGAAGCTGTCACTCGATGCGGAAGGCAAGCTTGATAAGCCGCAGCCAAATAAATTTTACGCTGCCAGGGCCGAGCATGTGGATGCCGGCAAGGTCCGGCTGACCTGGTTCTATTGCCCGCTCGAACAAGGCTCGCAGCCGGCGTGTTTTAATATCTACTGCGACAGCCGGACCGGGCAAATCGACTATGAAAATCTTCTGGCTGAGATTAGCTACAAGGGCCGGAAGTTTTACAGCTATGAAAGTGACCAGCTCGAACCGGGCAGATACCTGTTCGCTATCAGGGCGGAAAATGCGGATGGCATCGAGAACAGCTCGTCGGCCCGCCTGGCCATTGAGCTTGACGGTACCGGACCGGATGCAATCGATATCCTGCAGGCGGAAACTGTTTAACATTGATTCAGAAACGAGAGACGATCCATGTCCAACACAATTGACTTTTTCCAATCAGAGCAAAAGCGACTGTCGCTTCCGGCAGCGTACGTCTCGATCCTTCTCGACGGCACGCTGTGCCCGAGCCTCGAAGTGATTGAGGTTGTTCGCAGCGGGCGGCCGGAGTTCGGCTGGGCTAAATTAGCCTGCAATCCCGCCGCACAAACCGCCGAAGATTTTGTAGATGAATTCGCAGCGGGAAAGACAGTCTACATCCGGCAATATTATAATGCCGATTTGTGCGGCACATCGGTTTTTGGCCTGCCGATCTTCAGCGGGCAGATAGAAAGCATCGAGACAAAACGAACAGCCGGTGGCGAGAAGCTGGAAATCATCGCCAGAGACTTCAGTGTGAACTTCAAACGCCTTTCAGTATATGGCCAGCACCTGGCAACAGCAGACGGCTCCAGTATATTCCTGGCCGGTCTCGACACAGTATTTAATCCCGACGGCAAAGGCAACGCCAATCAGACAGCGATCGATCTCGACGGTAAAAGCTACACAGTCTTTTGCGGCGAATCCTCACAAGGCAGGTTCTGGACCTGTGCGGAAGTGATTGATTATCTGCTCTGCGAATACCTGCAGGCAGGGCAACTAAAAACGCCGAGCTTCAGTCGGCTGCAAGCCCTGACGGAAAATCAAATCGTTCGCGACCTCGATGTCACGGGACTGAATCTCGCCGAGGCCCTGAATCGCTGCTGCGAGCGGATCGGCCTGAAGTTTAAGTTCGTCCCGCGAATGTCAGACAACGGGCCGGGCCAGGCGATTGTTTTCTACAGGGCCGGCACAGGCAGAGTCGTGGAGTTGAATTGTCAGCCGGCCGGTCAGCAGCTCAGCACTTCGAAGAGCAATATCGCAGAGATACGCAGCAGGAAAAAGTTCTGGCCGGTCACGCACAGATACATCGGCCAGGGTGACTTCAAAATATATGAAGCGACCTTCGAGCTTATAAAGGCATGGGACGCAAGCCTCGAACAGAACAACTATGACAATCTCTCGCCCTCGACGAATCCCGACTTCTGCCTGGCCAAAGACGTCTACCGCAAATGGTGCCTGAACGAGGCGGGCCAATACAGCGGTCCTCCGTACAATCAGGGACAAGTGTTTGACTTTTCGCAAATCTTCCAAAGCAGCAATTTCGTACACCACCGCAGGCGTTTCCGGCCGGCCCTGACCACCGATGAGCAGGGAAGATCGCTCGGTTATTTTCTGCAGGTCTCATACGACAGCGGCCAGAGCTGGTGGCAGTACCTTCACGCGGTCAATATCCTGCTCGACGAATGCGGGGTGTGGCTCAGCAGTGAGAAACTCGATATGGATACCTGGGTCGCGGCACTGCAAGACTCTCTGAGATTCAGAATCACCGCTGCGGTCGTAAGCGATGAGCGGCTGACCGCTGCAACCGTCAATGGCCCGGTCAATTCGACCGCCCCGGCCGTCGAGCATGTCATAACGCTGCCAAGGCAGTTCAAGTATCGCAAAGTTTCGGACCAGAGCATCTTCTCAGAATCGACCGGCCAGACGCTCGGCAAGCCCAACGAGGTGGATGATTCCGGCGCCTTGTATGAATTCGTCCGTCACATGGCAGCGACGTCGCCAGAGGTCATTGAGACTTTCGATATCCAGACGCCGAGCCTTATGTTCGATTACGGTCTCGGTGACATTGTGAGCGCAAGTCCCGAAAGCCGGGACCTTTTGGCCTGCCGATGCGACAACCGCAGCACAAGCCAGATTGCAAGAGTGCAGATGGATTTTGAAAAGCAGTGTACAAACTTGAAAATCGTTCGACAAAGGAGCTGACGCATATGAGCAACGCGGCAAACATTGTCAATCGTCGACAGGTTCTGGATCGGCTGTGCCGGGCGGACCCGCAGGGAACAGGCGAGATCGCTATTGTCACTTCACCCGGAGCACGAGCCGCGGCATGGGCCGTGAAGGTCAAGAGCAATTCATCCTGCAACGTCTATAACGTCACGGCCGTGGTGATTAACAATGCCGGGTCGGTGCCGACCGAGATCGGCCAGCAGATGCAGGCGGTAAACCTTGCCGAATCGTTCACCCAGACCGGAACGCTGCCCGCCGGGACATACGCCGTG
>Ga0210003_1004503_pt1 | contig 11008 bp, 9 predicted proteins | sample LantaG_FD_182804 | JGI IMG/M metagenome (GOLD analysis project Ga0210003, IMG submission 182804) | Deep subsurface microbial communities from Baltic Sea to uncover new lineages of life (NeLLi) - Landsort_02402 metaG (SPAdes) (version 2) | ecosystem: Environmental > Aquatic > Marine > Oceanic >...
TTCTGGAGATGTTCAAGCTGGTGCGAGAGGCCGAAAAGGCCCTGACCTTGGCAGTACAGCCTCACGGCTTTAATGTCGGGATGAATTTCGGCCGATGTGCAGGCGCAGGACTGCCCGACCATTTGCATATACATCTGGTTCCACGGTGGAACGGCGATACGGGTTTTATGAGCGTCTGCAGCGACACCGACGTCATTAGTCAGAGCCTGCACGAATTGCTCGACCAGCTAAAACAGGTTAGTAAAGAACACAATCTTCCTGAATTGTAGAGCATTGCCTGCCGTCGGCCGGCCGAGCCGGAACAAGGTACAGGTTATAGGCCTGCGCAGTGCGAGATAAATTTATGTGTGCACAACTTGCCGGCTATGCAGTAAGCGAAGAGGGCAGTCGCGGCCGCTTGCACGCGGAACCCGCTCACCCTTATCGTTCAGATTTCGAACGAGACCGCGACCGTATAATTCACTGCTCCGCATTTCGCCGCCTGGAAGGCAAGACCCAGGTATTCACACCGGGCCTCGATGATTACTACCGCACGCGTCTCACCCACAGCATCGAGGTCGCACAAATTGCCAGAACGATTGCAAAGCTGCTCGGCCTCAACGAAACCCTGACCGAGGCGGTATGCCTGGCGCACGACCTGGGGCATCCGCCTTTCGGGCACGCCGGGGAAAGCGCCCTCAACGACCTGATGGCTGATTTCGGCGGGTTCGAACACAATCACCAGTGCCTGCGCATAGTCGATTTGCTCGAACATCCTTATCCCGGCTTTACGGGTTTGAATCTTATGTATGAGACCCGCCTGGCAGTGGCTAAACATGAGACGCCTTACGACACGCCGAAAGACGACGACTTCGCCGAATTGAACTGTTCTCTCGAGGGGCAGGTCGCCGCCGTCGCCGACCGTATAGCCGTGAACTCCCACGACCTCGAAGACGGCATGCGGGCCGGAATCCTCCAGGAGGACGGCCTAAAGGCAATAGAGACCTTCGCCGAGGCGCAAAGCCGTATAAACGCCGGGGCAATCGAGGACCCATCAATCCGCAGAACGCGGACTGCAAGGACTATTATAGACATACTCGTCAGCGACTGCATCGGCGCCAGCGAAAAGGCCATCGCCCGGGCAAATGTCCGAACCGTCCACGACGTGTACGCCACGAAACAAAACCTGATTTTGCTTTCGGACGACAGCGAGCCTAAGCTCGTCCAGCTCCAGAAATTCCTCATGGCAAATCTATACCGGCACAAGTCCCTGCTTGACACAAGAGCCAGGGTTACAGGCTGGCTCGGCCGGCTCTTCGAAGCGCTCTGCAAACAGCCGAACCGAATGCCGCGACACTTTCAGCGTCTGGCAGCCGAGCAGGGCGTCGAGAGAACCGTATGTGATTATATCGCAGGTATGACCGACAGGTTCTGCCTGAACCTACTTGAAAAGTAGGCAAGGCTCATAAGATAGAGCCACGAAGGCACAAAGGCGAAAACGATTACAACAAGCTCAGTGGTACTATTAGTCCGGGGTCGCAGGAGCATTTTCTTTAACGAGATGCTTGAGTTCTCCGTTGTAGAGCGCTACTCGTATGTCACAGTTCTTTTTGTCATAGTAGCCTTGAGGTCCGTAGTATATCAGGTAGAGGTTCTTGTCTGCTTTTATGAACTCGCCATCGATGCCAACCAGGAGGTTCTTGTTCACAGAGCGCCAGTGCACGCCATCCGCTGAGGTTGCCAGGCGAATTGTGCCCTTATCGGCTTTACTCGATGGTTTTCCGTATAACATATACAAGGTACCGTTATCAACGAATACATGGGTAAACTTGTACCTTGCAGGGTATTGTTCACCATAAATCTTCAGGCCTTGAGCGGCAGCGAAATCAAATTGAGTCTCATTGTGAGAGGTTGCCCTAAGCAATCCCCCCCAACGCTTTATATTTCTATCAATGTAGTACATATGATAAAGCTTCTTTTCTGCGTCGTGGATAACGTGGTCATCTTCTACGGCGCCCAAGTAGCTGATGCGGCCTTTCTTTATGAAATGTGTACCGTCTTCGGAGACGGCATACGCCCAATCGCATGGGTGATGTCCGCCGCCATACCACATTTTAAACCGGCCTTGTTCGTAGATGACGAACGGGTCCCATGTGCCGGTGACTTCCCAGGTGTTTTTGTCCTTGGCAATAACAGGATTGGCAGCATCTTTTTTCCAGTGAATACCATCCCTGGATGTGGCGTGACCGACCTGCAGTGTACTGAACCAACCCATCCACCCTTCGGCATCCGGCGATGGGATACCCCAGGCCTCATAATACAGATGATAGACCCCATTAACCTTGACAACGGTCATAGAGCCTAAAGCGCCGGCATCCCAGACACCTTCTTTGCCGGGGCTTAGGACAGGATTGCCGTCATATGGCTTGAAACCCTTCTTTCCTGCCAACGATTTTACCTGCTCAAGCGTGAATGCCTCGGCCGTGTTAGATTGCCCCTGGCTTGTCTTTTCTGAGGTCTGTTGAGCAGAAAACGCACCAACTGCACAGTAAAATGCAATGAACAGCCCGCTAAACACACATTTTCTTTTTAAGGAGTTCATACTCTTTTTCTCCACGTCACGAATTTGAAGAGTTGGCTACTTATAACTGACCTTGCCATTAAACGGTTACAAGCCATAATTTTCTCCGTACGACGGCAATAATCTTACCAAGAGCGCCTTGAACTATCAAGACTTCACCTTTTCAAGGCGCCGTCTGGAATATTATATACCTCGAATGCCTTCGATTGCGTTCAGGACAAGTTACGCAGATTACGCGGAAATAAAAATAATCAATTAGACACAGCCCCCTATGGGACAGGCGGAAACGTGAAATTCGGGCGTTATTCCTATTGAATAATTAGGTGGCACAATACACTAAAATCTCCAGCCTCTTTTCTCTATTAGATCCGCGAGCCTTATGTGCTCTATCCCATATTTTCTGCATAGGTCGGGAATCTTTGGGCGACCTTGGTCGCCATGCTCGCCCTCGTGAGATATGACGACGGCCGATCTCTGTTTCGCAAGAGCAACAACAAAGGGATCGGCCTTGAGATCCTTCCCAAGAAACCTCAGATTCCTTTGTTTCATGGTTTCCGAGAGATCTGCAAGAACTAATTTCAGTTCATTTTGAAATTCCTCGTCCAATTCAATGAACATGGCATCGTGGTCTACCGCCCAATCCTTCAGTTGCAGCGGATGTTTCATCTCTTGACGAACATCTTCTGGAGATATTAGCTCCCCCGATTCGATTAGATCTTCGATGCGCTCCCAAAATGAAGGAAACGATGCCGGACGGTAATTATCCGTCCATGCATCTATGATTGCCGAACTGTCTATGCAGTAGACTTGTGCCATGATACGAAAAGTGCCGTCTCAACATCACGCAGGCGATCTGCACCAGCGCCAAGGATGTCCGCGGCCCTAAATGAAGTTATCCTTTTGTTTCTCAAAGCCCGGAGAACAAGCGCAGGAAAAAGTCGCCCGTTTCTTATGATCACACGGGTGGGAGTTGATATCTTAATGTCTCCGCCTGTCTCACGGCCCGGAAATATATCGTTTCTTTCATTTCGCCATCTTTGGTAGAAAGCCCGTGAGGTCTTTCTGAGGATTAGCAGGCGCCGAAGTATCACTTCCCAGCTTACCCAAAACTTCTTCGCTAGCACCTCCAACTCATCATCGCTCCAGTCTTCATGTCTCCCATGATTTTGAACAACGTCTGTTCGCAGCAGTGCGTCCGCTGGTACAAGAGTCGAACCTGCGACCCGGTTGCAGAAGACTTCTGTTCGGTCAGTGTGTGACGTAGCCCTAAAAGGATTGTGCAAGTCACATATTCCGCCATCGGCCAGCAGAATATGGGTCAATTCGTGAATAAGGGTGAAACATCTTGCTGTGGGATGATCCTTGCTGTTGATAACGATTACAGGATATGGCTGCTCGGCTATTGAGAACCCACGTGCTTCTTTCGGGTCGACGATAAGATTACGCAGGATGCCAGTTTGAAATACGAGAGCTCCTTCTTGTTCAACCGCCTGCCGCCATGCATTGAATGCATCGTACTTTGTTCTCCATTGCATTTGTTCGGTAGTTGATATACTGAGCATTTTGCGTATCTTGAGCGCAATCTTGTCTGGGTCGCTAGCAAGGCTGAAGCGGTCATGAATAATGGTTGGTTCTTCGTCCAGGTCGGCTATCATTTCGAGGGCTTCCTCTCTCCTGTCCCATGCGAGCCTGATCTCGAATCGAAGAGCGGAAGACATCTCCTCATGAAGCTCATCTGGGATTTTCCGGAAATCCTTGATTCTCTCTGGATCTTCCGGCAGTTCTGAGAGAAAAAAAAGGCCGATGGGGCGCATATATGCCTTTGCAAGTTTCCGCAGTTGCTTTATCGTGGGGTAGGAACTGCCATCTTCCCAGTCTTCGATTCGCGCGGGCGTAGTGCCTGCCCTTCGCGCCGCAGTTGCAACATCCATTCCTGAACTTTCCCTCGCCCAGCAAAGAATACTACTGTCAATTTCTATCTTGGGAGACTGACCCATAGTCATTCCGATTTAAGAAAAACTACCAAATATACTACTACTCTCACAGATGCAATATTAGTAAGGCATTTGATGCGATTTGTAAAGGGGCATTCAGAAAACTAAGAGACCCATTAAATCTACTCCAAATCAGATTATCAAAATATTAGCCCGCGAAAGGGCAGTTGCCGCCAAACACTTTAATGCACAAGCCATAAGTCATAAGAGCACAAGGCAAATTTCATTATTTCGATGGAGTTTTGCGGTCGTGGGTGCGACATTCTATCAACCCATAGCATACCGCCAAATAGACAATAAGTCAAACCAATTCCCCATCCCGCACCAAATAGGCTCGCGCCCGCCCAGCTTAAACATTCCGTCATTTGGTGCGGCCCCGCCAAAAATAGAACCAAATGCGCAGGCGCCCGGCGGCAAAAAGCGAAAATTCTGAAAAATTCTTACTCCAGTCTCTATAAGCACTTAGGGAGATTAGCTGGGTGAAAAATGGCGAATTTTCGCACGAAACGCGCAGGTTCGTCCAATAGTAGAGGCAGTCCCTGATGGCAGATGCCTCGTGATTGGTTAAATGGTTAAATGGTTAATAACAAGTAACTGCCGGCTGATTAACAACTCGGCAATTTGCGGAGTGGGCAAATCAAACGAAGTGTTCACATTCTCGATTGGCTCGAATGCGTAGTCGTCTGGCCGGTGCTTTTGTATCGGCTGGTGCGGTACGGATATTCCTTTCGGCGGATTCGAATGGCCCAGCCTAAATACGCAAAGGTGGACCCAGCCGACTACAAACGCCTGCGCGAATACGAATGGATTGCAAAAAAAGGAAGAAACAGCTTCTACACGGTAAGATACACGGCAAAAAACAAGGCAGGAAACGCCGGGCGAATATACATGCACAAGGAGATTATCAAAGTGCCTCAGCAAATGGTGGTGGACCATGTCAATCACGATGGGATGGACAATAGAAGGGCGAACCTGCGAGCCGCGACGCGAGCTCAGAACATACGGAACAGGAAGAAATTCTGCAATTCAAGCGGTTCAAAGTATAAAGGAGCTTACGAGAACAAGAAGCAGAAGAGATGGATTGCGCGGATAATGTTCGAAAAAAAGAGTATATATCTGGGCTGCTTCCGGAACGAAATCGACGCGGCTAAGGCTTATGACCGGGCGGCGATGAAGTATCACGGCGAGTTCGCGAGCCCGAATTTCCCGGCGTCCGCCGAGCGGCTGAGTGTAGTTCTGGCGGGTTTGCGACTTTGGATGAGGAGACAGGCTTTCCGCCGCTGAAGCCGGCGTGCAGCATGAACAGAAATCCATTAATAGTCTTTGACTTAATTTGACGTCTCAGTTAATTTTCTGGTGCTATGAAAAGACTAATCGCATCCTGTCTTGGCCTTGGCTGGCTGCCGCTTGCTCCGGGGACCTGGGGCTCACTGCCTGCCGTTATCATATTTTTGCTTGTGCAGTACCTCGGTACGCAGGCCTTCTGGACGCCGGTCGTGATGGCGGCGACCGCTGTGCTCGCGTCGGTCCTCTGCCTTAAATATGCCCCTTCCGCAATTGCCGCGACCGGCAGGCTCGACCCGTCCGAAGTAGTCCTCGATGAAGTGGCGGGCCAGGCCCTGACATTACTGTTCGTAAGCACCGTCACAAAAAGCAACATACTGACCACCGCCGCCCTTGGTTTCGTCCTCTTCAGACTCTTCGACATCGTCAAACCGTGGCCCGTCCACAGTCTCGAGAAGCTGCCGAAGGCATGGGGCGTGCTTGCCGACGACTTGATGGCCGGCGTCTATGCCGGCATCGCCCTGCTTATCTGCTCACGCAGCGGTCTGGTCGATTACCTTGCCACATCATTCGACTTGCGCAGCGGCTCGTTGAATATCTTCACAGCCGCACTGCTCGGAGCCGTCCAGGGCGCCACTGAATTCCTGCCGGTTTCCTCATCCGGACACCTCGTCTTATTCGAGAAGCTTTTGGATTTTGACCCTGAGACGCCGCGGATGCTGCTGTTCGACTTGGCCGTGCACGTCGGCACAATAGCAGCCATTCTCGTCGTCTTCCGACGGTCCATTGCCGCCTTTTTCGCCAATCTCCTGGCGTCCGGCAAATATCTGAACAATCTTCCCGCCGCCAAACTGCACACAGAACACACCTTTGCCGCCGACAGCAATGCACCCCAGAAGCCAACCGGTAAGGGTTCGAGTATGACCATCTGTGAAAAGGCCGCCTGGATTTACAAAAAAAGTCCCAGCGTCCACTTGCTGGTCCTGGCAGTTTTTGCCACCTTTGTTACCGGTGTTTGCGGATTGTTGTTTCAAAGCTTTTTTGCCTATGCTCGGGGAAATTTATGTCTTGTGGCCGTAATGTGGATTGTGACAGGGACGTTCCTGCTTATCACAGATTGGCGGGGAAAAACCCGACTCGGACTGCGCGGCCTCGCAATCCGGCACGCAGTGGTCATCGGTCTGGCCCAGGCCGCCGCTATTATGCCCGGAATATCCCGCAGCGGCCTGACCATTTGCGCTGCTATCCTGATAGGCCTGCATCGGCGATGGGCTGTAGAGTTCAGTTTTCTCATAGCGATACCTGCGGTGCTGGGCGCCGCCATAATCAAACTGGTGGAGGATTTCGGCCAAATCGGTTCCGGGGCCTTGCCGGTCGCCTCCATCCTGAGCGGGGCCGCTATCGCCGCCGTGGTCGGTATTTTCGCTTTGAAAGTGCTTGTGGCGGCCTCCAGAAGGGCAAATCTGAAGTTTTTCGCTTTTTATTGTTACGGGCTGGCCTTTTTCGTACTGGTTTATTTCTTGCGGTAGCCCGGAGTTTGTGCGAAAATTATATCCGGTCGGCGTGATGAAAGTAGTGTTTTGACTGATTGTTTTGTTCTTTGACCTGGTAAAGCAAAGGGGAGTCAAAAAATGAAGCCAGAGGTCCTCACATCAACCCTGACTAAAATGACAAATCACAAGCATCTCAGGAAGCTGCTGGCAAGAAAAATCGATAACTTCGTCTATAAGAGCGTGGTCAACGACGAATCGGAAGACCTCAAATCCGTACAGCTCAAGAGGTACCAGTATCTCTCGGCGATGCTGCGCGCGGTCAATCACAATATGGACAGGGGATACGTCTCGCCCGAAGTGATAAAGAAAATCATCGAGGTCTTCGTCCAGAACAATCTTGTTCGGTCGGACCAGAGTTACACGCAGGCCGTTGAAGCGTACTACGAAAAATATGGCGAGCAGCCCCCTGCTTTCATCGTCCTTTCACCCACGCAGAAATGCAATTTGAACTGTATCGGCTGCTATGCGTCCTCGACGGCACATACGGCGACAACCATCCCCTACCAATACGTAGACAGAATAATCGCCGAGACCCACGACGAGTTCGGCTGCAGGTTCATAACTATCAGCGGCGGCGAACCACTTATGTACAAAAGCGATGGAAAGACCCTGCTCGATATATTCGAAAAGTACAACGATATGCTCTTTCACTTCTACACGAACGGCACGCTGATTAACGACGAACTCGCCGAGCGCCTTGCAAAGTGCGCAAACGTGACGCCGGCGATTTCAGTCGAGGGCTACGAAGAGCACACCGACCGCAGAAGGGGTAAAGGAACGTTCAACAAGATACTCAGGGCTTTTAAGGCCTTGCGAAACGCCGGCGTGCCCTTCGGGGTCTCGGTGACCGGAACCAGCCAGAACGCGGACCTTCTCCTAACTGATGAATTCTACGACTTTTACTTCGAGCAGCAGGGGGCCTGCTATATGTGGCAATTCCAGTTGATGCCCATCGGAAGGGGCAAGGATGAAATTGATTTGATGGTCGGTCCGGAAAAAAGAGTCCAGCTCTTCAGGAAATGGGAAGAAATACTGGCCAAGAAAAGATACTGCCTGGCCGACTTCTGGAACAGCGGACTGCTGTCCAGGGGCTGTATTGCCTACGGCCGAAGCGGCGGATATTTCTATATCGACTGGAACGGCAACATAACCCCATGTGCCTTCATCCCCTACTATGTGGACAATATCTACGATTTGTACGAAAACGGAAAGACACTGACCGACGCGCTCTTTTCTGATTTTATGGTAAGGGGCCGACAGTGGCAGAAACAGTACGGCCTTAACGATTGGAAAAACCCCAAAAACTGGCTGATGCCCTGTTCCATACGAGACCATTACGAGGTGTTCAGGAATTCGGTCCTGTCAAAGGACGTAAAGCCTGAAGACGAAAAGGCCAAAGAGGCATTGGAATCCGAGGACTATTTCGAGCTGTTGAAAGACTATGACGACAAGCTCGAATCCCTGACGGAAAAAATCTGGGAAAATGAATATTTGAAAATACGCGACACTGTATTACAATGAGCGGCTGTAGGAGTTATGATGCAGATGCCCCGGCATCGATTGCTTATGATTATCCGTATTAGTGAGCCCTCGCCGACGTAACCCGGTGTGGGGCCTTATGGAGGCAAGTGCCTGCGATGTTGAATAGTTATAGTTCTCTTTGCGACGATTTTTACCACGATATTTACATTAATACCAACCTCGAACTGCTTGCCCAGCGCGATACTATCCTGGCCTTTTTCGAGCGAGTCCAGAAGCAGTTCCCGTCGATGGGCAATTTCTACCGCCGGGAAAAGAACGACTATTGCCTGGAGAGCAGCCGCGATTCGGGGCAGTACCGCTGGGTTGCGATTGAAAAAGACCGAATCGGTTCGGGACTGGTCAATCCCCGCCTTTTTGAAGACGTTTACAGCCAGCATAAGGCCGTGCTGGAATTAATCCCTTATATGCTCGCGGTAAGCTGGCTCGACATTCATTCGCTGGACGTTACCCTTGGCATGGACTTCGATTACTCAGGCAGCCATGACGAGGTTATCGCCGAGGCGCTCTTCGGCTCGACGGCCTTTAACTGTCTTCTCGACCTGCCCGGCGCCAGGCCTGTCGGCTTTTCGCCGGCTGCGGTTGTTGCTTTATCCGATGACGGCCGCACACAGGCCCGAATAAGCGTCGAGTCCAGAAACAGCATCTACGAACCCGGACGAAAAGAGCAGCCGGACGATGAGGCCATCGGTCTGTCTTTTACAATACGGCGGTATCCCTCGGGAACAGGCAAGTTCGATGCAGTTAAGTCTTTCGAGAATCAATGCAGCCTTGCCGAACAATTGATGACCGAAAAAATCATCCCCAATTTCGTCAGCCCGTTGACAAATGTTATCGCTCAAAAACGCTTAACGTAGTCCGCCGGAAGGATGCTGAAATGGCCACGGAAGCGCCCATAAGTAAACAGAAAAAAACCATCCTTCTGATATATATCGTCGCCTGCCTCGCCTTTGCAGCGTGGTGTGCTTATGACGGGTATTATAACCAGGACTGGATAGCAAAACACACCAATCCCGACGGCAGCGAAAAACCGTATCTCGTATTCAACAAGCACGGACCCTATTACTTTGTAGCCGGAGCCATCTTACTTGGGATATATTTGTTCGCAATCAGGAACAGGAAAATTGTCGCCGGCGAAACCGAACTCGCCATAAGCAGGAAAGTCAAAATCCCATACGACTCCATACAAAAGATTGACAAGACCTATTTCAAGTCGAAGGGTTTTTTTGTCCTAACCTACAACGATGCCGGCGGCCGGGAGGTCAACTACAAGCTCAACGACAGAAACTACGACAATTTACAAGCCGTGCTTGATGAGCTCGTGGCAAAAATCAGTTGAAATTTGTGAAACAGGCAATAGAATCTAACCTGTTGGCCGCAACGGACGGACTGTTGCGGTTTATCTTTGCCGGAGCGGACTCGAACCTGAACTCCGAGCGATAGTATGCATTAAGCCAGGTGCAGAAAAATGAATCATTGTGTGGTGGGACTGCAATGGGGAGACGAAGGCAAGGGCAAGATTGTCGATATCCTCGCCGAGCAGAGTGACGTCGTCGTTCGATACAGCGGCGGCGCCAACGCGGGCCATACCGTCATTATCGGCGACGACAGGTTTGCCCTGCACCTGCTGCCAAGCGGCGTGCTCCGGCCCAACGTAAAATGCGTCATCACAAATGCGGTCGCCCTGGACCCGGAAGTCGTGACCACAGAAATACAAGAGCTGACCGCCAGGGGTTTCACGCTGACCGAGCGACTTTTTATCAGCGAAAATGCACACCTGGTCCTGGACTATCACAAGACCGAGGACAGGCTGCGAGAAGAATCCCTCGGCAAGAATAAAATCGGAACCACGATTCGAGGAATAGGCCCCTGTTACGCCGATAAGGTGCAGAGAAGCCATGCTATTCGCATGGGCGACCTGAGAGACCTGCAGAAGCTCCGAACAAAACTGCACGCCATTGCCGAGTACAAAAGCAAGCTCTTCCAGGTTCTATATAATGCCGAAGCTGTCGACGCCGAGGCCGTCTTTGAGAAATGCAAATCCCATGCCGAGCGGCTGCTGCCGTTTGCAACCGACA
>Ga0210003_1004504_pt1 | contig 11002 bp, 34 predicted proteins | sample LantaG_FD_182804 | JGI IMG/M metagenome (GOLD analysis project Ga0210003, IMG submission 182804) | Deep subsurface microbial communities from Baltic Sea to uncover new lineages of life (NeLLi) - Landsort_02402 metaG (SPAdes) (version 2) | ecosystem: Environmental > Aquatic > Marine > Oceanic >...
AGCTCCAACACCGATTGTTGCTAGAATTTTAACTACTGGACCAACAGATTTTTCTACTTCGCCAATTGCACTTGAAATTTTCATTGTTTTTTTCCTGAGATAAATATTATTTATCCCATATATCTATATTAGTATAGTTACTTATATAGTTATGGTCTAAATTCTTAGGATAAGAAATTAAGTCAGCATAATGCTGAGCTTCAACTCGTGTTTTATAGCAAGTTACATTCATTAATCCAGTTGAATTATCTCCAACACAATACTCTATAGCCCCTTCTTTACTAAGAGTGAATAAACTATAGGATAAGAAAGCCAACATTAGAATTAACATAACCCACCAAACTATTTTCCTTTCTTTATCACTATAATTTAACAATTTCATAGTTTTAACTCTTCTACCACTTCATCAGGAATATCTAATACATCATCAAACACACCATTTCTTAATAATTTATCAACAATAGACAATCTTCTTATCTTTTCTTGAATACCTGAAACTACAGAAATTTGCCCAGACAAACAAAAAGCGATCAGAGAAATAATTGCCAGATTCATACTTGATATTACTAATCCAATAATCACCACAATAAGCGAAACTAGATTCACCATACTTGAAACTTTGTTTATTTTATTCATATCCATTTTTATTACCTTTATTTACTAATAAGATTACTACAATTTATCTTTTATAAATCTTTTCTAAAAAACTTTATAAACACAGCTTACACTTAATAATTACAATGAAAACTAATAATACAGATGTAGAAGTTACTAAATCTAACACACCACAATATAATAACAGCAATCCCCTTCTCACAGGAGATTTACTCTTTCAACAAAGACTAGATAGAGCAATAGTACAATTTAATTCTTCATTTGTTGATACTGGATTCATTACAGGAAGATTAGGAGCAGTAGAAAGTATGTATTTAGATATAATTTACTTCTTATCAGATGAAGATAGTAAAAAAGTTAGTCACTTAATAGAAGAAGCACAAGATTGTTTCTCAGTAGTCTGTCAATATAGGCACAAAGAGACTAGAACTGAAACTTATAGAATAGCTATGCAAGATTTTCTTAAATATACTCAACAAGCTATGGTTATATTAGTGAAAAACGCATTTAACAAAGGACACATAATAAAACAAGGAGAAAATAGACAAAATGGAAGGAGATAGTTTTGAAGATGGGGAAAATAGCTTTGGAGGAGGTAAATCAGATTCACTTTCTTTCAATAGTATATTAATGAGACACTTAGAAAGAATAACTAGGTTAGCATCAGTAGAGTTTAAAGGAGGATATAGTCAGCAAAAGACCATTCCAGTAGCAGGAACTCTAATGCAACAAGATATTTATGTTCCAGACACTAGAGAATGTTATATTAACGCTATTGAGAATCTTTCAGACCTATTATTACCTAATTTTGATGAAAAAATGAAAGAAGATGAAGATAAATGCGTTGCAGAAATTGAAGAAATAAAGAAATCCATCAAAGATGATGAGGAATTTAAGGATGAAAAAAGAAGAATAATCCGAAAACTGTTCAGAAGTATAAGTAAGTTCCTAAATAGGAAAAACTACTTAGAGATGGGAGATTATGAGGATCACTCATGAGTCCCACAGTAGTTGACCCAAATTTATTATCTAATAAACCAAAGGATGCCCTTTGGATCAGGTATATTAAACAAAGGATTAGAGAGAACAAAAATTTCATTGGAATTATAAGTGGACCAACAGGCTCTGGTAAATCTTGGAGTTCACTTAGTCTTGGAGAACAAGCTGATCCTGAATTTAACATAGATAGAGTTGTTTTTTCTGGTGGCGAATTAATGAGACTCATTAACTCAGGTACATTAAAGAAAGGGAGTGCAATAGTTTTTGAAGAAGCAGGAATTGGGATGTCTAGTAAGTCATGGCAAAGTGTAACTAATAAATTACTTAATTTCTTAATCCAAACTTTCAGGCACAGAAACTTTATCTTGATATTTAACACGCCTTACATGGATTTCGTGGATGCAAGTACTAGAAAACTATTTCATGCAGAATTTGGCACACTTAGTATAGATATTGCTAAGGGTACATGTAGATTAAAGCCTAGATACATACAATATAACTCTCGTAATAAGAAATTCTACTTTAAGATGTTAAGAGTTATTACTTCAGGAGGTAAAAGACCTATTAACACATGGAGTATATCTAAGCCATCAAATAATTTAATCAAAGAGTATGAAGTTAAGAAGAGAGCCTTTACAGACAAACTGAACGCAGGTATTCAGAACGATTTACTTAAACTAGAAGAAGAAGATCAAGTGAAACCTGAAGATACAAGAAACGCAAACACACTCGCACAAGAAGAAGTATTAAATATGTTAAAAGAAGGTAAGACCATTGGCGAAATATCTGATGAGTTAGTCGTAAGTCCTGAGAACACAAGAAAGCACATAAGGGGGTTAAAAAAGAAGGGATACTTAATAAGAGGAGTGCGAGATAAAGAACACAAACAAAAGATAGTGAGATATTTGGTCGAAAATCCAAAACCAAAACTTTCTAAAACTAAAGACAACACAAATTCACCCACGCACGATAATTTAAATAGTCAAGCTTCGGAGATGGTGAATAACTAGAAATATTCTCTATTTTCTTAGAAAATGGGGGTATATAGTGCTTATTTAGTGATATAATAGTGTTTTTTAACTATAATATAGCATTATTAATGTAATAGAGGTATGAATATGAAAGATATTATGACTACAGAAGAAATAAAAAATAAAAGAATTACTATTGGAGATGAAGATGACTTGAAGTTCTTAAGATCTAAATGGTTTAGTGAAGAGTTAGTTAAAGATTTAGTAGATGACTTTGCAGACTTCAGGATGCCATTCAGATATAAGCAAAGATTAATTAATGAGTGGAAACAAAAGATAAGTAGATAGTATTATTCAATAGTCCACTCACCCATATAATATATAGGACTACATCCTAATAGATATGCTACCTCTATTGCTTCTTCTTTATTCATTCTTTTTTCTTATAGCCTAGACTTAAAACCCAGATACTTGATTTTACAATCACTATTCCTATTAGTACTGAAACCATTCCTAATAAAATAATAATACACCCTAGAATAAATCCTGCTATTAACATACTTGCTTCCATTTTCTTATTTCACCTTTTCGTTTTAATCACTAACCCTTGAAAAAGTATTAGCTTTCTCTGTGGTTCTGATTACTCTTGATATTGTTTTCTTCTTGATTTTCCAAATTATACGAACTATTACAAAACCGATATATTTAAATACTTCGGCACTAATAAACATTCACCATGGTACAAAACTTAACAAGGGAATTACGATTAATGAGATCCACACTTAAGGTGGGATTAAAAAGAGATGTTTCAGATACAACAACTGGAAAACAACTACAATCTAAAGGGTTCATTACCAAATCAGGAAAAACTTCTGCTAAAGGTAAGAAAGCACTTTCTTTATTCAGGTAAATTACTTTCCTGCTTTTTCTTTCCATTTTATTTATCCTTTTCGTGATTTTTAATATTAAGCGAACTATTACCTTTATATCTTTGTACTAAATAATACATTAAAATAACTATTGCTATGGTAATGATTGTTTGTAATAATACTACCCCTACTTCTAATAATGTTCCTTCCACTTTATTTCTCCTTCTTAGGATAAAGTGCTTCATCTAAAGTTAATCTTGCACTTATAGTCATACAGTCCTTAAGATGCATTCCACCTTTTTGCCCACAATCACATAAATAATCCCAGTTATTAGTTAAAGATTCAATAGATTCAATAAATCTAATTAGTCTTTCACTTAAGTGTCTTTCTTTATCATAAGCGTTTCTCCAATGTTCTATTTTTTCTTTATCATTCATCTTATTTCTCCTTTCAAACCGATATATTTAAATACTTCTATACTAATGAACTATTATGGCAATTCAAGTAAAATCATATAGGACTTACAAAGGTGCAATAAAAAAATATACATCTCAGCTTAGGTTCTATAATCTAATGAACTCCCAAAACAAATCATGGTATAAACCCTCTATTGATAATAAAAGCAGAGGATCAGTAAAACTATGGGTAGTTACATATAAGGATTAATAATTACAAAATAACTTATCTAAATCTTCAATATCATAACAATGTTCTTTTCCTTCATAATAGTTTAATTTGAAACATTTTAAGCTATTACATAATTCATCTTCAACCGAGTTATAATGATTATCTATTATAATGATTGAATTACAATATTTACATCTACATACTTTTAATTTTGTTTTTGTCATTTTAATTCTCCTTTTCGTGATTTTTAATATTATACTAACTTTACTCAAACCGATATATTTAAATACTTCTATACTTATGAACTATTACAATGGTAACTAAATATTCAATAAGTGTCACTCGAGGTGATGGAACTAGAGGACTTAGAGGTCGCTACTCCACCAAGACGGAAGCAAAAAAAGCTTTATCTAAAATTAAAAAGTCCAGCAGATCTGATGCAGACACCAAAAATCCTCGTATAGTTTCTTATAAAGGATATAATTAATTTTTTTTCATATAGTTATAATGACACTTTAAACATTTTCTTTTTCTTAATATGAAATCATAATTCAAAGGTTTTTCATTGGTTATTTCAATGCAACTAACATTACTACCATAAAAATCTTTAATATATAAAATCCCACAATAAGTATGAGTTTTTGTTTTAGCTAAATGCTCTTTTCTCATTCTTTCTCCTTTTCGTGATTTTTAATATTAGGCGAACTATTACCTTTATATCTTTGCACTAAATAATACATTAAAATAACTATTGCTATGGTAATGATTGTTTGTAATAATACTACCCCTATTTCTAATAATATTCTTTTCATTTTATTTCTCATTTACACTATCTTTAATATTATACGAACTATTATCAAACCGATATATTTAAATACTTCGGTACTAATTAAATCCTTACCATGGTAAGTATTAAATTTGAAGGTAAGCAACCAACACTGGGTGCAATGAAGGAAATGAAATCAATGATGGCAATGATCAGGAAATATGGTAATAAAGCCACAACAAATAGGTATTTCGTATTTGAAGGATCAACCCTTAAAGCAGGTCAATCTTCAAAAACAGGTGCTAAAAAGTTCTTTAATAAAAATAGAACCCTATTCACCATTATCTCTTAACTGTTTTAATAAAGCCTTTCTTACATTGCAGAAAGGTCTTTTTTTAATCCAGTCTAATAAATCTTTTTTACAAACCCATTCTTCTTCTAAATCATAAGGAATTACCTTATTTAAATATTCCATCTTTCTTATTCTCATTTTATATCTCCAAAAGTAATCCCTTTGTTTTCTAATAACTTAATGATCTTTCTTGCATACTCTCTATCAAACTCTTTTATATCCTCATCTAACTCATTATAAGAAACCCAATATTTTTTCCACCTTCTAATTCTTTCTTCAGATAAAGACATTTCTTTTATTACAATTTCTTTACTCCATTTAACCCACTGCTCATGCTCTAAATTAGCGAGACTTTCTAGCAAATCTATTTTATTCATTTTATTTCTCCTTTTCACTATCTTTAATATTAAGCGAAACATTATAACAATGGCAAAAACCGTGTCCTGCAAAAACCCCATTATCCCACCCATCAAAATCACACTCTTTTTTACAGATTGTTTCTTTTTCCTCTATTGTTTGAGAATCATATCCATCGAATAATAATAATCCTAACATACAAACGAAACATAACATTACAATTATTTCATCTATCATCTTTTAATATCCTCCCAATAAGCTCATTAGTTCCCATTTAACATTATTATCAGGTATATTTTTAATATGTTCAATTAAAGAATCTACAGAAACCCATGTTTCTTTTCCTAACTTAGATTCTGATAAGCATTCAGTTATCTTAGTTTTACTAAATGCTAGTTCTTGACCTATCGTAAATCCAGTCTTCACTTTCATTTAGTATCACCAACATAATAATCCGTACAACCATTCCTACAACTCACTTCATTAGACTTTTCACATTCAATTAAACATTCATTGAAAGATTGATCCCTTTGAACTTGAATAACTCCCTGAGTTGTTGCAACCATTTCTTCATTTGCATATATATGAATTTCTGTTGGATGTAAAGCATAAGTCATACTTACAACAAAAAATACACCAGTCATAGATAGTAATACTATAAATAACCAAAACCACCATTTCATTATTAATCTTTCATTCATTATTTTTTCTCCTTTTCACTATCTTTAATATTATGTGAAAAATATTCTTTATATATTTGGAATTTCCTAACAAGTGTTTTTTTCATAAAGGTAAACACTGCCCAATAAACTAAGAAGTTCATGAAATAGACCATAACTCCTAACTCTATACCTTCTTGTTGAAATATCCACCCAATAGAAACAACACTACATAAAGCAAGTATTGATCTCCACATCCCTTCTGCTAAGTCCTCTAATATTAAATACACATTCTTTATTATTCTAATCCAATCCATTTTTATTCCTCTTTAATATAATAACCTTCTTCTTCTAAAATAGCTTTAAAATATTCTAAATCACAATTAGTAAAATTCCTTTCTTTTCCTTTTTCATCCTTACATATTATATTAAACTTCATTTTCTTATTACCTTGTTCATTAATTGACTAATATTCAAACTATCCTTAAAACTAACTATTTTTACCCTTAAATTCAGCTAACACTTTATGAACAGTTCCTACAGACACATTCTTCATATTATTATTCTTATCAGCTATTTGAACTAATCCTGCAATAGTTCTCATACTTAGACCTTCTTTATGTAGTGAAACGATTTTAGTCTTTGCCTGATTAGGTAAAGATTTTCTCCCCCACTTATTTCCTTTGTAACTTAAAGTCTTTCCATCTTTAGTTCTAATGGATGCTTTAACTCTTTCTGACTTCTTCTTAGATTCATCTTCAGCCATCCAACCTAATAGATTTAACATTAGATCAATCATTATCTCATTGAAAGGTTCAGGAATATCATTAATTGCTTCATACCATGATTGTCTAAAACTATGCACAGATACTTTATAGACTTTACACAATGCAAAGAACTCTTTTAACTTAATTCTGTTTCTATAGATCCGATCCCAGTCCCAAACATACAAATCAGTTACTTTCTTTGATTTAATCTTTTTTTGTAGTGTTTGGAAGGATTCCCTCTCTTTATTATCTTTCCATGCACTTTGTTGATCTTCTAGTACTTCAGTAACCACAGGATCAATACCCATGCTTTTAATATCAGCTAACTGGTTCTCAGGGTTCTGATCTTCAGTTGATGTCCGTATATAAATTATGTTCATTTTATTAAAGTAACTCTTTGGACTATATAAAGTTATGCTGTCCCTACAAGGTGAATTTCTTCACCTTTCGTTTTAACCCCGAAACATTAATAGTAATTTAATCTGATTTAAGTGTAATTAAGTATAGTATTTCATAAAACATAATCAACCTTGAAAAACATATTGTTTTGTAGTATAACATATTACTACCTTATTTTTCATCATTCACGACCTCTCCTTTTTTACCCAAGGAACAATATTATCATATTTCTTTCTTAGTATTGTTCTTTTAAGCTGATTAGTTAATTCATTGTGAGGAATTTCTTTTTTAACTTGACATAAAAAGTCTACTTCATATGGAACAGAATGTTTACCAGTTTTCAAATCTAAAATTTGAACTCCCATATTATGATGAGGAAACCGTAAAGTAATACAGTTACCAATTTTAACATTCTTTTCATCATAACTTTTGTTATGAACTTTTGTTATTATGTGCCAAAATTCTGTTTTTCTATTCATCTAAAGTAACCTCTCTATTTTGTTCTCAACATTTGTTTTCTCTGCTGATCCTGTCTTTCTGACAAAAAGTATTTTTCTAATAACATCATCATAAGTTTCAGTAAAAGTACCTTCGTTTTGTAACATCTTTAAAGTTGATTCCTTTAATTTTATTGATGTTCGCTTTTCTTGGTCTTTGGTTGTCATAGTAGTAAGAGTAGTAAAGGTAGTATATAAATGTTTGTATTATATATAAATGTTCGTATTTCCTACAAGTCAAAAATAGAAAAGTTTATATATTCTGTTATTAAAGTTAATAGTACCATGGTAACTAAAAAAATAAGAATTACAGGGTATGGGATAGGAGTAATAACTTATCCCGAAACATATAAAGGAAGAAAAATAACACCTTCGTTATACAAAGTAAGATTAGATTCTAAGGGCAATCCAGTAGCCACAGTAGGTTTATATTATCAAAAGAATGGTAGAAAAACGCTTTGGAAGAATAAAATTTTAAGAGCTTAAATTATTTTTCTCTTTTAGTATTAATTTTCTAAATGTTCACATTCCCTACAAGCTTATTTATTCTTTTCATGATTTCCAACATTAAGCGAATTACCTTTATCTAAACACTTATCCACATATTCCTTTTGGTATCTTTCTAGGAAAGCTTTATCTATTTGATAAGAATTAAATGCTTTTTCTTTATCTTTAAAACTTAATTGTTTAAACCAATTTTTATAATCATCTTCTGTTTTCATTTTTCTCTATCTCCAACATTTCCTGAAGTTTCATTATCACAATACATACAACTTTCTCTTATCATGTAATAATAATAATCATGCTTCTTACAATAAACTATTTTATCTTTCATTTTTCTTGATTTCAGAGATATTTGTTTTCTAAACGAGCAACTCTTAAACTTAGTTTCCTTATTAGTTCTGCAGTTTCTTGTTTTTGACTTCCTTTATACATTCTATTAATTTCGTTTTTTATTAATCTTAAAAGACCATTTTCTGAAAGATATTCATTTACTCCTTCTTTTATTTTTTTGTTTACTTCTATAGAATCAATTTCTATTTCCACTTTCATTCTTTCACCTTTTCATGATTTAATTTATTTAACGAAGTTTTATTCCATTTCCAAAACATTAACACATTACAATTATATTTTATCCAATGATGTAATATACCTTTAAATTGATGATTACATCTTTTACATATGATTTCAGTCATTTTCTATCTCCTTTTCTTGATTTACAGTATTATGCGAAAACATTTCCACTAATACTTTTTTTGCTACATTCAAATCCCATCCATTACCAGTCAAATTATTACAACCAGTATAACTAATTCCTTTTACAGAATAAGAATCATCTTTAAATCCCATTAATCTAAATCTCTCTTTAGGAGTTAGAACTCTTGGTTTAATACTATTAGATTCAATAAATAATGTTTTAGAAGTATCTAAACAATAACTTAAACCATCATCTCTTGAAAGATGCCCAGTTCCCCCTTTCCCTGGATCGCCAGTTCTTGGTGCTAAGTTATGTACTACTAAATTTACATCATGCAAGTGTCTTTTATCGCCACCAGTAGTTAAACAAGCTGCAACTTCTTTGTTAATATTATTTGTTAAATCTTTTCCTCTCTTTTTAAGCCCATAAGCTAGAGCAGTTTTATATTGCTTTTCACTTAGATAAAAGTAATCTGGATTATCATAATTATTTTTTATTTCTTTTTCTGATTCTAATAAATCATAAAGATTACATTTTAAATATTCAGAATAAGGGAAATGAAATTCCATAAAATCCCAACCACCCATTTTACAAGCAAACCATATTCTCTCCCTATTTTGAGGAGTTCCATAGTTTTTAGAGTTTAAAATCTTATATGCCACACCATAACCTAGTTTTTTTAACTCTCTTACTACTACTTGCAGAGTTTCTCCACTATCATGATTAGTAAGCCCTCTTACATTCTCCAAGAGTAAGTATTTAGGTTTCTTAACACTTATAATTCTAATTATTTCAAAGAATAGATTTCCTTTATCTTTAGCTTTAAATCCCTCTCTCTTTCCTGCAATAGAAAAAGATTGACAAGGGAAACCACCAGTAAACAAATCAAAGTCTGGTAACTTATAAGGATCTATTTTAGTAATATCTCCATAAGCTTTAATATTAGGATGATTTACTTTATGGAACTTTAAAGAGTTATTATCAATATCTGAAAACCCAATAGTTTCTATTTCAACATTAGTTTTTTCTTTTACAAACTCTTTAATGAAACTAACTGGTCCTGTTCCACTAAAAGTACAAAAGTGTTTTATTTTTTCCATTTTATCTCTTTTTCTTGATTTAAGTAATTATACGAAGTTTATTCTAAAATATCTTTCCACTCATTATCATATTTAAATATAGGTTCTGAATCAAAGTTTCCATCTGTTATTATTTTAGGTAAACTTGTCCTATTATCATCACAATCAATTTGATAACCATTTAAGAAACAAGTCTGATGAGTTTCTATAATAATTGAATCATTCATTGAACTTCTTTCGGTTGTAAATGTACACCATAATAAATTACACTCTACTTTGTCTGCACCAAAAAAAGCAATTCCTAGTAAAATGCATTCAAATATGATTCCTACTGCAAGAATCAATCCTAAAAACCCAATTAAATTATCATCCATCTTATTTTATCTCCTTTTCGTAATCTTTATGATTATACGAAGTTAAAAGTAAAAGTCTTAGTAGGTTTTACTTTCTTATCTTTTTGTATTTGATTATAGTGTTCTTCACATAAGTTGTAAATGCTTTCTTTTTTTATTCCTTCTTTTTTACAATATTCACATCTCATCTTATTCACCTTTTAATTGTAGTATGAACTCTCTCCAATTAAGAGTTCCCTTTTCTTTTTGTAGATCAGTATATTCTTGATCTTCGAATGTAACGTTTATTGTTTTCATTGTAATAGTTAGTAAGTAAGTAACTTATATAAATGTTTCTATTTAGTAATTGATTTTGATAGTAAGTTACTAGCATTTCTTATAATTGGATAAACCACGAAGTTTTACAAATCTCTATCTTCTTCTGTTGTAAAAGACTCAAATTCAGGAGTCCAACCACATTTAACGTAATACATATTGTTACAGTAATCACACA
>Ga0210003_1004506_pt1 | contig 10997 bp, 12 predicted proteins | sample LantaG_FD_182804 | JGI IMG/M metagenome (GOLD analysis project Ga0210003, IMG submission 182804) | Deep subsurface microbial communities from Baltic Sea to uncover new lineages of life (NeLLi) - Landsort_02402 metaG (SPAdes) (version 2) | ecosystem: Environmental > Aquatic > Marine > Oceanic >...
CAACGATAAACTCGACACGGCGGGCATTGCGCTAGGCAGCGCCGCAAGCCCAACGCTCAAATTTACCGGCGACCCCAACACTGGCATCTACAGCCCTGGTGCAGACCAACTAGCGGTCAGTACAGGCGGCACGGGACGGTTGTTTGTTGATGCCAGCGGGAATATTGGGGTTGGGGCAAGTCCATCGGTAAAGCTATATGTCTACGGTGCATCCGCATCAAATGAAATTAGGAGTGACAATGGTTCTGTCACTTCACAGTGGTATCAAGATCCAAATGGTTATGGCGTATTTGGCACTGTGTCAAATCATGCCCAAGTATTTCGCACCAACTCCACCGAACGCCTCCGCATCGACTCCAGCGGCAACGTGGGGATTGGGACTAGTGCGCCTGCGGCAAAATTACAGGTAGCAACAGGAACCAACGACTATACAGCAGCGGCAAATACGCTTGCAGTAGTTGGTCCAAGTGGTACCGGACTATATATCGGAACTCATTATGACGGGTCTGGCGCAGGCACTGATCTTGTCGCTCGTGGTTACAGCAGCACGATGGGCGACTTTAGATTTATTTCGTTAAACGGCTCGTACGCTTCTCCGACGGAACGTTTGCGCATCACCTCAGCAGGGCTCGTAGGCATAGGGACTAGTAGCCCTAGCGCAGATCTACATGTAGCGGGCACCAGTATTTTATTTAGGGGAGGTGCCGGTACTGTATCGCGGTCCTTAGAGCTAGGATCTGTTGCCTCGGCGGGTGGTACGTCAACTTCAGATATACTCTTGGCGACTTATGGTGGAAATAACGGGTCGCGTATCCGTGGAACAGGCAGTTACGATTTTAACGCTGGAACAGCGATTACATTTGGCACATCCCCAACATCTGGAGGGGGAATAGTTGATCGCGTAACTATCAACTCCGCAGGCAATGTAGGGATTGGCACTACGAGCCCCACCACGCTGCTAGATGTAAACGCTGACACCGTGCGAGTGCGCACCGCCCGCACACCAGCATCCGCATCCGCTACCGGCGCTACCGGCGAAATCTGCTGGGACGCCAACTACATCTATGTCTGCACCGCTACCAATACCTGGAAGCGGTCAGCTCTCTCTACCTGGTAATCCCATGACCACTACCACTGTTTGGAACATCGCCCAGCTTGAACGTCACACCGCTGACGGCATTGTCTACACCGCCCACTACACCGTAGATGCCAACGACGGCACCTACTCCGCTGGCGCATACGGCTCCGTCGGCCTGGAACAACCCGACCCAGACCAAATCATCCCCTACGCCAACCTCACCTCTGGCATTGTCATTGGCTGGGTAAAGGAGCGCATTGGCGGCGCCGACAAGGTAGCGGAAATCGAAGCGGCTCTGCAAGCACAACTCGATGAAAAACACGCACCGAGTAAAGCTATGGGCCTGCCTTGGGCTAACTGATGGCGTATTCCCCTTGGTATGTCGAGCCTGATTACTGGCTAACTGGCTACGCCGAGGGCGACGGTTTCCTGCAACTTAACGCAGAGCTGCAAAAGGTTGCACCCAGTGCCGTCATTGAGCTATTTCAGCTAGAGCTTAATGCAGCGCAACATGGCGTTAACGAAACCTACTACTTCCACGCTGGCGTTAATGCAACCAACAGCGGCGACATCGTCTGGAATGGCCAAGCGTATCTAGCCTTCCCAATTGAAGCAATAGATTTTGCGTACAACGGCACCGGTCAATTGCCGCGGCCCAAAATGCGTGTCAGCAATATCTTTGGCACCATCACAGCAATTTTGTTATCCCTACCCGATGGTTTGCTTGGCGCTAAAGTTACTCGCGTTCGCACGTTGGCACGCTATATTGACGGCGTTAACTTTCCCGGCGGCACCAACCCTCTTGGCACGCCAGATCCTACGGCAGAGTTCCCGCGGGAAATATATTACATCGACCGCAAAGCATCAGAGAATCGTGATGTAGTTGAATTTGAACTTGCGGCAGTGTTCGATCTAGCCGGCATTCGAGCACCTAAGCGGCAGTGCATCGCTAATATCTGCCAATGGGTTTACAGGTCAGCAGAATGCAGTTATACAGGCAGCAGCTACTTTGATCAAAACGACAATCCCGTTGGCACGTTAGCTGCTGATGTATGCGGCAAGCGGCTTAGCAGTTGCAAGCGACGCTTTGGTGAGTTTGGTATATTGCCATTTGGTAGCTACCCAGGCATTGGCACTTTCTTCTCATGACCTGGCAAGATGACGCACTAGCCCACGCAAAGGCTGAAGATCCCCGCGAGGCGTGTGGGTTACTGGTTGTAATCAAAGGACGCAAGCGGTATCGGCCATGCCAAAACCTAGCAACTAGCCCCGATCAGTTCTTTGTGCTGGCGCCTGATGACTGGGCCGCTGCCGAGGATGCAGGCGAGATCATCGCCGTGGTGCATAGCCATCCCATAACGCCACCTACGCCATCACCTGCAGATCGCGCCGCCTGCGAGGCCAACGGCCTGCCCTGGTACATCGTCAATCCAAAGACCGAGCTATGGGGCGACTGCACACCATGCGGCTTCAAGGCGCCACTTATCGGCCGTGAGTGGGTGTTTGGCGTGCATGACTGCTGGACATTAGCCCGCGACTGGTATGCGGAGAACGGCATCGCCCTGCGTGACTGGGAACGCTGCGCCAGCCCTGAGCAGTTCCAGGCAGAGCCATACTTTGACCGCTGCTGGAAACAGACCGGCTTCCGCGAGCTGGAGGAGGATGAGGAGCTGGAACCTGGCGACGCATTGCTCATGGCCATCAGCAGCACTGGCCTCAACCACGTGGCCGTCTACCTAGGCGATCAAACTATCCTGCACCACCTGCAAAGCCGCTTGAGTAGCCGCGACCTTTATGGCGGTTGGCTACTAAAATGTACAGGAAGGAGGTTGCGTCATGCTGCGTAAGATCAAGCTGTACGGCAAGCTCGCAACGTTCATCGGTCATCGCGTGCTCGAAGCGGATGTGGCTACTGCCGCCGAAGCAGTGCGGTTTTTGCTGGCCAACTGGCCGGAGCTAGAGGCGCACATGAGCGACCAGCACTATCGCGTCAGCGTTGGCACCTACGACATCGACCTAGAAGAGCTGCATCACCCTGCTGGCGCAGCACCCATTAGTTTCGTTCCAGTGGTAAGCGGGGCGGGAGCTGCAGGGCGAATCATTGCTGGTATTGCTCTAGTTGCATTTGCAATTTTGTTTGCACCCGCCGGGGCCCTAGCTGGGGCAGCGTTTACCTTGGGAGCACAAGCCGTAACCGTTATCGCAGGCATTGGTATCAGCTTAGTGCTTGGCGGCGTAGCGCAGTTGCTTACGCCTGTTCCTAAAGTGCCGCAAGGGGCTAATGCAGAAGACGACCCACGCAAAAGCTACAGCTTTAGCGGCATCCAAAATACCAGTCGCCAAGGCGTGCCCGTGCCAATTGTTTACGGTGAAACGATTGTGGGTTCCGTGACGATCTCTGCTGGTATTGACACCGTGCAGGTGGCCGCATGACCAAGATTGCTGGTGGTGGTGGCGGCGGTGGCGGCAAAGGCGGCGGTGGTGGTGGTGCAACTCAGCGGGTGCCAACAGAAGAACGCGACAGCTTAAATTCAAGCCAATATATAACTGTTGTAGATTTGCTTAGCGAAGGTGAAATTCAAGGATTAAAAAATGGTCTTCAATCAATCTTTTTAGACAACACCCCGTTACAAAACCCTAACGGTACGTTTAATTTTCAAAACGTTATTGTTTACACTCGCAACGGAACGCAAGCTCAGGATTTAATTCCTATTGCATCACAAGTTGAAGATGAAAAACTCGTTTCTATTGCTGTTCAACAAGCAACTCCTATAGTTAGAACAATCACAGATGTAAACGTTAACGCCGCCCGAGTTACAATAACAGTCCCGCAATTGCAGCGATTTACGGACGAAGGCGATATTGTTGGCGCTAGCGTTAGACTGCAAATTGCAATTCAATACAATGGCGGTGGTTTTACAACAGTCATTGATGACACAATTAGCGGGCGCACACCAGACGCATATCAACGCGATTATTTAGTTAACATTGCTGGCGCATTTCCTGTAGAGCTGCGCGTCACACGCGTTACGCCAGACAGCACAAGCTCAAAGCTAATTGATGCCTTCAATTGGACATCATACACTGAAATTATCTACGCTAAATTGCGCTACCCCAACAGCGCATTGGTGGGGTTACGAGTAGATGCCGAGCAGTTTAACTCTGTGCCGCAGCGTTCTTATCTGATACGCGGCATCAAAGTTAGGATTCCAAATAATGCAACCGTAGATTCAACTAATGGCCGGTTGACATATGCCGGAATATGGAACGGCACATTTGGCGCTGCGCAATGGACTAGCGATCCAGCTTGGATTTTATTTGATTTATTGACCAGTACTCGCTACGGATTTGGCAATCACATCCAAACAGCACAGCTTGATAAATTTGCATTTTTCAGCGCATCACAGTATGCATCTGATCTGGTGCCAGATGGTTTTGGCGGCCAAGAGCCTAGATTTTCCTGCAATGTAAACATTCAAACCAAAGAAGAAGCGTACAAGCTAATCAACGACATGTGCTCAGTTTTTAGAGCAATGCCGTTTTACAGCATTGGCAGCCTTACATTGTCGCAAGATCGACCGGCTGATTCTTCCTACCTGTTTACGCTTGCTAATGTTAGCCAAGAAGGTTTTAGCTATAGCGGCAGCAGCTTAAAAAATCGGCCTAATGTTGCCGTAGTAAGTTACCTTGATATTCCTAGTCGCAACATCGCGTATGAAGTGGTTGAGGATTATGAAGCAATTGCTAAATATGGTGTAGTTACAACTGAAATTTCTGCATTTGCTTGCACATCACGCGGGCAGGCATCACGCATTGGCGAATGGTTGCTGTATTCCGAGCAGTATGAAGGTGAAACATGTTCCTTTATTGCATCTATTGATGCTGGCGTGCAAGTACGACCTGGGCAGATTATTGACATCAGTGATCCAGTGAAAGTCGGCAGCCGACGTGGTGGCCGCATCGCCGCTGCAACTACTACTGAAATTACCGTAGACAATAGCGATGGGCTGCCCGCAACAGGCGGTAACTTGTCGGTAATTTTGCCCAGTGGCACAGTTGAAAGCCGCAATGTAAGCAGCCGAAGCGGATCTGTTATTACGGTTTCAGCAGCTTTTACAGCCGCGCCAAATGTAAATAGCGTATGGATTTACCAGACAAATGATCTGCAAACTAGCCAGTGGCGTGTTATTGCTGTAAGCGAGCAAGATGGCAGCCAGTATGCGGTTACGGCACTGTCTTACGATGCTAGCAAGTATAACTACATCGAGCGCGGGCAACCGCTTGCGCCACGGGATATTACGAACCTAAATGTAATACCACCATCACCAACAAACCTGACGGCTACTGAAGTTATTTACGAAAACAATGGCCGAGTTTTGGTTAAAATTATTGTTAGCTGGCAGCGTGTAAATGCAGTTAATCAATACAGAATAAGGTATAGAGAGCAATTTGGCAACTGGGAAAGTTTCACGCTAGAACGCAGCGACTATGAAATCCTAGACACTACTAACAGCCAATACGAGATACAAGTTTACAGCTTAAATGCTGCGCTGCAACAATCTGTACAACCTGCAAGCCTACTATTCCAAGCAGTCGGCAAAACTGCAGTGCCGGGTGATGTGCAAGATCTATCAATCGAATCAATCAGTGCCAACAGTGCCCGCTTGAGATGGGCGCAAACTGTTGATCTAGACGTAAGGATTGGCGGTCGCGTACACATTCGCCATAGTAACCTAACTGATGGCACCGGCTCATGGAGCAACAGCGTTGATCTGATCCCTGCAATTGCGGGCTACAACACCGAGGCCATCGTGCCATTGGTAGAAGGCGAAATTATTGTCAAATTTGAAGATGACGGTGGCCGCCAGTCAGCCGGTGAAACCAGCGTCATCATGGATTTTCCAGATGCACTGGGGCAGTTCTTGGTTCGAGCACGCCGCGAAGATGCGGATGTGCCGCCATATCAAGGCAACAAAACAGATGTTTTTTATAGTGCTGACCTAGACGGCCTAACACTTGATGGCAGTGCATTATTTGATGCCATTGCTGATGTAGATTTGATATCAGCGTTTGACTTTATGGGCGATATATTAGCCAGCGGCGAATATGAGTTTCTTGATACGCTTGACCTTGAGAACGTTTACGCTTTGGATTTGCAAAGGTATTTTGTTACTAATGGCTTTTACCCTAATAGTGCAATCGATAGCCTGCTGGAGCTTATTGATCTATGGGATGACTTTGATGGCGCCATCATTGACCAAGTAAACGCTAAATTGTACCTGCGGCATACGGACGATGACCCAAACGGTTCGCCTACTTACACTCCATGGCAAGAATTTGTAAACGGCACCTTTAAGGGCCGCGCATTTCAATTTAAGGCTGAGCTGCAATCTTTTAATACTTCACAAAATATTGTTGTTGACCAGTTAGGGTATCGGGCAACTTTTCAGCGCCGTCAAGAGCAAAGTGCTGGGCCAGTATCCAGCGGCGCTGGCACTGCAACCGTAGCTTACGATCATCCGTTCTTTACCGGCACTGCAACGCTTGGTGGCTTAAACGTCACGAGGCCAGCGGTTGGCATTGTGGCGCAGGACATGAACAGCGGTGATTATTTCCGCGTTACCAACAGCACCGGGCCCAGCTTCCAGGTTACCTTCTTCGACAGCACCAACACTCCCGTGAGCAGGAACTTCTTGTGGAATGCGGTAGGATACGGTAAAGAGGCGTAAGACCGTATGGCTCAAGCAGATTATGTGGTTGCTAACGGCACAGGCGCTGCGGTACGCAGTGACCTAAACGGGCAGCTTGCCGCGATCGCCAGCAACAACAGCGGCGTAACCGAACCCAGCACCACCTACGCCTACCAGTGGTGGGCGGATACCACCACGGGCTTGTTGAAGATCCGCAATGCTGCCAACAATGCGTGGATCACCATTGGCACGCTTGCTGATGCGAACCTTGGGCTGCTGAGCCTTGCAGGTGGCACACTAACTGGTGCGTTGTTGGTGGATGACAGCGGCACGGCTGCATTGCCTGCCATTGCATTTGACGGTGACACCAACACTGGCATCTTCCGCCCCGGCGCTGACCAGTTCGGCATTGCAACTAACGGCGTCGAGCGCGTGGAGTTTGGCAATACTGAGGTGGTATTCAACGATGGCGGCGATGATATTGACTTCCGCGTTGAAGGTGACACCAACGCAAGCCTGTTCAAGATTGATGCCGGCTTGGATGAGGTGCAAGTCGCCAACCTCAACGGCGGCCCGCTGGCTGGCTTCCGCAATGTCATTATTAACGGCAACTTCGACATCTGGCAGCGGGGGACGAGTTTTACGGGGAGTGAGTTTGGCGCAGATCGGTGGTTTAATGACCGCGCCGGCACTACGCAAACTGTAACTCGGCAACCGTTTGCGCTAGGACAAACTGACGTACCGGGTGAGCCTACCTATTATCACCGTACCGTAGTTAGTTCCGTTGCGGGGGCCGCCAATCGTTCATTCTTGCATCAATTCATCGAAGATGTACGCACTGTTGCTGGGCAGCAGATAACTATTAGTTTTTGGGCTAAAGTTGATGCTACTAAAAACATTAGCGTAGATTGCCGCCAAGACTTCGGCACTGGCGGATCTCCTAGCTCAGCCGTTGTAAGCATTGGCGTTACCAAGGTATCCATTGGCACTAGTTGGCAAAAGGTAATAGTTACAACAAGTGTGCCGTCTATAAGTGGCAAGACACTTGGCACCAATAACGATAGTAAATTACAATTAAGAATTTGGTTCGACGCCGGCTCTGACTATAACGCCTTAACCGACTCCCTCGGCCAGCAATCCGGCACCTTCGACATCGCCCAGGTGCAAATCGAACCCGGCCCTGTCGCCACACCATTTGAGCAGCGGCCGATTGGGACTGAGCTGGCGTTGTGTCAGAGGTATTACGAGATTCTGTCTTCCCGTCTACTTGGCACTGGTTCATCAGGAACTTCAAACGTTATGTGGTCATTTAAGGCAACGAAGCGGGCCGCGCCAACAGTCACGTTAGTGGGATGCACTGGAGCGAGTAACGATATTGGCATTGATTCAACCGGGCTGTTTGTAAATAATAGTCAGGCTATTTTTGGCATTGGAACAAGCGCATCTTCGGAGCTTTGATTATGTATCAACTAACCACCAGCACCAGCATCATCCGCCTTTCTGATGGCGCGTTCATCCCCAATGACCCCGGCAACCGCGACTACCGCGACTACCTGGAGTACCTAGAAGCCGGCAACACCCCAGAGCCTGCTCCACCACCACCGCCGCCTTCCCCCAGCTACGCCGCCTTCTGGGATGCGCTGCTGGCCAGCACGGTCTACGGCTCCATCCGCACGCAGTCGATGGCAAGCCTGCCAATGAACACCCTGGCGACGGAGTTCATCGCGCTGCTTGGTGATGCAAAAGCCGGCCGCCCCAACGAAGCCGCCATTCAGGCCAGCATGTCAGCCGTGTTCGCCACTGGCACCTTCACCACTGCCGATGCCGAGGAGTTCACCGACGCGCTAGCGGCTGGGTTGTTGGATGACATCTACACGCTGACCTAGACTGGCATCATGGCGATCTCCCCCGGCCAATACAACTTCCCTCTGCAACGCCGGGCGGATCACAGCATTACGCTGGAATTTGATGACAGCACTGGCGCATCCATCAACCTAACCGGCTGGACAGTTGCCGCCCAGGTGTGGAACCAGGATCGCAGCACCAAGTACGCTGACTTCACCGTCACCTACACCAACCGCGTCACCGGCACCATCGCCATCGCGCTAACTGACGAGCAAACCGCCACGCTACCCAACGAGGTCTACTACGACGTACTACTCACCAACCCCAGCGGCTTGAAAGAGTATTACCTTGAAGGCATCATCTACGTCTCAGAGGGTTACACGGCATGACCTCTGTAAACGTCACCGCCGTAACTAACACGGTCACCGTCACCGAGGGCGACACCACTGTTGTCACTGTCACCACTGCTGGCCCCCAAGGCCCCGGTGGCGGCGGAGGCGCAGCAGCCTACGTCCACACGCAGTCAACACCTGCCACTACTTGGACCATCAACCACAACCTCGGCTTTCGCCCATCAGTGGAGCTGCTCGATTCCGGCAGCCAAGAGATCGATGGTGACATAGCACATCCGACAACCAATCAAACCGTTGTTACACTGAACCCAGCAACTGCTGGGCTAGCTCGCCTTATCTGACATGGCACGCAAGTTTTTCACAGATCTGGACCTGCAAAGTGTCTCAAAGGTCATCAACGTTCCGACGCCTTCGGCTGCTGGTGATGCAGTACCCAAGTCGTATGTGGACAGCGCCGTTGAAGGTTTGGCGTGGAAAGATTCGGCGCGGGTTAGCACCCAAGGCAATATCAACTTGGCCAGCCCTGGCGCCACCATCGATGGCATCACGATGGCCAGCCAGGATCGCGTCCTGGTGCGCAGCCAAACCGCTCCAGCCGAGAACGGCATTTACGTCTGGAATGGGGCCTCCACCACAATGACGCGGTCGCTGGATGCGTCCACGTTTGCAGAGCTGGAGCAGGCCGTCATCAGCGTCGAGGAGGGCACCGATTCTGACAGCAGTTTCCGTCAAACCGAAGTCAACGGCACCATCGACTCCAGTGCCGTCACATGGGGCGCATTCGGCACCAGCGCACCCAGCGCCTCGGAGAGCACTGCTGGCATCGCTGAGCTGGCCACACAGGCCGAAGTTGACGCCGGCACCGATGACGCACGGATTGTCACCCCGCTCAAGCTGGCCAATTACAGCGGTCGGCTGCGCAAGCACGTTGCCAGCTTCGGTGACGGCAGCGCCACTAGCTACGTCATCACCCACAACTTCAACACTCGTGACGTGACGGTAGCCGTGTTCCCCAACTCCGGCACCTACGACGATGTGGTGGTTGATGTGGGCCGCACCAGTGTCAACGAGGTAACCCTGGTATTCGCCACCGCACCTGCCAGCAACGCCTACCGCGTCGTTGTGGTTGGCTAATGGCTAGGCAGTTCCTGACCGACATTGAACTCGGAGCGCAGCGAGAGTTGCGCTTTGAGGATGCTGACTCGTCGGCTTACGTCGGCTTCAAATCGCCTGCAACCGTCACCACTAACCTGGTCTGGACGTTACCCGCCACAGATGGCACCACCGGCCAGGTGCTCAGCACTAACGGCTCTGCGGTGCTGTCGTGGGCAACTGCTGGCGGCGGCAGTGCCACCGTTGATCCTGTTATCGCTGGAATGATCTTCTAATGGCTGCTCCTAACCTTAAGAACCCAACCTACATATACGGCAGAACTGCCCGGTATGCCGTTACCACATCGCTGGGTAATGCACTGGCAAATAGCCCATCAAGCGGCAAGGTATTCAAGATCAACAGCATTTTCTGCGCCAATGTGGATGGCACTAATGCTGCTGACATTAGCGTTACCATTTACAACGGCACCACTGACTTCTACCAAGCCAAGACGATCACCGTACCTGCTGATGCCACGCAAATCATCAGCACGAAGGAAACATATTTCTACCTAGAAGAAGGCGATTCTATTCGTGCAGTGGCCAATGCTAACGGCGACCTAGAGCTGATCATTGGTTATGAGGACATCTCATGATCGGTTTTAATGGCGGGTTGATTGGTAAGGACAGACCCTACGGACAGACGGCGGGCAGCCCCGGCGTATGGACATTGGATGAAACATTGCCAACTAGGCGCAAAGTGATTGCATCAGGTGGAGCAGTATCTGAATTTATAGATCTAGTTGACGGTTTTGTATACAAATTACATTCATTCACAAATACTGGCGACACTCCGTTCATTGTCACCCAGGGCGGTGTGTGCGAATACTTAATCATTGGCGGTGGATCAGGCGGCAGCGGCGGAACAGCTAATGTCAAC
>Ga0210003_1004507_pt1 | contig 10994 bp, 7 predicted proteins | sample LantaG_FD_182804 | JGI IMG/M metagenome (GOLD analysis project Ga0210003, IMG submission 182804) | Deep subsurface microbial communities from Baltic Sea to uncover new lineages of life (NeLLi) - Landsort_02402 metaG (SPAdes) (version 2) | ecosystem: Environmental > Aquatic > Marine > Oceanic >...
GGGGGGGGGGGGGGGGGGGGGGGGGGGGGGGGGGGGGGGGGGGGGGGGGGGGGGGGGGGGGGCGGGGGGGGGGGGGGGGGGGGGGTGCGGGGGGGGGGGGGGGGGGGGGAGAGAGGGTTCTTTCCTTCTCTGGAGACGTTTTCTTTCGTTTCTCTGTCTCCTTCGTTCGTTCTCACCGGCCTTTTTCCCCCTCTCCACACCAAAAACCAAAAAAAAACAATGCCACCTCAACAGCTACGTCCGCATCCCCTCCGCGGTGCTCGACATGCCGCGCGAACTCTTCAGGCCGCCGCGTGCCTGGGTGGCCGCCGGGAGCAACCTGAAACATTTCACGCGCGCGGGCTCGGGCGGGCACTTCGCGGCGCTGGAGCGCCCCGCGGTGTTCGTGAGGGACGTGAGGGACTTCTTCTCCAACTGGGGAAGGTAGGGGGGGCGTGTCGAAAACGGGCTCTCTCGCCCTATCGGTTCTGGCGGGTTCGCCTCTTTCGATCTTCTTGTCGACTTCTTCCGCGGAGCTGGTGTTTTCCAGCTGCTTTTTTTGGTTGAAACAAATGCTCGGTTTTTTCATCTTCTTTTTTTACAATTATAACAGGCGGGGCGCGCCAATGCTGCGGTCCGCGCTTTCTTCCCGCCTGCAAATAGAGAGAGTAGAGTTTTGAGTTTTCTAGAAATCTATCAATGTAAAGGAGATTAAAAATAATCATGCCTCGTTCTTCTGCTTCTCCTTCTTCGCGTCGAGCGCCGCGGCCTTGGCGACGGCCGAGGCCGGCAGGGCGATGACCCCGCCCCACCGCGCGCCCCGCGCGGCCCGGTAGGTGCCCTTGGGCTTCGAGGAGGAGGTTACGGTCACCACGGAGGCGCCGAAGGAGGAGGAGGCGTTGTTTCCGTCGAGGAGGTCGAGCTGCAGAAACGCCGACGACGGCAGCGGAGATTTCCCCTCGGAGGACAAAAGAGAAGAAGGAGGAGGACGAGGGAACTCGCTGCCCTCGGGGTCGAAGCACGCCCCGACAAGAACGTGGCCGCTGCGCGGCCTGGGTGCCCTCGTGATGCGGGCGAGGACGGTCTCTTCGACAGCAGGGGAAGAAGAGGAAGAAGAAGAATCCTCCCCTTCTCTACCTTCTCCTCCTCCTCCCCCTCTTCCTCTCTCTCCTCCCCGCCGCCGCCTCTCTGGCCGCGGCGCCGCGACGAGCGCCACGTACGCAAAGCGCACATCCGTGTGCGACGACACGGAGACGGAGAAGGCCGGGCGGGACAGGGAAGAAGAAGAAGAAGAGCCGGGGGGGGCGCCGTCGTCGCCGCCGCCGCGCCCGCCCGAGGCGGCGGCGGCGGCGGCTCTTCCTCCCCCTCCCCGGCCGCCCGCCGCGGCCGCCGCCGACGCCGCCGACGCCGACGCCGCCGCGACCCGCTGCGCGCGCGACCTCTCGAGCCGCTGCCCGAAGTGGCACCAGGTCCTCTTGTCTTTACTGGACGCCAGCGGGCACGCGCCGTCGTGGAGGCAGGGCGCGGCGACGTGCGCGGCGGGACTGCGTCCGACCCCCGCCGCCGCCCCGCCGCCGCCCCCGAGCTCGGCCGGCCTCGCCGGGAGCGAGAGCACCCGGTCCCGCGCCGCCCGCACGGCCAGCGACCCCGCGGGCGTCCCCGGCTCGACGACGACGAGCGCGCCGCCGGGCGCGACGAGCTCCCAGAGGGCCTCCACGGCGGCGGCCTCGGCGGCGCAGTCGGGGCTCTCCCCGAGGGAGAAGGCGGCGAGGACGAGGTCGAACCGGTCCGTCGCGAGAGGGGAGGCCGCGGCCTCGCCCTTGTTCTTCTTCTCCGCCGCCTCCCTCTTCGCGCGCCAGTAATGGTCTATCTCGCCGCCGCCGCCGCCTTCGGCAGGAGAAGAGCTTTCCACCGCCGCCGCCGCCGCCGCCGCCTCCTCAAGCGAGCGGACCCAGCGGACGCGGCGCGGCGGGGAGAAGGGCGGCAGCCCGTCGCCGTCGCTCTCGCTTCCGCTTTCGCTTCCGTCGTCGTCGTCAGAGATTTCGAGCTCATCTGCCGCGGCAGCAGCGGCCTCCCTCAGGGACTCGACCACGCGCCTCCCAGCGCTCGCCATCGCCTGAGCCCTCTCCACGGCCACGACCTCGACGCCACGCCCGCCGAAAGCCGCGGCGGCGGCGAGGAAGGCGGCGCCCGTCCCTGCCCCGAAGTCGAGGACCCGAAGCGGCGGCGGCGGCGGCGGCGGCGGCCGCAGGGGCGCGGACGGCGGCGGCGAGCGCGAGAGGGCCGGCGCCCCCCCCGACGCGCGGAGGGCGAGCAGCGCGTGCAGCGTGGCCGCGAACGACGCCGGGGCGCGGGCCAGGGCGTAGGCCGCGGCCGTGGCGTCGTCGGGGTACGCCGGCGGGGCCGGGCGCGCGGGGAGCGGGGAGCGAGCGGGGGAGCCCCCGCTCGAGTCCCGTCGGCCCTTGCTCCTCTTCTTCCTCTCCCCGCCGCCGCCGCGCCGCCACCCGAGGGCCTCCCCGTCGGCGGGACCCAGCGGCTCCCCGTCTTTCCCCGCGGAGAACCGCGCGGTGCCGCCCGCCACAAGGTCGAGGACGAGCACGCGGCCGCCCTCCTCGAGGGAGATGGGGTCGCCTTCTTCGCCGCCTTCGGGTCCGAGGGTTTCTTCGTCGTCGCCGCCGCCGCCGTCGTCGTCGTCGCTCGCCTGCTCTCCTTCTTCTCCCTCCCAAGCCGCCGCGCTCGCGCCGCCGCGGCCGAGCGACCTCGACCTCGACGCGAGCCTGCCCGCCAGCGACGCCGCCAGCGGGCCGAGCCTCCGAGGACCGCCGGCCACGCCCGAGCTCGAGACGGCGTCGTGCGCCTGCTGGAGCGCGGGCGGGAGGCGGACGATCGACGGCGGCTGGAGCCGCGGGTCGGCAAAGCGGCGGAGGAGGTCCGCGGCGGACGACGAAGAGGCCATCCGGCGGCGGGATTCGGCGATCGCCGTCGCCGTCGCAGCGCTCGGCGCCTCTCCGGAAACAGCGGCGGCGGCAGTGCGCCCCTCGCGCATCGCCATAGCCGAAAGGAGACTCGCCGCTGATCGCCCCTGGCGCCGTCCAGCCGCCGCGGCGAGAGCGGGCAGGAGCATTGCTGGGGCGAAATATGCGGGAGGGTGCCGCGTTTCTGTTCTAGTAAAAGAAGCCTCGGAAAAATGAACACCGTGTTTGATTTGTTACAGCGCGTCCCTTCGCTCGCCCTCACCCGCTCGTCGCCGCCTTGGCCGCCTTGGTCATCTCCACCAGCCTGTCCTTCAGGGCCTTCCTGTCCTCGGCGGGCTGCGGGAACGCCACGCGAGCGCGCAGGCGCTCGCCGCCGGAGCCCGCTCGCGCCGCCGGCCCCCCCCTCACGCCCGCCCCGCCCCCCTCGGCGGCGGCGCCCTCCTCGCCCCCGCCCCCGCCCTCGCCCCCGCCCTCGCCCTCGCCCCCGCCCTCGCCCCCGTGGGCCAGGACGAGCTCGACCTCGAAGCCGAGCCGGTCGACGCGCCCCATCGCGGCCCTCGCGACCCTCTCGCCGAGGCCCGTCGCGCTCCTCGCCACGGCGAGCACGGCGTCGCCGTGGTCGGCGTTCATGTGGCCGGCGACGGGGCCCGAGAACGGCGACACCGGGTCCGCAGAGGCCGCGGCCAGCTGCGCCGCGGAGGCCGAGCCGGCGCGGCCAAAGCCCATCACGACGCGGGCCGCCGGCAGTTTGGAGCTCCCCTCGCCGATCGGGTCCAGCCTCCACCAGCTGAAGTCGCCAAAGTCGGACCAGAACGCGTCCGGGTGCCTCTGCCTGTAGGCGGCGCGCGCCGCCTTCTGCTCCTCGTCCGCGTCGGGGAGCCTCCGCGCGACGCACGCGAGCGAGACGCGCCCGTCTTCCATCCCGCCGAACCCGGGAGACAGCACGGTGAGGCTGCACCGCGGGTCGAGGGCGAGGTCCCGGGTGTGCGCCGAGAGCGAGGAGAGCGCGAGCACGGGGGCGCAGCAGCGGGGAGCGGGGGCGGGGGCGGGGGCGGCGCCCGCGCGGCCCGGCTCGGCCAGGAGCGCAAACTGCACGACCGAGCCCGCGGGGTGCCCGCTCGCGGCGGCGGAGGCCGTCGCCAGGACGCCCGTCTTGGCCGAGGCGAGCAGGGTGCGGGCCTCCTCGGCGAGCGTGGGCCGCGGGAGCGCGGCCTGAGCCTCGGCGAAGCGGGCGAACGGGTCGGCGGCGGCGGCGGCGGCGGAGGGGGTCGGAGGGGAGGAGGGCGGCGGAGGGGAGGCCGCGGAGCGGCCGGCGACGGAGAGGCTCCGGTGACGACGCTGGCGAGCCGGCACCGAGAGGAGAGGAGGCCGGCTGCTGTTCGCAACGGTCGCCGGGGGCGTCATCGCCGCCGAGACTCGGGAGGCTACGGGGCCCATCGTGACGCGGCGGAGCGCGGCGGCGGAGCGCATAGTCGTGCGTGCGTGCGCGGGCAGGGAAAGATGCGGGAAGAGGATGATTTGACTTGAATGGCGTTGTGTTCGATCCACATTTTTTTTCACTCTCCATCGTTCGGGCTAGCGCGTTTGATCGCTCTTTGCAGCGTTTCTCTCCGTCTCTTTTGAAGCTCTCTTTTCACCCACTCGCCTTGTGGTCGTGAGTCCAGAGAGAAGATAGAAACCCGGCGCAGAGAGAGCCTCATCTTGCACCCGGGAGAGAGAGAGAGAGAGAGAGAGAGAGAGAGGGAGAGAGACGAACAATCTTAAGAGGAAGACCATGGGAAGCAAACCCAACGATGCTTCGGCAGCGGCAGCGGCGGCGACCTCGGCGCCGTCGACCGCCAACGTCGAGCCTCCTGCCCCGTCTCCACCGCCACTGCCCCTGCCCTTGCCCCGCGTCGTCTTCGCGGTGACGGGGTTCGGCCCCTTCGCCGAAATCTCGGATAACCCGTCGCAGAAGGTCGTCGAGGGGCTGAGGCAGCGGGCGACGGCGGAACGGGCGGAAGGAGGAAGATTCTCTCTGGCCCGCTCCCTCGTCAAGACGGCGGTGTTGCGCGTCTCGGCCGCCGACGTCGAGCGCTGGGTGCGCGTGGATCTGGAGGATGCGGCGCGCGCGGTGGCCGCGGCAGCGGCAGCGGCGACGGCCAAGGCGGCGGCGACGGCGACGGACGCTGCTCCCTCGGCCTCCCCCTCCTCTTCCTCCTTCTCTTCTCTTCCTCTTCCCTACCACTTCGTCGCCCTCCACCTGGGCGTGTACCCCTCGGGCACCTCTCCGAAAATTCGCCTCGAGACGCGCGCTCACAACTCGGCTGACTTCCGCGTGCCCGACGCCGACGGGAGGGTGCTATTGCGGGAGGCGATAACGACGGGGACGACAGCGAAGGCGCAGGAGGGCAGCAGCAGAGGGGGAAGAAAGAAGTCGAGCGAGAGCAACGGCAGCAGCAGCGCCGCGGCGACGGCGGCGGAGCGGGAGCGAAAGCTCGACAGCGGCCTGCCGCTGGCGCGAGTCGCGCTCCGCCTCTCCGAGGAGTCTTCCTCCTCCTCCTCTTCTTGGACAGTGGCGACGACGGACGACGCAGGGAGGTACTTGTGCAACTTTATTTACTGGCACTCCCTCTGCGCCTGCAGCAGCAGCAGCAGCAGCGAGGCCGGAGGGGAGAAGAAGGAGAAGGAGAAGAAGGAGAAGAAGAAGAGTCCGCTGCTCTCTTCCCCTCTCTTTCTGCGCTCTCTCCCCTCCGCTCTCTCCCTCTGCAGGCGTCGGCTGACGCTCGGCTGGCCGCGGGGGCAACAGGGAGAGGAGGGGCGAAAGAGAGGAGAGGGGCGGAAGAGAGGGGAGGGGCAAAAGAGAGGGCAGGAGGCGCGGGTCGTCCGCCACGCCGCCTTCGTCCACCTGCCCCCGGCCGGGGTCCTGCCCGTGGAGAGCCAGCTGGAGTTTGTGGAGAGGCTGCTGCGGGTGCTGGCCGAGGAGCTGGTTGCCGGTGGGGAGTGAGAGGGGGAGGGGGAAAAAAAACTGAAAGGGAAAAAAGACAAAAAACACTTTGCATCGCCCCTCTGTCTGTCTCTCTCCCTTTCTCTCTCTTGCGCGCGCCCTCGCTCGCTCGCTCGCTCGAGCACGAGGTCTCTCTCTCGCGCGCGCTTCGTGTCCGTGCTCTCCCGTCTGTCCTTCTCTCTTGCCTCATCGCAGAGAAAAAAAGCAGCGAGCGCGCGAGCGCTGGCAGAGCCCCCAAAAGAGAAACGCCTCTCCTCCGTCGCCGTTCGTCATCCCATCGATCCATCGAAAAAGAAAACCATGGCCGCGACAACCACCACCATCATCGGCACGACGCGCTCGCGCACCGACCGCTTCCTCAAGTACCGCGCCGCAGCGCGAGGAGGGGGGAGCAGCCAGGGACCCGCCGGAGGAGGCTACGGCATGTACAGCGCGGCAGGAGGAGCCGACGGGAACGGTGCCTCGGCGGCGGCAATGCGCCTCCTCGACGCCGCGCTCGGCCCTCCGTCCGACGCCGCCGCCCACACTGCTGCCGAGGGGGGACAGTCCCCCTCCCCCGGCCTTCCCCCGGCCCCGGCCTACGTCGCCTTCAAGGACGCCGCCCGCAGGGACATGGGCCGCATCCGCGCCGCGATGGCCGAGCTCCGCGAGCTGCACCAGCGCGCCGCGCTCGTGACGTTCGACGACGACTCGCGCTCGGGGCGCGACGCCGAGGTGTCTCGCGCGACCGCCGCGGTCACCCGCCTGTTCCGCGACTGCGAGGCGAGGCTGAGCGCCGTCGGGAGGAACGGCGGTGATCACTCGGGGGCGCACCTGTCGGAGGCCGACGAGAGGGTCAGGCAAAACGTCCGGCGGACGCTCGCGGCGGAGCTGCAGCAGCTGTCACTGCAGTTCCGCCGGCAGCAGCGCGGGTTCCTCGAGAAGCTCCGCGCGCAGCAGCGGCAGCAAGGAGGTGGCGGTGGAGGAGGAGCTTCTTCTTCGGCAAAGGCGGGGGGCTTCGACGCGCTGCTCGAGGGCGCGAGCCGGAGAGGAGGAAACGGATTCGGGGACGACGACTTTGACGATGGCAGCGCTCCCTATATTTCAACGACTTCCTCCCATGGATTCACGCAGAAGCAGCAGGCGAGGGCCGGGGCGCTTGACACGCTGGCGCGAGAGCGCGAGGCCGAGATTGACAGGGTGGTCGAGAGCATCTCGCAGCTGTCGGAGATCATGAAGGACCTCGGTGCGTTGGGAGTTTTTTTTCATTTTTCTTCGGTACAGAAAAACTCAAGGGGAAAAAAACACTGACTTTTTCCTCATTTGAATTTTCCAAAACTTTCCCCCCTCCTTCAACAACAAAACGAACTACAGGCGTCCTCGTCGTCGAGCAGGGGAGTATCCTCGACAGGGTCGACGTCAACATCCAGGAGGTGGCCGCGAAGGTGGACGACGGTGAGGGGCTTTTTTTTGTTTGTTTGTTTGGGAGAGAGTTGAAAGAGAAGACGAAGAAAAGCTGAAAGAAACAAAACAAAAAACAAAAAAAACAGGCGTCCGCCAGCTCGTCCGGGCCGAGAAGACGCAGCGCGCGGGGAGGCTCGTGCTATGCATCATGCTCTTGGCAGCGATGGTGCTGTTTATGCTGCTGATCATCCTGCTGCGGGCGATCTTTTGAAGAGAGAGAGGGAGAGAGGGTGTTTGAGAAAAATGTAAAAATGTAAAAGAACGGGAAGAACACTGGTTCACTTTTTCGTCGCTCAAGGAAGGTTAAGCAATCGGCTCTCGCTCCTTTTTTTTCTACCTTTGCCTATTCCGCGAAACCCGCCTCCAACCCCTTCGATCTCTCCCCTGGGCGTCGCCTCCTCCAATAGCAGATCTTGAAATAAGAAAGTAAAGAAGCAGCATGGAAAAAGAGAGCACGCGCGCCGGCGCCGACGTCGACGATGTCACCAATGCCCGGCTGTCCTCGTCGTCGTCGCCGGCGAAGGAGCGGCCCGAGCTCGGCGAAAAGGCTCGCCCCGGCCGACGCGTCTCGCTCGAGCAGCCCGCGACCCCGGAAGCGGCAGCCGCCGCGGCAGCCGCGAAGAAACCGGCCAAAGGAGACGAAGACTCCAGGCCCCGCTTCTGGACCAAGTACCCGTCCTCAAGACTCAACGAAAAGAAAGAGGGCGAGGGGCTCGACCTCGAGGCGGAGCGGAAGGTGCACGAAGCCCACGAGAGGCGCGAAAAGGTCTGCCTCGGACCTGCTGGATCGGCTGCCACCTCGCCCGGGTCCGGGGTGGCCGCGGCGATGGCGAAGCTGGGCAGGGAGAGCCTGTCGATGGCGGACTGAAGAAGAGGGAGGGAGTGTTTTTTTTTCATTTTTTTCACGCTTTTGTTTTCTTTTTCTTTTTTCTTTCGCCGCTTCGCCACACGTTTTTCCCTCTTTCTGCCTTGCGCGCCGCCCCCACCGCCTTCGATTCCTCTCCCTGTCTTTGCTTTCCTTCTTTTCCTTTTCTTTGATTTTTAATGAGAGGATACATGCGGGAGGGGGGGGGGGAAGGATGCAAAAAAAACAAAACAAAACACTTTCCCTCAAAGCCTCGCCGCTCCTCCTCCGAGCCCCGGCAGCGCCGCCGCCTTCCTCTCCTCCTTCGCCAGCGCCGACACCGCCTTGAAAGCCGGGTTCGACGTGCCCCGCGTCAGCTGAAAGAGGACCATCTCGCTCGAGCAAAGAAAGGCCCCTGCCTGCGCCGCGCGCCTCAGGCCGAGCTCGCGGTCGGACAGCCGCTGCGACGAGATTCCGTCGACGCAGAGGTGCACGTCGACGTCTCGGGACCTCAGGTCCAGCGTCGTCTGCCAGACGCAGACGTGGGCCTCGATGCCGCAGAGGATCACCGATTTGATGTTTTGGGGGAGCGCCCGCTGGACCTCGGGGACCAGCATCGAGAAGTCTGTCTTGGCGACGACGGTGGCCTTCGTCTCCGTTCCCGTCGCCGAGGTCGAGGGAGGGGCGTCGTCCAGCACCGACGCGATTTCGTCCACCGTGGGACCGAGAGCTTTCGGATACTGCTCGGTCACCACGATGGCGGGCAGCCCCAGGGCCCGGGCTCCTCTCACCAGCCTCGAGCTCGTCTCGGCCACGGCGTCGAAGCCGGCGATGAGCGGCCGGAAGCGCTCCTGGACGTCGCAGACGAAGAGGGCCGTTGTCGCCGGGTCGAGGCGGCCGAGCGACGGGGATGCCGAGGTTGCTGCCATTGCGACGATCGAAGAAGAGCGCCGCCTCGGTGCGGCGGGCAGGTTCTGCTGCTGCGACTGTTGGTGCTGCTGCTGCTGCAGGTGCGTAGTAGTTGCCGGTCGTCTCGACGCGCTCAGCGTGCGCAGGACCGAATTGGAGAATCGAAAAGCGCGCATTCGAGAACGCGAAGATGCGAGAGCAGAGGAAGAGCGGAAGTGAGTCCTTTGAAAGGAAGTTTCTCTTTTCTCCTCCGAGACCTCTCTCGATCCCGACGCCCCCGCCCTCTCTCCGCTTCATCGCTTTCCTTCGGAACGGTCCGTTCCATTTCGTTGTACAATTTACAATTCTCCCTTTCACCTCCGACGCCGCCAGTCGCCTCCGTCGTCGCCGTCGCCCCCGCCTCCTCTGCCTCCTCCTCCTCCTCCTACTCCTCCATTTCCGGGCGCTGCCTCGGGTTCCATCACCCCGCCGGCGACCCGCCGCCTCCTGCTCTGCCTCCTCGCCGCGGCGTCGGCGTCGGGGTCGAACCAGCTGCCGTCGCCCCCGGTCCCTGGTGTGTCGTTTCGTTTATCGAGAGTGGTTTAAGAAGCAGGATGGAGAACGGAACTCGAGAGAGTGATGCGATTCGAAGAGTTCTTTTTCCTCTTTCCCCGTTGTCGGCACCGAAAAAAGGCCCCCCCAAAAAAACTGAAACCTTCATCTCACCTCCTCCGGCCCCGGGAGCCCGCTCCTTCTGCTTCCCCATAAACGCCCCCGGAGTCCCCTCCGGGCTGCTGGAAAATAGCCTCCGAACCTGGATCACGGCGAGCTCGTCGAGGCGAGTGACGGTCGCGTCCGCGGAGCGGAGGTCGTGGCTCGAGTGCTCCCCGGTGACGACGGCGACGGCCCGCATCGAGGCGTTGTGCGCCGCGGCGACGCCCGAGGGGCTGGCCACGAACGCGCAGCAGGCGTTGGGGGGCCTGCCGAGCTTCAGGGCGCCAGCCAGGAGCGAGTGCGCGAGCGACTCTGCGCCGTCCTCGGCGGTGACGAACGAGGCCGCGGCCGAGGGCGCGAGCAGGAGGTCGTCGTGCAGGAGGCCCATCCGCTCGAGGGCCGAGAGCAGCGTGCGGCGGTCGAGCGAGGTGACGACGGCGCAGGGCACGCGGGCCGAGCGGAGGGCGGCGAGCCAGCGGGCGACGCCGGGGCGGGGCGAGGAGAAGAAGGGTTTGGGCACTTTCTCGTTGGCGCCGGTCGCGCTTGCGCCGGCGGCGGCGACCGCGCCGGCGTCGCTGACGCCGTCGTCGTCGTCGTCGTCGTCGCCGCGGACGATGGCCAAATACTCGTGCGCGACCTCTGCGGCGATCTTGCTCGCCAGGCCGTAGTCCCGCGTCCACTGGAGCACCTCGGTGATAGCCCGCTCGGGCCGCAGGGAGCAAACGAGGGCGACTCGGGGCGGGAGGAGGCGGGAAGAGTTGGACGCGGGAGCAGAGGGAGTGGGGGGAGAGATGAAAGGACTTTCCTCTCCGCCGCCGCCGCTTCCGCCGCCCCAGAGCGAGACCTCTGGAGGCGGCCACGCCAGCGCCCTGCGGGAGCTCACCCGCTTCCAGGCCTCGGCCTGCGCCGCGCGCGTGTCCGCTATCACCCCTTCGAAGGAGAAGAGCGCCTGTTTGTTTTGTTTTTTGTTTCGTCTCTTCTTGAGAGGTGAGCTCCTCCCTTCTCTTTCTCTCCCTCTTCGTTCTCTTTCCTCGGTCTCTCTCTCTCTCTCTCTCTCTCTCTCTCTCTCTCTCTCTCTCTCCCTCTCTCTCTCTCTCTCTCTCTCTCTCTCTCTCTCTCACCCCGTGCGCCTCGTCGGGCGCGACCAGCGCCCGACGCAGCCGCA
>Ga0210003_1004508_pt1 | contig 10993 bp, 10 predicted proteins | sample LantaG_FD_182804 | JGI IMG/M metagenome (GOLD analysis project Ga0210003, IMG submission 182804) | Deep subsurface microbial communities from Baltic Sea to uncover new lineages of life (NeLLi) - Landsort_02402 metaG (SPAdes) (version 2) | ecosystem: Environmental > Aquatic > Marine > Oceanic >...
CCCCAGCCAGGAATCCCGGGACTGAGCTAATGGTTCCTGTTGGAATTAACTCAAACATAGGGCCTTCGCTAAAAGGTGGAGAAAAGTATAGCATGTGTCGCTTGTTTATTCACACTGGTAGTCTCTTCCAATACAAGACGATTGGCGAGCTGTGTTGCTGCACACACCAGTGCATTGCATTTTGGGTGGTGTTATAATGTATTTGTCGAGTTATGTTCAGTCATGCTATAAGTGATTAGTCGGTGTAATGGAGGCTATAAAGAGGGGGATGGAGATTATTAGTGACGAGACTTTCGACATAGGGAAACTGTGTCGGGAATCCTTTTTCTCAAGGGGCAAGATTTTGCATACGACCTCCAATTTGGAGGAATTGCTAACTCCATTAATCAAATCACTGGTAGAAACTGTGCCCCCTGCGGATGCAGGCATTGTCTACCTTTATGACCAAAGTCGTCGCCAACTTGTTGCCAAGGCTTCGTATGGTTATCATTACAGCAACCTGAAACATAGCCTGGGTCCAAATGAAGGTGCACCGGGGTTAAGTTATGCAATGCGCAAATCCTTGCTCTTCTCTTCTGTTGAGGCTATAAGGGAGCAGACAGCGACTTTAAGACCAGAAAATCTGCGCTGTTATACCGAAATGAGACAAGGACTACCACCAACCCTGAGCATGATAGCCATCCCTCTTACGCTTAGAGAAGAGTTCTTTGGTGCTGTTCTATTGGAACATTACAAACAGCACAGGCCTTTTAGGGAGACTGATGTCCCACAGGCAGAGGCACTGGCTAGCTGGATTTCGCTCATAATTGATGACAAGGAGTTGCATCTACAATTAGGGCATACTAAGCGTTCTTATAGGGAACTTCTAGGTAGGCATATTACAGCAACCGAGGAGGAACGTAAGAAAATCGCCCGGGAACTACACGATGAACTTAATGGGCTTCTTCTCTCCGTCAAGCTCAATCTTGAAAATATGGACAGCGCCCTCCCGGCTGACCTGGTTGAGGTGCGAAACGTACTGGAGGCAAGCAGGGCTCGTATCAACCAGGTGATGGATGGAATTCACAAGATGGTTCTTAGTTTGCGGCCGCCAGCTTTGGATGACTTAGGTTTACCTCAGGCATTGGATTATTATATCCACAATTGCTCGGAAGAAGCTCGTTTGCCCATCATGCTGGAGGTGAGTGGGTTAATCAAAAGGAGGCCTGCTCCAGTAGTTGAGACAGAACTATTCAGAATAGCACAAGAAGCGTTGTCCAATGTAATCAAGCATGCCCGAGCTAGTTCGGCTACAGTTAAGTTAAACTTCGGCGAATCACGGCTGCTGCTAACAGTGGAAGATAACGGTGCAGGATTTGACTCCAGCGCTGTTCTTTACATGTCTGGCGATAAGGGAAAGCTGGGTCTTCTAGGGATGAAGGAAAGGGCAAAGCTTTGTGGGGGGACCCTAAAGGTAGATTCGACTCCAGGTTGTGGCACGCGTGTAGAGGTTGATGTCCCAATAAGTTCCTATGACTGGGGGGCATATTAATGGCTAAGATTCGGGTGCTTATTGTTGACGACCATACCCTATTTCGTGAGAGCCTGCGCAGCCTTCTGGAGAGGAGTGATAATATAGAGGTGGTAGGAGAGGCGGGGAATGGCATTGAAGCTATTGACCAAGCTGTGCAGCTTGCCCCAGATGTCGTATTGATGGATATCGCTATGTCCAGTGTTAATGGTCTGCAGGCAACGCGTTGGATAAAAAAGAGGAATCCTTCAATAAAGGTTCTAGCCTTGACCATGTATGAGACAGAGCAGCATATTAGCGAGATGCTATGTGCAGGAGCCTCAGGATACATTTCCAAGAGGGCCCCTGCCAGGGAACTTATTTCTGGCATCCAGGCTGTGTACCAGGGTAACGCCTTCCTCTACCCTTCTGCTACTAAGAAAGTAGTGGATGGATACATAGAGCGAATTAAGGCGGAGAATAAAGAGGGTAAACGCCAGCGCCTCACCGCCAGAGAGCTTGAGATTCTCTCCTTAATTGCTGAAGGGAAAAAAAATAAGGAAATTACTGAATTACTTAGCGTTAGCGTTAGCACTGTTCAAACTCACCGACTCCATTTGATGACAAAGCTGGGAGTGCATAATTGTACCCAACTGGTGCGTTATGCCATTCGCGAGGGGTTAATTATACCGTAGCTTACGTTTGACCTTCTTTAGAAGTCCCGAACGAGCCTCAGTTTAACTGTGGGCCCGCGAGGTAGCTTTGCTTGGGATCGCGGATTGAGTTCGGGTTGTGATCAAGTGAAGATGATGTGCCGCAATAGCAAATAAGGCCTTCATAGGCTGAAAACTCATGCTTTCAGCCTAGTGCGGATTCGGATAAAGTTTGCTATTGTATCACTAGCTGCATGAATAAGTATCCAGTGTAAGGGGAGACTGTTTAGCAACCCTTTTTGTCATTCTGAGCCCTATGGGCGAAGAATCTCTTTTAGACTCTTCGCTTCGCTCAGAGTGACATTTTTCAGTAGTTAATAAACGCTCTCTAAGGGGACTGTTGACATTGTCTCCCTCATTTTTATGTACTTCCCTTTAGAAAGGCAGTAGTTGGTGTACTCGGTTAAAACTTTGGGGATTGCAGGTTACCACAATGAGTTGGTGCCGCATACTTTCTTGTGGCATGACTATCAGACCCAGCACATTGGTATAGTACTGCCAGGCTTCGGATACACATGTGAAATGCCGCTCCTTTATTACTCAACACGCCTTTTGCTTAGCTTGGGCGCGGATGTGCTTCAAGTTGAGTATGCATACCATGAAATGGAAGGCTTTCAAGCGCTCTCGTATTCCGAGCAGATGCAATGGTTATTTACTGATGTCGCATCAGCATGGTGCGCCGCTTTATCGCAGCGCACTTATCAACAAGTGACGATTATCGGAAGGTCAATGGGAACACTGGCCGTGGGTCATCTATTCGCGACTGGAGGTGTGCCCTTACAAACACGAGTCGTTTGGCTTACTCCCCTGCTGCGGGATGAAAAGCTGCGCTCACAGATGAAGCAATACCAAATGCATTCCCTCTTTGTGATTGGGACCGCCGATCCACATTACGAGCCATCCTACTTAGTCGATATTCAAGCAATGACTAATGGCAAGGCTATCACAATTGAGGGGGCTAATCATAGTCTGGAGATGGGAGCGATATCTTGCGCTTGCTAGAAGCTATGGGGCGAGTCATGTGCGTAATGCAACAGTTTCTGGCATAAATAGGTGTTGGCGTATGAGCTGTAAGTTAGTAGGCCAGTGATTAAAATATTCTCACCCTTATTGTCGGCGGACATGCCTGCTTCGGGAAAGAGGAAGAAGAGTGCTGCTTGTCCTGCTAACTGTTAGTAGCCATGAATGCTAAAGTACTTACAACGGAGGAGAGATACCCTAAATACCGATGGGTTATTCTCGGAATGGCCTGGCTGACAGTGTCAAGTATGACCTGGTCGTACTTTCTAATTCCCTCACTAGCATATTGTCTTTTCCCTGATTTAAACTTAACTCATATTCAATTCACCCTGTTATTCACGGCACCAACCTTGGTAGCTGCCTTTTCTTGCATTCCCGGTGGAGCATTAGCTGACCGCTATGGAATCAGACTAATTGTGGCCATAGCGGCATTTCTGGGAGGAGTCTGTGGCCTCGTCAGAGCATTTACTCTCAGCTTTGAGGGCATGTTTATCATGATGTGTTTATTGGGCATTCCTTTGGGTATGTTAGTGCCCAATTTGCCCAAGATGGTGAGCCTCTGGTTTCCACCACGAGAGATAGGTCGCCTTCTGATTCCATCACTTTCTGACAGGGTCGGGGTTAGAAAGCCATTCCTATATATTTGCGCAGTTTTTTCCGCAGTGAGTTTATTTTATGCCTGGCGTTTAGCCCCCGGTGCTGCTACCCCAATTTTAATTTTTATTGGTGGTATGGCTATGGGAGGTATAACCCCCCCTAGCATTCACCATTCCTGTGGAGTTACCGGAGGTTGGCTATGAGTATGTGGGTGGTGCATCAGCGTTAGTGGTATCGTTAGGAAATATCGGTGGGTTTCTTGTGCCAACTTTTATAATGGCGTCACTTGTAAGCGCAGGAACATTGCATGCCTATAATGCTGGGTTTTTGGTCATTTCAATCATTATAGCTGCAGTTATAGTTCCAACTATATTCTTAACGGAAACAGGTCGTAGAGCACAGTCTTAAGAGAGTTGCTGCCCAAGCCTTTTACTAAAGCCCAAAAATCACATCTTTATCGGTGAGGAAATCGTGCGATCAACCGATTTGTAATTTTAAGTAAGTCTGCTATCCTATAATTAAGTAGGTGCTAAGCTGAAAAGAAAGCGAAGAATTATTGAAAGGTACTGAGATATGGGGAAGCTATGGTGTTGGCAACCTTGTTTGAAAATAAGAGGTGCAAGCTGTTATGAGGATTAGTTAAGTGAAGCGGATTATTATCTGTGTTTTTCATTTAAATCCTCCTATAGTGAATGGGCCCGTCCAAGCTGGTGCTGGTGAGGACGGGCCTATACTTAGGTGGTAGAGACGTTAATGAATTTGATTGAAGAAAGAAAAAGGAGGTGAAGACAAGTGAAGTTCCCAAAGATAAAACTGCCTAAGAGGAACAAGAAAAAGGTCGAAAAGAAATAGTTGTGTTCGGGAAATTGGGTTTTGGGAGGAGAAGAAATGAGTGAGAGGCGCTCAGGAAAGACTGAGGAAGGAAAATTTTAAAAAAGGAGATTCAGATTATGCGTAAATTATTAACATTAGTTGTAGCAATCGTGGTGATTGTGAGTTTGGCTATTGTTGGCTGTGCTAAACCAGCACCAGTGGCGCCAACGCCGGTGACACCAACACCGGTGGCACCGGTTGAGAAATTGCCCGAAATAGCGATAAGGATGAACGGGTTGTGGCCTCCGGGAACAATTTGGGATGAGGTGGCAGTTAATGGGCCAGCACACTGGATAGAAAAGGCTGTACCTAGAGCTAAGGTAACCACTTACCCGGGCAACGCTCTATGTACATATCCAGATTCATATATGGCAGTTCAAGAGGGAATCTGTGACTTTAGCTTAGTTTACGGTCCAATGACGCCGGGAGCCTTTCCACTACATGAGATTGTTGAACAACCTGGGCTCTTCCCCACTATCCCAATATCCGACGTGGTTCTGAAAGAACTTTACAAGAAGTATCCCTGTTTCCTAGACGAAATAAGCCCGCAAGTGAAACTTATGGCGTCTGGCGTTTTGCTACCATCTGATATACACTCAACCATACCAATTCGTAGCCTGGATGATATCCAAGGTAAGATACTAGGCACTACAGATAAGCGTGCTGCAGAGGCAATGAAACTATTAGGAGCTTCGGCAACACTAATGAACGCTGCTGACCTATATACGCCCCTCGAGAGGAATGTAGTAGACGGTGTGGTTACTGCTTGGGGGGTTGTAGAGATTTGGCGTCTCTATGAACAGGTTCATTATCATACAGAGGTAGGCGTTAGTCGCGGAGCTGTGTACGCGTTCTTCAATCGAAGTACATGGGACAAGTTCACACCGGAAGAACAAGATAAACTCGAATGGATACTTGGTAATAGAATGCAATATGCAACTAATGTAGCGGCTACTAGTTCCATGATAAGAGTGCAAGACGAGTTTATCCTACCAGAGCAGGGCCACGAGTTGATAGAGTTATCAAAGGAAGATAAGGCGACCATGAGTGAGCGATTTAGCCCAATGTGGGATGAATGGGCTGAGCAAGTAGAAGCTATAGGATATCCAGGAAAGGATATCCTTAGGGATGCAGTGAGGTTGATAGCAGGCTACTCCAGCAGTTAAAGTGATAATATGAGCTCTACACTAAAAAAGGCTCTAAGGTATTTGAGTTGGGGGTGCCTTATTGGTGGTGGGATAGCTTTGGTAGCGGCAATGTTGCTAATCGTGGCAGATGTAATATTACGCTACTTACTGGACAAGCCCTTGCCATCTGCTATTGAATTGGTTCAGTGTTTGTTGGTTATCGTGGTATTTTCTGGGATGGCTTACACCGAGCTAAAACACGGGCACATTAAGGTTGGTGTTCTGGTCAACAAGTTTTCACCAATAACTAGGCTAGCTATTACTACCAACAGTGATTTGCTTGCGGCGGTCGTAGTCGGTGTATTAAGTTGGCAAAGCGTGATATATGCACAACGCTTATGGTCTATGAATATTGACAGTGGTCTCCTAGGGATACCACTGTGGCCATTTCCGCTTGCATCCGCTTTCTTTATGGGACTGTTTGCCGTAGCTGTTTTGGCAAACTCTGGCCAGGCTTTAGGTGGACTGGTAAATAAAGGAACAAAGAATGGCCTGTGGCTAATTCCTGGAGTCATAGTAACTTCAGGCTTGCTTGTAACCGCATTATGGCCAGACAGTCTTCCCATTAAAGTTGGCGCTTCGTTCTTCGGTCTTATTTGCCTATTGATTATGTTCGCCTTAATATTTCTAAGCGTGCATATCGGTGCGGCTATGGCTATGATTGCCCTTTGGGGTACAGCTCATCTAGCTACTCCAGCGGCAGGGCTATTGCAGTTAGGTATGACCTCTCAGACTGTAGCTTCTAATTATATCTGGAGTGTTATCCCTCTTTTTATGTTGATGGGGCTTATAGTTTCCAAGAGCGGGCTAGCTAAGAGCCTTTATGATACAACTTATAAATGGCTAGGGCATCTGCCGGGTGGCCTAGCAGTGGCTACTATTGGTGCTTGTACTGCCTTCGCCGCGGTTGTTGGTGACACACTGACTGGCACAGTGACCATGGGGGCAATAGCTCTACCCGAAATGGAAAAGTACAAGTATGATACTAAGTTAACTGTGGGTAGCATCTGCGCCGGAGGCTCTATTGGGATATTGATACCGCCTAGCTTGGGCTTTGTCGTTTATGCTCTTATGGTGGGAGAGTCGATAGGTAAACTTTTTATTGCTGGCATCATTCCTGGTATAATAATTAGCATTGCCTTTATCTTGCTAGTATCATTCCAGTGTCGCATAAACCCTCAATTAGGTCCCCCGGGGCCAGCAACGAAGTTCAAGGAAAAGGTGGTATCCCTTAAGGGCAGCTTGGTGATACTAGCCTTGTTCGTATTAGTCATCGGCGGTATTTATCTAGGCATTTTTACACCTACGGAAGCTGGAGCTGTTGGTGCCTTTGCTGCCTTAGTTATCGGTTTGGTTTCAAGAAGACTTACCTTCAGAGCCCTCGCTGATAGTCTGGAGGGGGCAATGCAAATGGTAGCTATGGTATTCTTCATCTTCATTTATGCTACAGCCGTTACCCAGTTTATTGCTATGACCGACCTTCCATTTGCTTTAGCTAACTTCATTGGCGGGCTTGCTGTATCTCGATATGTAACTCTCGCCGTTATTCTGTTTGCCTTTTTACTTCTTGGATGTGTGATGAATGCGCTACCAGTGCTAATACTAACTTTACCTGTTGTATTTCCCATAGCGGTCTCTCTTGGTTTTGACCCCATATGGTTTGGAGTGTTGGTGGTAATTATGGCACAAATAGGTACGATAACACCACCAATAGGCATTACTGTATTTGCTCTCGCTGGGATTAGTAATGTGCCCATGTATACTATATTTAGAGGAGTCGCTCCCTTTTGTCTAGCTATGATTCTTGTCATAGGCATACTCATAGCATTCCCCGAGATTTGTTTGTTTTTGCCGAGTCTAATGATGGGGGGTTAAAAGACCAAAGAATTAGCTTTATTACTTTATCAAACATAGAGGAGGACTAATGATGATTTTACGAAGTACTTCATATTCTGTTACACTTTACAAACCAAACAAGATATATAATGGCTTCACACTATTTACTCCATTGACAACGATCCCAAGCAATACGTGGTTGATAGACATGCAAGGGCGATTTGTTCACCGGTGGCAGTTGCCCGGCTGGGTCAGGTTACAAGCAGTGCTTCTACCTACCGGAAATCTACTTTTTGGCCTTCGAGACGTTGACTATGAAGGTCCATTTGCCGACCTGGTCTGGTGTGGTGGCCAATTGGTTGAGATGGACTGGGATGGCAATATAGTATGGAGATACGAGGAGCCATACGCAGACCTTCACGACTGGGTACGCATGAGAAATGGCAACACCCTAATCCAAAAGTATGTAGAAGTACCTAGGGATATCGCAGTCAGAGTGAAAGGGGGAGTTCCTGGGACTGAGCGAGACGGGGCTATATTGGGTTATGCCCTACAAGAGATTTCTCCTGAGGGTAAACTGGTTTGGGAGTGGTTATCTTATGAGCACCTAGACCCAGATCTGGATGTTATTGAGCCGCTGTATTGCCGCTTTATGTGGCCAGGGTGGAACTCGTTAGTTGAACTTCCTGACGGGAACATTATGGCTTGCTCATTCGCTACTAGTAATATCTATATTATCAATAAGGTTAAGGGTGATATAAAGTGGAGGTGGGGCCAGGGCATAATCTCTTTCCCACATAATCCAAGCATGCTTGATAACGGTAATATTTTAGTGTTTGATAATGGGAGATACCATGTAGATATTTGGCCTCCAGACTTCAGCCGAGTTATTGAGGTTAATCCTAATACTAATGAGCTTGAGTGGGAGTATAAGGAGGAGAATCCAGTTGATTTCTACTCTACCTACATTGGTGGCTGTGAGCGACTACCTAATGGGAATACACTCATTTGTGAGGGGGCAAGGGGGCGCTTCTTTGAAGTGACTCCTAGTGGCGAGATGGTTTGGGAGTATGTAGTTCCCTTCTATGCCCGTTCTGTCCCTGGAGCAGTAAACTTTGGATTAAGCAACAGTGTCTTCCGTTGTCACCGTTACGGTCCTGACTATCCAGGTTTGCAGGGGAAGAAATTAGATCCTGAGAAGCTAAGCTTGTGGAACCAACTTTATGGTCCAGGAGCCTTTGGGTCACCAGGGGTGAGGGTGGAGGGAGCGCCCATTGCAGAAAAGAAAGTTGAGAAGAAAGTGCCCCAAGTAGAGTATAGAGAATCGAAGCCAAGCATTGGAAGACCTGGCAAGGAAAAGAAGGTGTCCGCTCGAACTAAGATGCTGGGCTATTGAGATGTGTTGAGAGTTTTAGAGAAAGAAAGCGAGAGTAGAGATTAGCAATAATGGGCTCACCCCGGTAAAGCTTCAATAAGGAGGAGGTGAGCCCATTCAGGTAGAATATCTGGCAACTATGAGTTTACCTAATAAAGTGTTCACGATATGGCTGCCACTGCGGGGGGATTTGCTAGGTAGTTCACTTGGAAGTGACAGCTGGATGTTATAGACAGGTGCTATTAAATTAAAAGAGGTACATCGGATGAGAAACGTCATTTTGCTGACAATAGATGCAGTACGGAAGGATGTTTTTGGCTGCTATGGTAATAAGCAGAGATTGACTCCATTTATTGATTCCCTGCAAGATAAGTGTATTAGATTCACCAAGGGGCAAGCCAGTGGGCCATACACACAAGCGTCGTTTCCCGGGATACTCACTTCCTCCTACTACTTAGAATATGGGAAGCCGAAGGGACTTCCTCCTCAGAGGACTTTGATTTCCGAACCTCTTAAGAATGCTGGGATTACAACTGCCGCATTTCACTCGAACCCCTATCTTAGCGGTTTTCTTGGTTGGAACCGAGGCTGGGATGTTTTTTACGATTCGATGGAGGAAGAGGTGGATGAGAGAATCCCCTATATAAAAGGTGATGTAATCAACAGTAAGGTGGCCGAGTGGCTGTCATCATACACCGAAGGTAAACAATATAAACCATTTTTCCTGTGGTTTCATTACATGGATGTACATGAGCCCTATATGCCAGACAGAAAGTACGTTGATATAGTAGATCCGTCCATTACTATTAGCCAGGATGAAATGTATGCCATGTTCAGAGGTACTCTCCTAAAGCGGGATGTTTCTGATGTAGGAAAAGTCGAGCTGTTGAAGAAACTTTACGCAATGCACGTCAGAGAGATAGATGCTTACGTTCAGGACTTCTTTAGCACTCTGAAGAAACTCGAGGTCTTAAAAGACTCGATAGTTATCATAACCAACGACCATGGTGATGAGTTTAATGAGCATGGTGGGCTTTCTCATGATGATAAGATGTATTCAGAGCTTATAGATATGCCACTGCTTATCTATGGAATTGGTAAGAGCGGAGTTTGTGATGCCTTGGTCAGCAATGTTGATATACCGCCAACTATAGTTCACCTGTTTGGTCTTGAACCAGTGGAGGACTTTGAGGGTCACTCGCTCCTCCCCCTTGAGGGATACCCTGAAAAAGGGTGTTTTGGTGAGGCCATTGACCAGAGAAGCAAGCGAGGTGGAGATATACAAAAGGATGTCTACTTTTATCGCGAGAAGGATCTTAAGGTGATATACCGTGCGGGTGTTGACAAATGGGAAATGTATGATCTCAAAGAAGACCCCGGCGAGTTGAATAATATAATCGATTCGTCGCCGGCTGCAGATGATCTAAAAAGTAAACTAAAGCCCAGGGTGAGAAGGTGGCTCAGTTAGCCAAAAATAAAAAAGGAGGAAAAAATGGTAGAACAAAACAGCGCAAAGAGGTGTGCAGAATTAATTGAGAAGTCAAAGGAGGTAGTTCGCGAAACATTCCAGAAGTTTGACCCTGCTGGTACGGCTATCACATGGACAGGAGGGAAAGACAGTACCCTGAACCTATGGATAATTCGCCAGGTGTGTGTGGAGTACAATATCACTCTTCCCAGGGTTATGACGATTGACGAAGGTGATGCCTTCCCAGAGATAACAGACTTTCTAATAAGGATATCGAAAGAGTGGAACATAGACCTTGAGTGGCTTTGTAACTTTGATGTGCTTAAGAGTTGCATGAGTCATTTGGGCAATACCGTTAAGGTGAAGGACTTAAACGAGCGCAATCGGGCTGAGCTGAAGCGGATTGGGTCTGACAAGGAAGAGTTCGTCTTTGAA
>Ga0210003_1004511_pt1 | contig 10990 bp, 7 predicted proteins | sample LantaG_FD_182804 | JGI IMG/M metagenome (GOLD analysis project Ga0210003, IMG submission 182804) | Deep subsurface microbial communities from Baltic Sea to uncover new lineages of life (NeLLi) - Landsort_02402 metaG (SPAdes) (version 2) | ecosystem: Environmental > Aquatic > Marine > Oceanic >...
CTTCCTTCTCCTCGACCTTCTCCTTCTCCTCGACCTCCTCCTCTGTCGCCGCTGCTGCCGCCTTCTGCTTCCGCCTCCTCCTCGAGAAGAACGCGGCGAGGGAGGCCTTGAGGGGCTTCTTTTTCGCAGGCGTCCTTTCGCAGGCGGGGAGCTTCGCCGCTGCCGGAGAAGGAGCAGAAGAAGCAGCAACGACGACGGCAGAGGCAGAGGCAGCTTCCTTGGCCTTTGCTTCTGCCGCCTTTTGCTTCTTCCTCGCCTTCGCCTCCTCCTGCTGCAGGGAGACGCTGTGCGACGAGGGCTTCCAGGCGCGCGAGGCGGTCGTGCCTCCGGTCGTCGTCGCCGCCCTCGGCTTCACGACTTTCATCTCCGCCTCCGCCGAGAGCAGACTCGGCCTCCTTCCTCCTCCGACTCCCCCGCTCTCGCTCTCGCTCCTCCTCGCCCTCGCCGCCGCTGCGGCAGTAGCGGCCGTCGCCGCGGCCGCCTCCGCCGCGCTCACGGCCCTCTCGGCGGCCCTCTGCGCCCTCTTCGCCGCGCGCTGCGCCGTGCGCGCGCCCGGAGGGAGCGAGGAAGGCGTGACGGCGTCGTCTTCGTCGTCGCCGTCGTTGGTGGTGGAAGAGCAAGGCGTCGGCGGGAGAGAAGGAGACCTTCCGCTCTCTCTGACCAGCCGCAGGTGCTGCCTCCTCCTCCTGGCAGACAGGGGAGGAGGGACGGAGGCGGGTTCTTCTGCCGCGGACGGGACTACTAGCCGGACGTCGTAGGTGAGCACGGCGGCAGCAGCGGCCGGGGGGGTCGTAGAGGAAGAAGGGGTGGCGGCGGCGGCGGCGAAGAGCTGCGGCGAAAGAGGCGCCTGCGATGACGACGAAGAACGAGGTTTCCCGTTTCGTCCGTCCCTCGGCGTCGCCAGCTCCGCCCTGCTTGCGGCGCCTGTCCCCGCCGTTCCCTGCTTCAGGCCCATCGCCAGCGTCCGCAGGGCCGCGCTCGAGGCCTCGCGAGATGCGGAAGGGGGCACGCGGAGCCGGTGCATTTGTTTTTGGCTCGTCGTCGTCGTCGTCGTTGTCGCCGCCGCCATTTTCGTCATCGACTTCTCCTTCCTTGGGTCGCATTTTTCGCCTTTGGGTCCCCTCGTCGCGGCAGCGGGGAAGAGGACGGCGTTCTCTTTCGTAAATTTGGGCAAGAGAGCCGCGTAGCTGCCTCCGTTGGCTCCAGAAGAGGGGGGACGAAAGCGACGAATGGGGTTTTCTTCTCCTCCTCCTCCGTGCTTCGTCGTCGATGGCTTCGCCAATTCCTCCTCTTCCACCACCGCGTTGCCCCTGCGGACCTCGCTGAACGGCAGAGGGAGCTCTCCGTTGGACGACAGGGAGCGGAGGCTCTCTCCCAGCGGGCGGAAGGTCGTCATTTTTGAAGCGGGGGGAGTGGCTCTTTTTTCAGTTACTTTCTCGAAAGGAAAAAAAAGAGAAGAAAAAAATTTTGAAGAGGCAAAGAGAAGAGGGGAGCAAAAAAAAATCACTCCCTCTTTTGAAAACGAAAAACGAAAAAAACGCTCCCTTTCTTTCCTCTTTTCTTTCTTTTTCGCTCCCCCTTCAAATATGCCCGTCGCCCTCTCCACCGCGGCCCGCTGCCGCAGCGCGGTGAGTGGATATCAGAGGAGAGATCTCCTGGACCGAGAATGCGCTACCAGCGAGCTTGGCTGAGCAGGGAGAACAGACAGAGAGAGCGAGAGCAGAAGAAGAAAAAAGAACTAGAGAGCGTCAAACGTGTCGATTGAAAATGCTGACGACGACGTGGCATCTGCATCCTCGTCGCGCGACCTTCCACCCCCCGCGTCAATCCTCCGCTCCTCGCAGACGAAAGCATAGATCTCATAGTATGGCAATCGTCACCGATCTTATAGAAACTCACGCGTTTAAATCCTCGAAATCGATCAAAAAAACACCAGGCCTCGGCATCGTCGTCGTCGTCGTCGGTCGCCCGGGCTTGCAAGCCTTTGGCAGTCGCCGCCAAAGCTCCCCGCCGCAGCTGCTCCAGCAGCAGCAACCACGGCCATCGCCAGCGGCTGCACCGTGGCGTTCTCGTGCTCGCCCGCGCGGAGGAGGAGAACCAGGCTGCCGCCGGGGCAGAGATGGAGGTGCGTTCTTTTTTTGAATTCCAATTTCGACTAGCGAGCTGAGCGAGCTGAGCGAGAACGCTCTCGCTTCGTTCTTCGACCTCCACCTCTACTTTTGTTCTCTTGATTTTTTTTCACGTCTCTTCTAGCGCGTGAAAGAACAAACGCGAGCGCGCGTTTTTGTTTCATTCCTTTGTCGAGAGAGGAAGAAAGAAACAAACTCGACCTCTCCACGCCCACCTCAATTCCCCCCAAAAAAATCGAAAAAAAATGAAAATACAGCTCGACCCGGACTCCGAGTCCGCTCGCAAAAAAGCAGAAGCAGACCGCCTCCGCGCCGCCGAGCGATTCATGGTCGTGGGCACGGGCGAGGCCAGCTGCGGCGGGTGCGGCTACGAGTACAGCCCGAAGGTCGGGGTGAGTTGAGATGGAAGTAGAGATTTTTTTCTTCAAAGTTTCCTTTCTTTCTTCTTCTTTCTTCGTTTTTTTCTTTTTGAAACGAAAACTCACCTGAACCTCTCCCCCAACTTCTTCTCCTTCTTCTCCTTTCCATCATCCAGGACCCGGAGTACCCCGTCCCTCCGGGCACCCTCTTCGAGGACCTCCCCGCCGACTGGGGCTGCCCCGTCTGCGGCGCGGGAAAGCCCACCTTCAGGGCCCGGGCCAGGGAGATTGCCGGGTTTGCCGAGAACCAGCGCTACGGTCTGGGGACAAACAGCATGACTGGCGGGCAGAAGTCCGGGCTGATTTATGGGACGCTGGCGGCGTTCTTCGCGCTGTTCATCGCGGGGTACTTCATGGATTAGAGGTTTGGAGGAGGATGTTGAGGAGAGAAAGAGAATGAGAGAAAGAGAATGAGAGAATGAGAGAGAGACAGCAGTGAGAGAGCGCGCGAACGAGAGAGAAGAGAGAGAAGAGTTGTTTTGGTCCCCGTTTTTTTTTGTGTTACATTTTCCACTTCGTTGCTTATTTTTCCTAATTTTTCCTCTTCTTCTCAGAAGACTTACCAGTACACATTTTTTTCCAAGGAGAGAGCGGGCTTGAGAAAGAAAGAAGAAAGAGAGGAGAGGTTTTTCACCAAATTCCCTTCTGCAAGAGGACGGCGCTCCGGTCGACCGCGCCCCCTCCTCCTCCGTCTCTCAACCTCAAAAAGACCCCCCCTCTCCCTCTGTCCCTTTCGTCCCCTCCCTCGCTCTCCGGCTCCGGCTCCGGCACTGCCACGAAGCCCGCGGAGCGATACATGCGCTCCACGGCAGAAGAAGAAGAAGAAGAAGAAGAAGAAGAAGGAGGGCTCGCTTCTCTCTCGCTGCCAAGCCAGGGCGCCTCCAACAGCCCGCCGCTCCGGCGGCCGCGGGCGCTGCTGCTCCCCAAACCTCCTCCTCCTCCGCTGCCGCCGCCGCTGCTCCACTCCTCGACCTGGGCGAACACCCGCGGGAAGCCCGCCGCGGCGGCGACCGCGGCGCATGCGTCGAGCAGCGCGGCGCCGACGCCCCTGCCCCGGGCCTCCGGGAGCGTCCCGACCCACCACAGGGACGCCGAGCGGCCGAAGACGCCCTCTTCCTCTTCCTCTTCCTCCTCTTCTTCTTGCGAAGAAAAAGAAGAAAAACTTCTGTCGCCGAGCTCCGAAAACCCCGACTTTTTCTCCTCCTCCTCCTCCTCCTCCGAATCCGAATCCGAATCCAAACGAGGCACCCTCGGCGGCCACCCGGACGCCGGGAACCGCTCCCGCAGCCACAGGCAGTAGTCCATCGACGCCGCGCTGGGCCTGGGCCACCGCCTCCTGTTCTGCGGCGCGGAGCCCAGCTCGGAGGAGGCCATGCGCTCCAGGGCGCGCAGCGAGCTCGCTCGGTCGTGGAACAGCAGCGCCGCGGCGCCGACGATTTTCTTTCTCCTTTTCCTCTTCTTCTTCTCGCCCTCTTCTCCCTCGATCTCCTCCACCACCGCCTCGGCCACCAGCCACAGCCAGCGGCCCCAGGCGTCCTCCAGGGCCTCCTCCCAGGCGGCAGCGGCCCGCTCCTCGGCGAGGGCCTCGAGCTCCGCGAGCCGCCTTCTCTTGAGCGACCCCGGGAGGCCGGGGCCGAGGCTGGATGGAAGCGACGGCGGCGACGACCACCAAGGGATCGAGAAAGAAGAAGCCACTTCTTCTGCTTCCTCTTCTCCTTCGATGCCGTCATCTCCTCTAGCAGCGTCAGAGCAAGGGCTTCCTTCTTCGGCCTTGGGAGCCCTCGGAGGGGGAAGCGAGACGGAGTGCAGCAGCCAGGGCCCAGGGTCGACGAGCGCGTACCTGCGGGCCTCCCTCTCCAATCGTCTTTCGAGCTGGTTCCTCTCCGGAGGGTCCGAGTCGTTCTGGAAGGCCAAGAGCAGAGCCATGGTGGTCTCAGGCACGTCGGAAGGGTGCAGGGGGCGGACGACGAGCGTGGAGAAGCGGGTTTCGGAGTCTTTGTCTTCTTCTTTGTCGTCGTCGTCGTCGTCGAGGTTGTCGAGGTCGAGCAGGGGAGAGAGCGGCAGGGAGAGCACGGGGGCGAAGGCGGGGTGATCGAGGTCGAGGGCTGTCTGCTGCCTTCTTGCTGCTGCTTCTGCTGCTGCTGCTATCCGGTAGGGACCTCTGCTGCTGCTGCTGTCGCTGCTGCTGCTCCTCCTGGCGGAAATAGGAACAGAAAAGGCCGAGAAGGTCGGCCGACGGCGACGAAGATGATGCGGAGCTACTAGTAGGAGTCGATTCGTCGCTCTCTCGCCGCCGCCGCCGCCTCTCCCGCTCGCAGGTCCCACTCGATTGCTCGACTGAGCTCTGAACCTGCCGCGCCCTAGCGCCTGCCGCATCATCGGGGGAAGAAGCAGCGAGGATTTGGAAGAGCGAAAGAGATAAGAAAAAGAAGAAAGAAGAAAAGTGAAGAAATTTTTTTCGACGTCGAATGCTTCCCTCAAAAAAAAAAAAAAAAAAGGTTTCACCTCGAAGGCACCAAACGTTGTTGTTGGCGTCGCTTCCGCTCATGGAGGCGCCCTCGCCCCCTCCGGAGCCGCCGCCGCCTTCGGCGGGGATCGTCGCCGACGCCGTCGCCGCAGTCGCGGACGCCGCCGGGACCGTCGCCAGCGACCTTTTGACGTCGAATTCGTCCTCCAGTTCTTCCGATGGCGCCGCCGCTGCCGCTGCTGCTGCCAACGCCCGGCAGGAGTTCGAGTTCGACGAGACCGCGGCGTGCGTCGCGCTGGGCGGCTCGGCCTGGACATGCTTCAAGAAGGAACTCCCGGACTCGCAGATCGCGACAAGGTGCGTGGATAGGGTGAAGAAAGAGAGGCGAAGAGGGAATTGGGGGAAGAAGAGAAGAAGAAGGAAGAAAGAGCGAGGAAGCCATTGACGATGCCTCCTCTCTTTCGACCTCCTCCTCTTTCGCTTCTCTCACCTCTCCGCTTCCATCCTCCACCCACCAACAAAAAATCAGTCTCTGGCTCTGGACGGCCGTCGGCCTCGCGTGCCTGCTGCTCTTCTGCGCGCTGCTGCACCTGATCCCCACTTACAGGACCAGGCTGTTCCTGCCGAACCTCGTGAGGGAGTCTTTTTTTTTGAAGTTTTGAGAGGTTTCGAGATTTCATGTTTCGGGTTTTTTCTCTCTCTCGTTCTTCTAGCTTCTCACACACAATCCGAAATCGAAATCAACCCCCTCCCGCCCTCCCCTCCAACCCCTATCAAAACAGTGGGTCGACCCCCCTGCTCTGCCGACCGGCGAGGAAAAAGAGAAAGGCGACGAAGAGAAGGACGACAAGCGCCGCAAGGGCCACCGCCGCCGCGGCCGCCGCCCCCGCTCGCTGCGCGCCGCTTTCTCCCGCCTGTTCGGCTGGCTGGTCACCGTCGTCACGATCCCCGACGCCGTGCTGCTGGAATCGGCCGGGCTCGACGCGCTGGTGCTGACGTGGTGCTTCAAGCTGGGGATGCAGGTGAGGAAGGAGGGGAAGGGGGGAGGAGTTGTTCGGAAAGAAAGAAAGAAACTTTATGACGCTCTCAACTTTTTTTCCGGAGAAAAAAAACTCAAAAAAAAACAGATCTTCTTCCCTCTCGCTCTCGTCGCGCTCTTCGTCCTCCTGCCCGTAAACATTCTGGGCCAGGGAGTCAAGCAGGGCGTCCTGTCCTCCGCCGCAGCGGCCGCGGAGGCGGCGGCGGCCAGCAATTCGACCCTGGCTTTCAAGTCCCCGGCGGAGGTCAACGCTACAAAAGCCGCGGCCAAGGCCGCCGCCGCCGCGAGGCCCGGGTTCACCTCCTTCTCGAGGTTCACGCTGACGAACTTGCCGCAGGGGTCTCCCTTACACTGGTTCGCGTTCGCGTTCGTCTACCTGTCGACGTTCTGGACGCTGTTTCTGTTGCGGAGATACAACAGGGCGTGAGTTTTTTGAGAGGTTGAGAGGTTTTGAGAAAGAGGAAAAAAAAACTCGACCTCGACCGACGAACGAAGAAAAAAAAAAAAAACTCACCTCTCTCCTCACAACCCACTCAAAAAAAAACTTCTTCCTCTCTCTCCACAACAGCTACGTCATCCTCAGACAGAAGTACGTCACGGGAGGAGAGGCCCTCCTGTCCGCGTGGCACGAGGCCTACCTGGCCAGAGCGGCGCAGGCGGCGGAGGAGGCCGAACGGGCGCGGGAGGAGGCCGAAGAGCGCGAGCTCCGGCGCGAGGAGGAGGAAGCCGCCGCCGCTGTCGCTGCCGCTGCTGCCTCTGCCTCTGCTTCCGACGCGCTCCCTCCTCTGCGTGCCTCTCCGGCCTCTCCCGTCACGAGGGGCAGCCGCAGGAGGAACAGCCTCGGCGGCAGCAGCAGCAGCGCGCGAGCGCTGCTCTTTGCCTCCTCCGGGAGGGGCGCGAGCGGCGCCGGAGGAAGAGCAGCGAGCAACAACGCCTCGGCCCCCGCTGGCGGTTCCGCCTCCGGCAGCCCCGGAGGCTTCCTCAGCCACAGCGGTGGCGGTGGAGGCGGAAACCTCAGCAGCGGCAGCCACGGAAGCAAGAGGACCCTCGGGGCCGCCCTCAGAGGGGCACTGGGAGTCGGCCCGGGCGGGCTGTTCAACACGGGAGACGACCTCCTGTCCGCCGCCAACGACCCCGACGCCGCCAACGCCGCCGCTCCCGCTCCCCCTCCTTCTTCCTCGGTGGTCTCTGCCTCTGGCACTGCTCTCGCTTCTTCCTCCTTCGACGACGGTATCAACAACAGCAACCCGATCTCGCCCCGCGGCGGTCCGGCGAGCGGCGGGATCGCCTCGGCGGCGGCGAGGGCCGCAGGGAGGCTGCAGAGCAGGAGGGGGGCGGGAGCGCCGCCGCTCTCGGTCGACGTCGCTTCTTCTCCTTCCGGCGTCGCTTCTCCTCCTTCCGGCGCTTCTCCTTCCGGCGCTTCCCCGTCCCCTCACCCCCTCACTCGGACGGTGAGACCCTCCAGCTCGCCCACGTGCGTCTTCGGCGAGAGCGGCAGCGGGCCCCTGAGCGGGGACGCCGTCGCTGTCGCCGCAGCCGTGACAAGGAGGTCGGCAGCAGCGGCAGCGCTGCAGCCGTCAGGCAGCAGCCCCGTAAGCAGCTTCTCCTCTTCCTCCGCCGCCGCCGGCGCCGCAGCCGCCGCGACGCGGCCCCCTCCCGCCTCTCTCTCTCGAGTCTCCGTGGGAGCCCCGGGCCACTTCTACTACTACAGCTTCCCCGAGGCCGGCGTCGACCTTCGGCGGGGGAGCGGGAACGGAGGGGGAGAGGCGGCGGCGGCGCGGCGCCCCTCCCTCGGCGCCGGAAGAGCGTCGAGAGAGAGAGCGGCGGCAGGGGTGGCGACGACGACGCGCTCGGCGAGCGGCGGGCTCCCTTCGCCCTCGCCTCCTCCTCCTTCGTCTTCGAACGTTCCATTGCTGCTCTCTTTACCTCCCAAGCCTCCTTCGTCGCAGACAGCAGCAGCAGGGGCAACAACGACGACGACTTCTGCTGCCGCTGCCTCTTCTCTGCCCTCGCCGTTTGCTTCCTCTCTCAAGCCTTTCAGCGAAGACGAAGAGATCGAAGAAGATGACGACGACGAGAGCAGGGCTGCTGGCTTCCTGCAGCGAGCTCCCCCCGTATCCCGCTACGAGCGCGACGCCCCGGAGCCGCCGCCGCTGGCCGACAGGCCCATCCAATGGTGGAGGTCGAACCCGAGCGCTGCCGCTGCCGCCGCCGCTGCCTCTGCTTCGGACGACTTTCTTCTTTTCTTTGACGAAGAAGGCGGCGCGAAAGTTTCTTCTCCCTCTCCTCCTTCTTCTTCGAAGAGAAGAAAGACCAAGAGCAGGAGCAGGAGGCGGCGCGAGCTCTCCTCGCACCCCTGCGAGGTAGGGGAGAGCAGCAGCGGCCGGGATCTGGAACAGGGGAGGCGAAGTGTCCCGGAGAAGCAAGGAGACGAGGAAGAGGAGGAAGAGAGCGACGACGAAGAAGAGGAAGAGAGCGACGAGGACGAGGATCTGATCGTCGGCAAGCCCAACGTCCGCGACCGCAAGCTGGTCCCGGCCCTGACCCTGGACGGCAGGCTCGTCGCGGCCCCGGCAGAGCAGTACGCCGTGCTGGTGATGGACGTGCCAGACCTGCCCGCGGCGGCGGAGCGAGCGCGAGAGAGGCGCGAGGGCGGGAGCGGGAAGGGAAAAGGAAAAGCTAAAGCCAAGGTCGAGAGCGAGAGGGTTTCGGAGGTCATCGGCGGAGACGGCGACGCCGCCGGCGACGACGACGGCGAAACTTTCGGAACCGAGCCCGACCCCAACTCCACCCATTCTTCTTCTTCCGTCTCTTCCTCCGTCCTCCGCGCCGCGGCCGCCGGGGCCCGAGCCGGGGGCCGGTTCGTCAAGCACGTCATCCTGGGCAAGAGGCGGCTGGCGGTCTCGGCGGAGGTGATGGCCGCGGCGCGCAGCAGGGCCGCGGGAGAGCAGGAGGCCTCACGCCGGAGGCAGCGGGGGGAGCAGCAGACGCAGCAGCAGCACGAGAGTGCTGGGAACGCCTCTTCTGATAAATCGAACGCTGTCAGGAGGAAGACGACGAGGACGAGCTCGACGGAAGGGAAGGAAGGGAATGGTGTCGAAGCGGAGAAGGCTTCTCATCTTGCTGTCGCTGTCGCAGCGCCCTCAAAACCCGCCGACGACGACGGAAACGAAAACGACGCCGACGGCGACCAAAAACAAAACCAACAGCCCCCTTCCCCTACCCTGCCCTTCCTCCTGGAGGACCTCCTCGACGACGACGTGCCCATCGAGCCCTCCATCATCGTCGAGGAGACCTTCCGCCGCCTGTTTCCCGAGTCGTTCCGGGCCGCCGTCCCGGTCTTCAGGCACAAGGAGGTCGACCTGCTTTTGCTGAAGTGGGACCGCGCGTGCGCGGCGCTCGAGGCGGCCGAGGCGCGGTTCGAGGCGGAGATGGCCTGGTGCTCCCGCCTCCGCCGCCGCCGCCAACTCCAGCAGGAGGGGAATTCGACGACGACAGCGATCACGCCGCGCAGGCCCACGATGAGGGACAGGACGTCCGCGAAGGGCAGGCTCCGCTGGCTGCGAAACGCGTTCGCTCCCCCGAAGGTCGACGCGATCGACACCTTGGCCCGCCGCGTGCGCGAGCTCGAGGCGGCGATCTCGAAAGCGAGGGCCTCGGCTCTGGCTTCTCGCCCGACCTCTTCCTTTTTTGTGTTCTTCGACAGCCAGCGCGACGCGGCGATCGCGGCGCAGGTCAACCTGCAGGCGGAGGACGGGCACAGCTTCACGGTGGTCGATGCCCCTGGGCCAGAAGAGGTGAGTCGAGTAGAGAGAGAAAAAGACAGAGAGAAAGAGAAGGGGTTCTTTTTTTTCTTTTTTTTTCGTTTCCGTGTTTTTTTCTTCAAATTTTCTTTCTCTTTCTCTCTTTCTCTCACCGCCACTTCTTTTCTCAACCAAACCAATCACCAGGTCCTCTGGCAGACCCTCTGGATGCCCTGGGCAGAGAGGGACCTCCGCGGGCTCGCCGTCCTCCCCGCCCTGGCCCTCCTCCTCTTGGTTCCCATTGGCTTTTTCTTGGGAGGCGCCTCCCAGATCACGCTTTTCTTATGCCGCATTGATGGTTTTAGGATAGGCACGGGAACTCTGTGTGGGTCCTCCTTCATGAGGGCGCTGACGTCGATCTTGCCTCCCCTGTTGCTGTCTCTCTGGAACGGCGTCATCTTGCCGAAACTGCTCTATTGGCTCGCCCTGGCCGAGGGGCGCTCGGCCTCTTTGTCGGCGCTCGACCGCCGAGTCTGCGACGTCTATTTCCTGTTCGACGTCGTCAACGTGTTTTTAGGGACCGTTCTGGGCGGTTCCTTGTTCAACTCTCTGCGAACGATGCTGCAGAACCCCGGGAGCGTTTTGAAGACCTTGGGGGCCGCCGCGCCGACGGTTTCTTCCTTTTGGATGAATTTCTTGATTTTGCAGGCTGTAGCCCTTGTCCCCTCGCGGTTCCTCTTCCCTCACCCGGGGGTGCTGGGGGACCTGTGGAGGGCCGCCGGGGCCGGGTTCCGGAGGTTTGGGGCGTGGGCGAGGGGGTGTTGCGGCGGTGGGAGGAAGAGGAAAGGCAGGAGCGGCGACGGCGGCGGTCGCAGGAGCAGCGGAGGAGGAAACTCCTCCTCCTCTTTTCCTCCTCCAATCCACCCCCATCGCTCTGCCCACGCATCCATGGACGCTCTCTGGCCCCACTCCATCCGCTACGGTAAAGAAATCGGCGCCGCCCTGCTGATCTTCGTCGTCGCCTTGAGTTACGCGCCGCTGTCGCCTCCGGTGCCCGCCGTCGCCGCCGCTTACTTTTTGGTCTCGTGGCTGTGGTGGAGGTTTTCTGCGCTCTACGTCTTCGAGAGGGCTTACGAGTCCGGGGGGAGGCTGTTTCCTCACGTCGTGAGGGCGGTGCTCTGGGTAAGCGGAAA
>Ga0210003_1004512_pt1 | contig 10988 bp, 6 predicted proteins | sample LantaG_FD_182804 | JGI IMG/M metagenome (GOLD analysis project Ga0210003, IMG submission 182804) | Deep subsurface microbial communities from Baltic Sea to uncover new lineages of life (NeLLi) - Landsort_02402 metaG (SPAdes) (version 2) | ecosystem: Environmental > Aquatic > Marine > Oceanic >...
CTTCAGGTTTATCTTCAGGTTTATCTTCAAGTATATCTTCAGATTTATCTTCAGATTTATCTTCAAGTATATCTTCAGATTTATCTTCAAGTATATCTTCAGATTTATCTTCAAGTATATCTTCAGATTTATCTTCAAGTTTATCTTCAGGTTTATCTTCAGGCTTATCTTCAACCTCAACAATTAGAGTTTCGCCTTGATGATGATTGTCTTGACAATAAGTTTCTGCAACTTTAAGTTTTTTATTTTGTTTTTTATTTTGTTTTTTAGATATTTTTTGATCGGCTAATTCTTTTGCTGCTTTTTGAGAAGCCAATTCTTCTTGTTCTTCTCTTATTTCCCTATATTTTTTATATAGTTTTCCGCTAGGACAAGTATCTTTATCAATTATACCATTGTCTATGGCATAATCGCACAACGCTTGATTTTTTTTAGTTGAAGTATCAGCACTAAATTCATTTTTATTTTCTTTTATGATTTCTTTTAGGATATTTGTTAAATTGTTATTGATACGATGAAAATCTTTGTTAAATGTAAGACCTAATTCTTTGGCAACTTCTTTCGAATTTATTGTTACTCTATGTATTGTATAATTATGAGAACCATTTACTGTAGTTTCAATTGGCATATCTCCCATAATTCTATCATTGAATATCATTTCAACTTTATCTTTTGGAAGTTCATTCTCTTCGTTTGAAAGATCATTATCTTCTGTGTCATTTTTATCGGTTTTATGATAATTGTCAGAATAATATACAAATGTAGTTTCTACGATAATACAAGACATATCGTCGTAATTTGGAATTGGATTAGTTTTATTAAAACCATTTTTTTTTGCTTCGTCTATATCCTTTTCAGTGCATTGAATCAATTTTGACGTATCGTGATCATATCGTTTATATGTTGTATTAAAACGTCCACCACTTTTTTTAATAAATATTTTTTTATTTTTATTTTTATCTTCAAGTGATATAATACTACGGTTTATTATAAATGGAATACATTTTACATCGTTAAAGCTATCAAGGTTGGAACACGTAACCTTTATTGAATTCACTTCAATATTTAAACCATTATTTATATATCTAAAATATGTATATCCTAATTTTTTTATTAAATAATTTGTAAGATCTTCCTCTGTAGTAGTTTCATATACACGTTCTGAATTTATTTCAGAAACTATTACAGTAGATCCACATTCAAATGGATGTTCTGAATAGTATTCATCTGCAGAAATATCAAATATACATGGATTAAATGATTCGTCTACATTAATTTCTTTTTGCATTTTAATAAAATCGGCTACAACACGTTTAAATTCTCCATTTGCAGTTTTTGTCAGAACTGTTAATTTATTTCCAGCATAAACAGCTGATGATTTCATTCCAATTCCGTACATACCACTATCTCCATCATCATATTGACCTGAACGAATATGACCAAAATTAAATGGATTTTCACTTCCTTCTTTATTAATATTTTCAAATCCTCCTTCAATATCATCCGATATTTGATATGATACTATTTTACCGTATTCATTTACACGAATATTTATAGAAATATTTTTTGCTTTTCTACAACAATTGTCAACGTTTTCATATAGAGCTTTTATAAAAGTATAACCACTACTTCTTATTTGACGAACAGTTGATATAAAATGAGGAGGACCACATTTAAGCTTTTTGGTTAGCATTTGTTTTTGTTTTTATTTTTTAAAAAATGATATTTAACAGAATCAATTTTTTTTTCTTTTCAAAATTTACAATAATATTATAATTTTTTAGCTAATTTTACACCATTGGTCATTTAAAATGACCTTGGTAACTGTTACTTTGTGACTGATATCACGCCGACAAGTCGGCGTTTTAATAATCCAAAGGTGTAAAAATAATAATTTATATATAAAATTTATATATAAAATTGAAATACTTAAATAGTTAAATTTTATAATAATATAAATAAATGGAAGAACATAATGAAAAACCAGATATTAAAATCAAAAAGAGTAAAAAAATAAATAGATTAAAAATAATAAATGATAATCATAATGAAAATATTGATGAATTATCTAATATGTTTAAAGTTGTTTCATTAGAAGAAAATATAAAAACGATTATTGAGAGCGATGATAATCATGAAGTTAAAAGTATTCATGATGTATGCAATATTGAATTATTGAATATGATTTTTAATAAATGTGTTAAAGGATATCATTTAATTAATGTGTCTCCTATTAATGAAACTATATGGGAAGATATTAATGCTTTAATATTTTCATTATCAAATATTGAAATTTATTCTAAAAGCGACGGTAGCCATTCATCTGGTATGGATATTAATTGTTCATTAGGAAGAATTAGCAATAAATCAGCAAAATATTCAAATAATAAAAAAAGTATTGATATAAGTTCTTATAGACTAACAACAGTCTGTAGTGAAAAAAAATGCGGAACATCAACTGAAATTGTTCAAGAAATTAACAAACGTAAGAATTTTGATTATTATTCGTTTATAGTAAGAGATGAAACCAATAATCAAAATATTACTTATGATTGGTTATTAATTCCAAGCAATTACTCAATTTTAAACCCATCTTCATATATTTGGGAACCTACAATTGGAAAAAGAGGGAAAAATAAAGATATACAAGTTGGTTGGAAAACTAATGAAATTAATGGTTGTAAAATGTCTGTTACATTTAGTATGTCATCTCAATTATGGATACATATTGAAATGACAGAAGAAATTAAAAAATTTATTATAGCGACCTCTATTGTTGAAAATAAACCAAAATATAATTATATGGATTTATGTAGATTAAACGAAGTTAATGAAGTTAATGAAGTTAATGAAGTTAATGAAGTTAATGAAGTTAATGAAGTTAATGAAGTTAATGAAGTTAATGAAGTTAATGAAGTTAATGAAGTTAATGAAGTTAATGAAGTTAATGAATAAAATATATCAGATTGAAAATTTCATACCTTAATATATTTTGTAAAAACATATGTTATTTCTTTACTTTTTTTAGATTGTCCGTTTTTATTTTTTGATCCAGGCCTTACACTATTTCCAACAAAGAACTCTAAATCCATTTGTTCCCATCCTTGTTCATTATGCAATGTTACAATATCATCATATAAATTATATTGCTTATCTGTTTTAAAATTTTTAACAGACCAACAACTTTTTCCTCCATCTTTTAATTTATTTAAAACACCATGTACAACTGGTTTAAGAAATAAATCATACCAATTTTTATAACAACCATATTGATGTGATTGTGTTTCTTCATTGCTGTATATTTCTAAATTATAATAAGGAGGTGATGTAATTGCCAAATCGTATTTTCTTTCTAATGTCGGCAATACATTTTCAGCAACATCTTTATATAAAGATACTCTATCTAACCCTAATTTATCTTTAATTTCTTGTAATGAGTTATATGTCTTATTGCATGGTTCTATTCCAGTATAATTTACCCCATCTATGCATGCTGATCCTAACATCCTACCACCCCAACCTACACAAACATCTAGTACTTCTTTTGCATCAAAATATTCTACTATTCTCTTAGTTAATAATGGTCTGTAAATTGTTACTTTAGATGTTCCTGCTATAAATCCAATTTGTCTAATAATTTCGCTTACATAAGGTGTAGAATGCGATTGACGATTTATCTTTAATGCTTTTTCTATATTATCTTTTGTCCATAAGAGGGAAATAGATTTTCCTTTATAATTTTGTACATCATAAATATGAGACATATGTTTTTTAATAATAGATAATCCTATAGTACATTGAGCATTAATATTATTGGTTTCAATCTTATACGACTTTAAGTTTTCCCAATCAGTTGTGATATCTGAAAGATATCCATCATTATAATCATTTATTATTTGTGTAAATCCATATTGAAATAAATTATCAATCAACCGTGGTAATATTTTTATAAACTCTTCTTCCGTCATTGTTTGATTTCGTTTCGTTTTATTTAAATAATCATATATATCCATATATATTTCAGGATTTGAAGAAGTCAAATTAATTACTTCATTTTTGATTTCTTGATTATCTTCTTGTATATTTTCTTGTTTATCTTCTTGATTATCTTCTTGTATATTTTCTTGTTTATCTTCTTGTATATTTTCTTGTTTATCTTCTTTAATTATTAATTTAGTTTTAAGTAAATTAATTAAATCGTCTTTTTTTTTTGATTTACATTTTTTTATTCCAACTTCTTCACATTTTATAAAAAGCTCTTGTTTTGATAATTTGGTTATATCCATTCGTTTAATATTTAACACTATAGTATTAGTATTAATTATATTATTTAATTCAATTTTTAAATTATATAATAATGGTATAAATATACAAAATTGTAATATTATAATATTATTACTATTGTGAAACTATTTCTTCTAATTTATTAATGTCAATATGAGGCATTATTACATGAGATTCCCAAAAATATTTACAAAAAGACCATTGAAATTCATAATCTAGTTTATACCAATCGCCATGCTCTTTTAATAATTTATTATATATATTTTCAGGAAGTAAAGTTAAACTATTTCTCGGAAGAACATAACACAATTGAACAAATTCGCTTACAGCGGGCTTATTTTCTGTAATAAATTCTGTATCAAAATAAGGCACATATTTATACAAATCAGAAATTAGTGGAGCATAATTGTATTTATATGTCCAACGCCAATCAGGGCATCCATTAGTATAATATTTAATTGTCCATTCAAGACCTTCTAAATAATTTATGCATATTTCGCGACGGCGATTGTCATCTATTTCAATATCAAATAACATTTTATAATAACGCTCTTCCCATCCATTTGTTCCTGGATTAATATATTTTTCAATTTCTCTCTCTTTAATAGGTATCAATTGAAATTTTTCTTCTTTTTCTTTATTAGTTTCACATGGAATATGTCGCTTTTCCAATTTATTCCTTATTTTTATTTCTTCTTGAAAATTTTTAAGCTCTTGTTCTTTTAATTGGTCTATAAATTTGCGAAGATTTTTCCAAACAATCCGCTTACCATTTGTCAAGTTTTCATTTGATTGACTATTTCTAAATACATAGCGATAAGCATTCATTAATGTATCTATTCCATGACTTCTAATATTTATAGACGGAAAATGTGGTAAAAAATCATTTCCTAATAAAAAACAAATAAGAATATAATCAAATAATAAATTATCGGCTTTTTCTTTTTCAAAAATAGATTGATTGTTATTCATATCAGAAATAATTACTTTTGATAATTCAGGTATGTCTAGTAAATATAATTCGTTAGGATCCAGTGTATTATCTAAATTTTTAATAAAATGAGGGGTTTCTCTAAACAAATACATTTTATTTGTCAAATGTAAATGATTAAGTGTAAGCATAATTAAATCTGCATCAAGACCATAAATTACAGTTCCAGTATTTCTGTGATAATCGGGATTATTTCTTATGTAATCATAAATTTTATGTTCTCCTTCTCCTTTTTCATCACTACAAGATGTAATAATTAATTGCAAACCATGTTTTCTATGGTTTATAAAATATTTTTTTACTTCAGTTCCAAGAGCTTTCATAAATTCTGTACCAGGTGTAACGCAAGTAGTATCCCAAGAAAAAATTTCTTGATTTAATGACTTCATAATTTCTGACTGAAACCAAGATTTATATCTGCGATTTCGTTGTTGTTCTAATTTAGCAACTGGTGCTACACCATCAAACGCAATAAAAACCCTTTGATTTGGTTTAATAATAGAAATATAATATTCTATTTTTTCACATACTTTATTAATTAATTCGGTTTCATAATCTTTTTTATTTTTAAATGCAATTTCTCTCAATGTATCGTAAATAATAGAGTTGCAATCAAGATACAAATTATTTATATTAAATGATAACCGATTATAACGTTTTATAATATTTCTATGATTTTTTACTATGTATGAAAAGTAACTTGGTATTCCCATTTTCTCGTCAGTTATTAATAAATGACTAATTGTATTTATGTCAATATAAAATATATTTATTCATAATAAAATTCAAATAATAATAATAATAACATTAACGCAATAATTAAAAAATTATTAATTAAATATCAATAAATGAAAATAAATAATTATAAAAAATCGCAATATAAAACTATTTAGAATATTAAAATCACTATATATTATAAACATGGAAAAACAAAATCATATAATCAATATTAATGATAATAATGACAATAATGTCAATAATGATAATAATGATAATAATGATAATAATGTCAATAATGTCAATAATGTCAATAATGTCAATAATGTCAATAATGTCAATAATGATAATAATGACAATATGAATAATGGAAATAAACGAAATGTAAAATCTAAAATAAATGCTACTTTTGAAAATAAAATTTTATATTTTCAGGAAATAATAAGAAAAACAATACTTTCGGTTCAAAAATACAAGATGCTAGACATCATTAGTGCAAATGAACTAAATTTATGTATAGGTAATCTTGAAAACCAATTTACAATTTTAATGGGATTATTAAATAAACTTGTGCAAAATAGTAAAGTAGATCTAGATTTTTTTGCAGATAAATTGCAAGAAATAAATGATGAATTGGCTTCTATTTTCAAATCATACGGAACCCATTCTTTTATAGATTTAATTAAAATTTGTTTAGGTAACGATTATATAATAAAACAAATTAATACACAGGCTTTAATGAATAAATATGAAATAATAACTCATTTTGTTCATCCTATTTCTTATAAAATAATAAATTGGAAAAATGATAAAAATGAGAAGAATAAAGAAAAACAAACAGAAAATAAAATTATTCATAAAAATAGAATTGTTGAAGATTTTATGATAGTAGAAACGTCTGAAAATCTAGATTGTTTTGATTTAGCCAGAAATGGCAAATCATTTCAAAGCAAAGTATATGGAATTAAAGTTACCTTGCAAAATCCAGAGCAAAAAAAAACTATTATTGTTTCTGGTATTGTAGACGATATTATGATTGAATGTTTAAATTACACGTTTGTAGGAGATAAAATTAAAAGTTTATTAAATAATAAACCAAAAGACAATGATTTTCAAATAACGACATTTAATCGTTATATACAATGTTTAACATTAAAAGATCTACTTGTTTATAGTAATGAAGAATTATATAATAGATATATTGGATATCTTAATCAAGTCAATTTAATAAAACAGAAAACAATTTCTCAAGTAGTAAATGATTTTGTTAATAATGAATTATACAATCAAAGAACAACGCTAATACAATTATTGTTAAAATCAAATGAATACGAATATCAGTATTTGGCTTATTTGTTATATGATTTATTATCAAGTGACTCCAATGGCAATATCGATACACATGAGCAAACTTTGTTATTTGACAGTTTGCCATGGAATGTTAGAAAATTTTTCAGGGATGCCATGAAACAAACCATTCAATATACAAATAATCTCTCTAATTTTGATAATAATAAAATACCTCTTGAACAACAGATTTGTTTAATGAAAGCAAGCGATAATGTAAAAGAAAAGGCCATGATTAAATTAAAAGAAGTCAAAGCAAAATCAGAAGATTCTGGTTCCAAAGCTAGACAATATTTAGATGGTCTTCTTAAAATACCTTTTGGAATTTACAAACAAGAACCCATATTAAGTGTAATGAATGATATGCGACGCATTTTTAATGACTTAATGCAAAAAATTAATGTTTCTAGTCTACAAGAAATCACATTTCCTGTAAAAAATAATTATACAAGTTTAGAAATATGCAAATATAAAAATATATTAAGAGAGAAATATTCCAATAATCTTAATGAAAATATAGTTTTGAAAATAAAAACTATTTTAAATGATTGTAGTAGAAACGAATTAATAAACCATATTATTGCAATAAACAAGATAAATAAAAAACATAAAATAAAAATTCATAAAATATGTCATTCGGGCAAAAATTCTAATTACATGAAAGACGCAATAAATGCATATTTGGAAAACATCAAAACAGAAAATACCAATGTTATAATAGAATTGTCCGAACATTTTAAATTATTAAAACAAGGCTCCGACAATATAGTGAATCTCGTAAATAATTCTATAGATTTATTAGACGCAAATTTTAATAAAATAAATAATTATATAATAGATGTAAATAAAATATTAGATGTTGCTGTTCATGGACATGATAAAGCCAAGCGCCAAGTAGAAAGAATAATCGGACAATGGATAAACGGAGAAAAAAGTGGTTATTGTTTTGGGTTTGAAGGTCCGCCTGGTGTTGGCAAAACGTCTCTTGCAAAAAAAGGTATCGCCGAATGTTTAAAAAATAATGACGGGATTTCTAGACCTTTTTCTTTTATTGCTATAGGAGGCTCATCAAATGGAAGCACATTAGAAGGACATAATTATACTTATGTAGGCTCTACATGGGGCCGCATTGTGGACATTTTAATGGAGAAAAAATGCATGAATCCGATTATATTTATTGATGAACTAGATAAAGTAAGCAGAACTGAACACGGAAAAGAAATTATTGGTATTTTAACCCATCTCATTGATCCAACACAAAATGACACATTTCAAGATAAGTATTTTAATGGAGTTGACCTAGATTTATCAAAAGTTCTTTTCATATTTTCTTACAATGATGTAGAAGCAATTGATAAAATTCTACTAGATAGAATACATCGCATCAAATTTGAACATCTAACTTTAGAAGATAAATTAGTTATTACACGAATGTATATATTGCCAGAAATTTTTACAAAAATGGGTCTAGAAGATGTTATTCATTTTTCTGATGAAATTATAGAGTATATTATAGAAGAGTATACTTTTGAACCTGGTGTTAGAAAATTAAAAGAGATTTTATTTGAAATTATTGGAGAGATTAACTTGTCCATTTTAAAAGAAAATAAACAATACGAAATTCCTATTAATGTAACAATTGACGACATTAGAAATAAATATCTAAAAGATCGCCATGAAATTAAAAATAAAAAAATTCATAAGATTCCTACAATAGGACTTATTAATGGATTGTGGGCTAATTCTCTCGGAAAAGGAGGTGTCCTTCCTATTGAAGCCAAATTATTTCCCTCTAGCACTTTTTTAGAATTAAAATTAACAGGTATGCAAGGAGATGTTATGAAAGAAAGTATGAACGTCGCTAAAACATTGGCTTGGTCATTATTAGAAAAAGAAAAGATGAAAGAATTAGCAAAAGATTTTGAAGAAACCAAACTTCAAGCCATACACATACATTGCCCTGAAGGCGCTACACCAAAAGACGGACCTTCGGCTGGAACTGCCATTACTATTGTTATATATAGTTTATTATCAGGCAAAAAAATTAAAAATGAAATCGCTATAACAGGAGAAATTTGTTTACAAGGTCACGTTACCGCAATAGGTGGACTTGATTTAAAGATATTGGGTGGCATTCGCGCAGGCGTTAAAACATTTCTTTATCCAAAAGAAAATAATAAAGATTTTAATGATTTTTATGAGAAATATAGTGGAAAAGAAATTTTAAACGGAATTCAATTTAAAGAAGTTGAACACATAAATGAAGTCATAAATTTAGTATTTGAATAATCATACATAAATATTTAGATATTTCATGAATTTATACATTCGTTATTTTATTATATGTTAGTAAAATAAACTTTACATATAATATAGAACATGGGGGGAATGGAAATTACTTTGCCTAATATTTTTTATTTTATTTCATCAATATCACCATTATTACTAAGTTTCTTTTTAGTAATGACTTCAATATTTAATCAAGATCTAAAAGGACTTGTATATTTAGCTGGTATTTTGTTTGCAACCTTAATAAATTCAGTTGTACTTTACATGGTTAAAAGCCCGAAAAATATAAATGCTTCTCCTACATGTAGTTTAGTAAATTTACCCTTTAATATGTCAAATTATAATAGTCCATCTTTAAATAGTTCATTAATCGCTTTTACCATGGCATATTTAATATTGCCTATGCAGTTTAGCAATAATATGAATTATAGCATTATTTCATTCCTTATTGGTTTATTTTTAATGGATGGAGTAAATAAAATAATAAATAATTGTACGACTACTACAGGTGTAATATTAGGATTGTTAGTAGGAGGTTTATTGGGATTTATTTGGTATAGTATATTTCATGCTACTGGTTATGACTCTTTATTATATTTTAACGAAACTACATCAAATAAAGTTTATTGTGATAGACCTAAAAAACAAACATTCAAATGTGCGGTTTATAAAAATGGAGAACTAGTTAAATCTCTTTAAATATGTATAAATATGTATAAAAATAAATAAACTTAAATGAAACTTTCTTTATTTATATTTATCCATGCAATGAATTTTTGAATAAAACGTTGACGATGAAACGCATCAGTCATTAAATTGTTATTTCTCGCACTTGCATTAAATATATTAATAAAATTAAAAACAATATCTCTAATATTTTCTTTTTTATATTTTAAATTATATTCTTCTTTTGTAAATAATTTTAAACCTTTTTTTTTATTTACTAAATTATGAAAATCAAATAAAAATAGTTCTAAATTATCTTTTGATTTTAAAATACTTGCCTTTTTTGTCTGTCTCATTAAAGAAACCGCATGTTGACGACATTCAGGACAAGGTAAATTATTACATATTTCATTTATCACTAACCATAAACTTTCTTTTTTATTTTCAAAATCTTCTTCTTTTATTCTAGTTGCTAAAACATGCATTAATGACCAACAAGGAGGACCCCATAAAGATTTACTCATCTTTTATAAATTTATTAAATATAAATATTTATTCAATAAAATGTAATAGTATAATTACAATAGTATAATTACAATAGTATAATTACAATAGTATAATTACAATATGAAATACTAAAGTTGTTTTTTTATAATTATTTAAAGATATAAAAACAACTTGTTTAAAATGACCA
>Ga0210003_1004513_pt1 | contig 10985 bp, 11 predicted proteins | sample LantaG_FD_182804 | JGI IMG/M metagenome (GOLD analysis project Ga0210003, IMG submission 182804) | Deep subsurface microbial communities from Baltic Sea to uncover new lineages of life (NeLLi) - Landsort_02402 metaG (SPAdes) (version 2) | ecosystem: Environmental > Aquatic > Marine > Oceanic >...
CGCTCGCGCAGATGAAATCGAGAGTGGCCGAGGACGCGAGGGCACCTGTGTTGCGGATCTCGGCCCGCACGGGCAGCGCCGGGTTGCTCCAGTAGACCGTTGTGAGGACGTTCGAGTGGTAGAACTCGTGAGCGACGACATAGACACCGTCATGGACGAATCCCACGCGGACGCGTCCCACTCCCAGCCACTGGAAGTCGATGAACATCAGCTGGGTATTTGCAGCCACGATGTCAAATCCGCTCGGGCCGGTGCCGTCGCACGGGTCGACGTTCCAGCTCGATTGAGCCACGGGAAAGTCCACGGCCGATCCCGTCACGTAACGCCGCTCGACAAACGAGAGAGCCCCGGCCCCGTCGTAGAGGAGGAAGGTACCGTTCTGGTCGTCGAAGTACCCGACCCGCTTCTCCGCGTTAGCCTCGGAGCCATTTAGATTGAAGCTGAAGAGGACGAGCTGGGACTTGCCGGGTTGGTAGGGATGGTACATCCGGGATTGATGAACCACGTAATCTGTGGCGCCGGTACCCACGGTGAGGCGGGAAGCCGCTTGGTTAGCGACGAACGCCACTCCACTCCCGGCTCCGGCGGTGTCGGAGATGAACTCGATGTTCAGGCCGTAAACCTTCTTATAGTCCGCGACGGTGAACGGCTCGCTGACCCGCTGTCGGCCGAAGGCATCGACGGCCCCTCCGTCACCCGCACCACCGCCTCCGCCTGCTCCGGTCGTATCAAAAAGAAGGATCTGAATGTCGTCCGAAGCGTCCAGCGTAGACGTGTTGGTTTCGATCGTTAGGGTGGTGATGCCACCGGCCACCACGTGGTTAACGATGCCGTACTCAGACTTTGTCGCTTCGTAAATGAGGGCCCCACGGGTTACGTCCCAGATGCGTTGGATTTCCTCGAGCTTGATGACTTCGGGGATTGTGATGGTCCCAGCGCCTCGTGCTCCGGGCGTAAACGTGTACGACTCGACGACTCTCATGGGTTTCTAACTCAGGTACTTTCTATGATTTACTCTTCCTCGCAGACTCCCATCCCGGCATATCGGATCCCGATGGCGTTCCCGTCCGCGTATCTTTCGGCCTGTGACAACACGCAGAGTTGCTCTTCAGAGAAGTCTGGGAATTGTCTGCGGAGTGCTGGGTCAATCTTTGGGCCTGGGTTCTTTCTTCTCCAGCTTTCCACTGCGAAGTCCACCTCCTCCTCGCCTCGCCTCTCGAGGTTCTTAGGATCTTCGTCAAGATAGGTTGTGACGGGCTCCACTCTCGCAGCTTTGCTCGCTCGGTCTATGATCGCCCTAGCCTCGTCCTCTGTGACCTCACCGTCCTTACCGCTCTTACACAAAGTCGCGAGAAGGCGAGAGATGTCCTCGTTGCTCAACTCGTACGCAAACTCACAGGAAAGTTTGGTCACATACCTTCCGAGGCCAGACGAGAGAAGGAGTGAGAGGAGAGATGCCGCGAGAGAGGAGAGGAGAGCGTACACGGCCCACTGCCTCACGGTCTTCTCTTTCTTCCCGAGATGGAACTTGAAATGAAAGTCCTTCATACTAAAAGAAGCTCTTCCTGAAAGTGGCCAGGAGAGCTTCGGAGGTGCCGACGATATCAGCGGGGTTTTACCCTCTCGTCAGACAATCCCGCTAGGGAGATTGTGTTGGTACTGCTTAGCGATTCTGGCCTCGCGTCTCTTCTGAGCAACGTGCCATATGAGGAAGGTTAGGCTCACAGCTTGCACTCCTCGTAAGCGCGGTACTGATGGCCACGATAGGTGAACCAGCGAGTCGCGTTGCAATGGATCTCGTTCCACCAGCTCCGAAAGTTGGATTGATGGGCTTCGGTGTCATACTTAACACCGCGGTAAGTAGCGATTGACATCGGTCTTCGAAATGAGTGAACATTTCGCGTTCCTTCAGTCGGCGTTTGCGTAGTCGTATTCCCGATAAATGACTTTTATCAGGATTCCGACTATGAACGGTCTAACATAGTCTTCCATCTACGAATCCGCGGCCGAACTCCTCGTACACGTAGTAAGTGTAGAAATGATTAGACATGTCCGTTCCGCGTCGGCTTACTTCCGTTCGCCACAAGTCTGTAGCGAATGAACGAAAGGTTCAGACGGTAACAACAGATACCTCTGCTCCTATGACAATTATACCCGGTTCATCTCAATGTATTCCTCAAGTTCCTCGACGTAATCTCGAAGCTGTTTGGTCTGATGAGTCATCCTTGTGAGGAGGTCGATGGACTGAGCGAGGGTATCAACGAGTTCCTCTCTTGGGATCTCGAGCAGCGACCTCTTAATGTTTTCGATGCGGAGCTCTTTCTCTAGGGGGAGAGGCTGGAGATTCATGAGAGTGTGATCGCAAGGTCTAGGGCTTGCTTAGCGGTCTGAGCGATGGGTCGCCCGAGGTGGAGACCTCTCTCGTCTCTCTCCGCCATGATGTGACGCTGCAGTTGGAAACCGAGGAGGTCATCAGCTGGATCCGGCCTTGTAGTCCACCCGATGGGCTCAACAAAAAAGATGCCGGCGTGGGCAATAACGCGCCGGCCGACATCAACAAACCCGAGCTCGCGTAGAGCGCACTCAAGCTTTAGGGAATAGCAAGCGTCCTCGAGGGTCATGCTCCGCAGACGTACTTGCCTCTATTTTACCACGCTATCAAGCCTTGAGCACGTAGGCGGTAGCGGTAGTGTTGTAGAACAGCTCGCCAGCGGCCACACCACCGACACCGGCAGCGGCGTCGTCGACGTATTCACCAATACCAAGAGCGGCGCGCAGAGCGGTCGCGGTGGTAGCGGCAGCGATGTTAGCCTCCAGGTCAGCGGAGGGATATTGGCCGCCAGCGGTGCCACCGGCCAGGTATTCGAAGTTGCGGAGCATCAAGGACATGATGTCTCAGTGTATGTGAAGATCTTCAAAGGCCGGGAGAGACCGGCTTTCTGTCCTTGTTTTACCCGCTTCAAAGGAGAAGTATTGCTAGGAGGGGTACCGCGAGCGACATCACTCCAATTAGAAAGCCCGCCGCCTTTTCGACAATGGGCATAAGACTATGAGACTCGTTCATTCACCGGTTGAGGGGGGAGTTATAAAAACGGCGAAACGCAGTAATGATGACAATTGCGGCAGAGAACACACCGACCATGCCAAGGAAAGTGGTGGTATCGCCAACGAAGTTGTAGGTTGAAGGCACTAGAGGAGATAGGTTAACGGTAAAGATTTTCAAGCCGAGGTGAGGCCCTCGGCGGGCCGTTTAGGGTCAGGAAAGCGCGGGTCCTTGCACCGTGGTCGCGTAGCGCAGCACCTCCGCTTGACTCATGTCCGTGTACGTGTACCGCGACATCGGGACGTTGCTCAGCCAGAAGATGTTAGCGCCAGGGGCGTGGGCGCATTGCATCTTGATGCCCAGTTCGCGGAGGCGGGTGCGGCAGGTGGTGTACTCAGGGAACGGGATGGCCATGGGCCTTTGGCTGATTACCTTTATACTATACCGCGTCTTGGGAGGGCTCAGGAGGATCAGTAGACGGTTTCCAAACTGTCACATCTAGATTGGGCCACGTGTCCATCATCAGCGAGAGAGTGTTCGATGAACTCGAGAACTCGAGGTACTCCCTCGGCGCGGATGAGCTCGGTGGTTGTTGGTGAGGAGTAGCGGTGGCCATGCTCCGCAGCATAGCGGAGTGCAGCTTGCTCCAGATCGAAGCATTGTCCAAGGCTGAAATTCCAAATTTGAACGACTGAGATCAGGCGTTCTGAGCTAAACCTTTCTGAAAGTCTTTTCTTAGTGATGCCCAACTTGAAGTGGGTACCAGCTTCGTCAAGATAGCGGATTAAGTAAAGAGTTCCCGGAAGTAAACGTTGCTCTTGAGTTGGTTTCCAAGTGGATTCCTTACTTCCCCCTCCGGGCACAGAGCCCTTGATGCCCTTATTCCAAGAGGGCTTTCCTAATTTTTGCTTAGAAAGACGTGCTCGACCTTCAGGAGTAAACACTCGAGTCTTTGTCATTTCAGATATGGCTTTCTTCTTGCAGCCCCAGCACCCGCTTTTACTAACTTTGTACGAATGAGCGGTGGAAGTCCATTCATGCCCGCAATTGTTACACTTGAACGCTAAGATAGACTTTATGCCTGTGTAACCGTCAAAAGAAAGGAGAACATGATTACGATCTTTGCATAGACTTTCAAAATGTTCCCTAGTTAGTTGTTTGCTCATACAGAAAAGCCCCTAGCTAAATACTACTAGGGGCATGTGTCTATAAACTAGCCGATGGCGGGAGCGGTCAGAGCTACAGGTGTAGCTTCTACAGCTGCCAAATCAAGGGCGAAGTTATGAGCGTTGCGCTCGTGCATGACTTCAATCCCAAGATTTGCCCGATTGAGCACATCCGCCCAGGTGTTGATCACCTTACCTTGACTATCAACAACTGATTGATTGAAGTTGAAGCCGTTTAGGTTAAACGCCATTGTCGAGACGCCAAGAGCGGCAAACCAAATACCGACTACTGGCCAAGCGGCAAGGAAGAAGTGGAGCGAACGAGAATTGTTGAAGCTAGCATACTGGAAGATAAGTCTCCCGAAATAGCCATGAGCAGCCACAATGTTGTAAGTCTCTTCCTCTTGGCCAAATTTGTATCCGTAGTTCTGAGACTCGGTTTCCGTGGTCTCACGGACAAGGCTGGAAGTAACCAAGCTACCGTGCATAGCACTGAACAGAGAACCTCCGAACACACCGGCCACACCAAGCATGTGGAAGGGGTGCATTAGAATATTATGTTCAGCGGAAAAAACCAACATATAGTTGAAGGTTCCACTAATGCCAAGAGGCATTGCATCGCTGAACGAACCCTGACCGAAGGGATACACCAGGAACACGGCAGAGGCAGCTGCCACGGGTGCGCTGTAAGCAACGCAGATCCAGGGACGCATGCCCAGGCGGTAGGAGAGTTCCCACTCACGTCCCATGTAGACGTAGATGCCGATGAGGAAGTGGAAAACAACCAGCTGGAAAGGACCGCCGTTGTACAGCCACTCATCTAGGGACTGAGCGTCCCAAATGTTATACAGATGCAACCCGATTGCGTTGGACGAAGGCACTACAGCACCGGAGATGATGTTGTTGCCATACATCAGGCTGCCGGCCACAGGCTCTCTGATCCCATCACTCAAGACAAAAGAAGTTAATCCAGAAAGAATCTTTCAGGGGGTCCCATCCTTCTTGGAATAGTTTCACCATCTTTCTAATGGCGCCTCGTTCTATTCCCAGTAACCTTGAAAACCTTGCATCACCGGGGCAATTAAGTTGCTTCCACAAGTCAAGATACTTAGAGGCTTCTGCCCACACAGTCTTATTTGACTGAGCATTTGCCCACGGCTTTCTAAACTTGGGGTGGTGATTCTTAGGCTTTCCTTTTGTAGCCTCAGAGATCTTTTTACGAATCTCCGGTCTTTTAGCCACATTACCGGACCCTGCTTTCCAACCGCTTCCGGGTTGCTTTCCACCGCCAGCTGTTGGGCTGTAGTTTAGGCATCCAGGACGACCGTGGTGAAGATCTAAAAGCATTTGCTCTCTGGTTCTTTTAGGGTCATCTTCGTTCCACACTTCAATGAAAATCCATTCATCTTGGTGCTTTCTTAGAGACCTATGAAACCAATCTTCTGCCTTAGACTTTCTATGGTGGCGCTCTCTTCTAACCAAATCAGAAGTAGAGCCCCAATAGTAGTCTCCGGTTGTTAAACGTAAAGCAAGGTAGGTTACCATGTCTTGTAGACTATATCTTCATCTCCATAATACGGAGAGCTGGGCGCTCGTGCCTGTTATTAAGAGGACTAAACCTCTCAGGTAGTCGTTGAACCTTCCAAAGGTGTACCTTTGGCTTGGCTGCTGATTGGGGTTGAGGACCCTTTCCAGCAATTCACCCAGTTTATCGACGCTCTCACGAGCGAAGGACACTGATTAGTTAATGTCGACGGGAGGTGCGGCGATGAAAGCAACGATGAAGCAAGTGGTAGCGGCAAGCAGGGTGGGGATCATCAGAACACCGAACCAACCGACATAAAGACGGTTGTTGGTGGAGGTGACCCACTCACAAAATGATTGCCAGACAGAGGCTTGCTGTCTAGAAAGTGAAATTGAAGACATTAAAACAGGGTAATGAAGCTAGAAGTAGGGACAACTAGAATCGGTATTCCGACCACCCTTCCGGTCGGTATTAGAGACGAGTTTTACTTCCCTATAGGTCTCGGTTTGGGGAGAAGAAGTAAGTCAGCCTAAACTGATTGACTTGTTTATTATAGCGAAATGTTTTCATTTGTAAACTTATTGTAACGCTCTGATTTTCTCTTTAAACACAGCGATCTGCTGCTCCAGGTCACGCACTCTGGAGATGGTTTCTTGAACCTCTTTGGGAGGCTCAAAAGTGTCTATCCAACTATCATTCTCTTCTATCTCTTCAAGCATCACGGCCTGCATGCTTTTCAAGTTCGAGATGTCGTGAGAAATCTGCATGTAGGCTGTAGCGCCAAGAGTGGTAGCGACCAAGATGCTGATAAGGTTTTTCAGTGGGATGGAGACCGAAGTCTCCTCACTTACTTTGAGCGGCTTGTCTGTCATAACTAGAAATGGAGGTTAGAAGACTCGAACTTTTGACATCCTGCTTGCAAAGCAGGCGCTCTACCAACTGAGCTAAACCCCCTACACCGAATAGGCCACCAGCTTAAACAGCTGATAACCTTATCAGATCAAATGTTATGGCTTGTAAACCTTAGACTTCAGGCTCTGAAGTCCTCGGATTCTTTGTCCCTCCGGAAATGGAAATTTTTCGAAGGGTTATACCTCGATCGTGATATACGTCAAAGATATCCGCCATTTTGTGTGCGCGAACGACGTCAATCTGTCCGTCCGCTTGGTAAACAAAATAGCAGTCTGTTGTTAAATTCCCGAGAAAAATGTCGCTCGGATCGACATTTTCCTTCAAGATCCGAGCTGATTTTGCCATAAATCATTCAGTCTTTGAATCTTCCTCTTCGACTATCGGTGGAGTGGCGGGGACGACGTCGTGGGCGGAGAAGAACTCCTGGAGCTGCGCCGTGGCGAGCCGGATCAGGGTGTCGTTGCCCGAGCGCTTCGCGTCAGCGTAAGCGTCGATGAGAGTTGCGAGTTTCTGCTTGAGTTCCATGTCTATGATGTTGGTTGAGTCTATTTTAGTCTAAACCGCCGCTGCGAATCAGTTGATCACGAGGAAGTCCACGCGAGTCTCCGCGGTGGCCGCGGCGTTGGTGTGGATGGTGAAAGAACCGGCTCCGGCCACGACTTGCACGGACGTCATCGTCGCGTCGTTGGTGCCGACGGTGGCAATGATCACAGAGTTAGCCGTCACGAGCGAGTTGGTCACGACGAGGCTGGTTGCGGCGGCAGCGAAGTTCACAGAGCCCGCGATCTTATTGATCGTCTGGGCGCCGGTGGTGCCGGAGGCCGTAATCGTCTTGTCAGTGAGGAACTGAAGGGCGTGCACCTCAGCCCAGCGATTGGCCGAGGAGCCGAGGTCCTCAGCGCCCGTGCTTGGGATGATGTCGCTGTCAACTTCGCCGAGGATCGTCACGGAGTCGACGCTCGAGTTACCCAGGTTTACGTCGCCTTGGGCGTCGAGCAGAGTCGTTACAACGGCGGTCGGCACGGACATTGTGTTGGTGCCGGGCTGGAACGTGAAGTCCACGTCCGCGGCGAGAACGCCGGTGCCGTCATTGTACTGAATTTGCGCGGCGGCACCTGCGGCACCTGCGGCGTTGGTCACCCAACTCAGCACACCACTCGTATCCGACGCGAGCACATAACCCGAAGCGGCCGGATAAGCGGCTGGCAGCGAATAAGTGTTCGTGGTAGCCAGCGCCGTGGGAGCATTCAGCTGAATGTACTCGGAGCCGTTCGTGCTGTCCTCGTAGAACCGGACACTGCCCTGGTTCGTCAGCTTGATCGCGCCGAGATCCAGCGAGGAGTCGGCGGAGTTGTAGGTGATCCCGGTCGAGTAAGCGAGGGTGCCAGCTGCGTTTGTCGTCAGCAGGTTAGTCGCCAGCGGAAGCGCGTCGGGCAGGGTCAGCGTGAAGTTCGAGGCGACAACACCCGGGCTCTTAACGGCCACGTAGTTGGAGTTGTTCGCGTCGCCGAACTGCACGGCGTTCGCGTTGCGGACCTTGATCGTTCCGTCAACATCGAGCTCCACATCGGGGCTCGTGTTCTTGATGCCGACGCGGTTGTTGGTCGAGTCGACGTAGAACGTGTTGGTGTCTACGACAAAGTCACCACCGGCGGTCAGCAGTCCTTGGACGGTGAGCGGGCCGCTCTTAGTCTGAAGCGTAGAGCCAGAGTTAAGCAGGCCCTGTGTGAGGTTGGCGAAAGTGATCTTTCGCGTGTTAGTATCAGCGTCGTTGATGATGAGAATGTCATCATCGGTCGGCGTCGTGATAGCTGTTAGTTGTGAAATTCGTACAGTCGCCATCAGCGTCCTAGGAGACCTTCTTGTGTCTAAGTTTTACCCGGAAAGGCGTCGTTCTACGTCGCTGGCTTGTCCGGCGACAGGTGGTTTTACCCGTTCTTCTTAATCAGAGACCTGAGAAACTCAAGCAATTCCTCAGCCCTCTTAAGCTCCGAAGGATCTTCCAACTCTCCTTCGACGTGAGATAAGAGAAGGTTGAGATCAGAGTCAGGAAGATCACCAAGAGCAATCATCACTTCTTTGCCTACGATCGTCTTAGCTTCGTCTATCTCGTACACAAACTCTCTAGGCCTCCACTCGTCGGGGGTGTGGTCGTAAGAGGAGTGAATCTCCTGCCAAGACTGCTCACACATGAGCACTTGCTGCTCAGTAAGACCTAGCTCCTCGCATACCTCCTCATATGTTGCTCCGTCTGCCAACATCTTTTTCACGTCCTCTCGGATGGGAACGATCCATCTTGGGATCCTCACCATGCGACTATGATCGCGGAGAGCGTGTTGGATGTACCCGCGTGCCGTGTTCCAGGCAAAGGTGCTAAACTTCCAGCCAAGGGAAGGATCGTAACGAGTGGCCGCTACGCAGAGAGCAAAGAAGGCCACAGACTCGAGATCGTCTCGAGTGAAGCAGCCAGTATGACCGCCTGTCATAGACCTAGCGCTATGCGCAAGGCGACCGGCAATCCACCTATGCTCTTCTACAAGCTTTTGCTGGGCCTTTGTGAGCGGAGGATACTTCTTTTTCCTATCCTTCTTTTCTGGGAGAATGTCCCCTGGTTGGAGACCGAGAGGTTTGTTCAAAGCTTTCCACCTCCTACCCTGAGCACGATTCACACTCTTCGTACTTGCTACTATCATCGTGGAACTTTAGCATATACTCAGTGTAACCGCCTATATGCTCTCCGTCTATCCACAACTGAGGAACTGTCTCGTACAGAAACTCCTCTACTTCGGACCGATCAATCTCTTTGAATGAGATACCATCAGTCTTCAACTGTGTCTTAAGCTTAGAGCAGTACGGGCAGCCATCTTTTGTAATTATCCTTGCTTTGGGCCCAAGCGAACTCTTACGAGCAACGAGAGAAGTGGAACGGAGGTAGTACAAAGACTTCACACCGTTCTTCCAAGCAGAGAGGTGGAGGCGAACGAGATCTTCCGGGTCGATCTCGGGGTCAACGAATAGGTTGAGAGACTGGGCCTGGCAGATAAGCGGTGTGCGGTCCGCTGCCTGCTTGACGATCTCAAACTGGTTGATCTCTCGTGCTGTCTTGAAGACTTCTTTCTCAAAGTCGGTCAGGCAGTCTAGATGCTGCACCGAACCCTTCTCCTCAAGGATCGAATCCCACACCTCATCTCCCACTCCCTTCTCGCAAAAGAGCTCTTGCAACACTGGGTTCTTCCTGACGAAAGTTCCCTTTGCTTGCTTAGCTACGAAGTAGTTGGCGTCTATAGGTTCTATGCCCTGAGAGAAGGCTCCGCTGATGACGGAATTGGTACGAGTAGGAGCGATCGCTAGGAGGTGAGTGTGACGACGTCCAGTGCCTTCACACCATTCGGGCTCGCCGTACTCCTTAGCTAGGGTGAGGGACGCTTCCTCTGCTTCTTCACGGATGAGAGAATGGACCTCTAGGTTGAGATCTCGTGCGCCTTGAGAGGCAAAGGGCAGACCACGCTTTTGGTAGAGCAAGTGCAAGCCCATCGTCCCCAGGCCAAGTGCCCTGGACTTTCTCGCAAACCGCACGGACCGACCCATGCTGGTGATCCGACTCGCCTTGTGAATGAAGTCCTCCACGACCGCATCCAGGAAGTAGATTGACAGCTGCGGGACTGATAGACCAGATGTACCCGACCATGATTTCCACTCGTCGTACTTTGCTAGGTTGAGAGATGAGAGGACACACACGAACGTGTGATCGTCATCTGTGTGCAGTGTGATCTCAGAGCACAGGTTGGAGGTGGATACACTCAGTCCGCGCTGCCTGTAGCAGTCTGGGTTCTGGCGGTTTACGTTGTCGATGAACACTAGGTAAGGAGAACCGCTGATCATGCGTGTCTTCAGAACCTCGCCGAATAGCTCGCGCTTTTGCTCATCGCCGTCGATCATCTCCTGAATCCAGGCGTCGGTCACGGTCAGACCGATGTTCGAATCGATAAAGCGACGCGGGTCGCCCTTAGAGTGATCCTTGGCCTGGAGAAGCTCGGGGACGTCCGGGTGGGAAATGTCCAAGTAGATTGCGAAACTACCTCTACGGACTCCACCTTGGGAGACGACGCGTGCAGCCAAATCATAGGACTGAGCCCATGGGACTACGCCTGTGCTTTTGCCTCCCCCAGAGATAGGAGAACCCGCTGGGCGAACATCGCCCATATAGACTCCAACCCCACCGCCATTTTTAGAAAGTTGTGCTACCTCCTTCAAATGCGAATATATGGAATTGACCGAGTCGTCAAGATGGACGGAGTAGCAGGAGATTGGTAACGCTCGACTGGTTCCAAAGTTGGAG
>Ga0210003_1004514_pt1 | contig 10985 bp, 8 predicted proteins | sample LantaG_FD_182804 | JGI IMG/M metagenome (GOLD analysis project Ga0210003, IMG submission 182804) | Deep subsurface microbial communities from Baltic Sea to uncover new lineages of life (NeLLi) - Landsort_02402 metaG (SPAdes) (version 2) | ecosystem: Environmental > Aquatic > Marine > Oceanic >...
GCGCCAGCGAGCAGCCGAGGAGCGGCACCATGAGCAGGCCCCCCTGGCGGATCGTGGCCAGGAGGTTGCCGGTGGGGATGAGCCGGGCGGTGGCATCTTCACCGGGGACCGCAGCAGGGGGCACGGCGGCCACGCGGAGCGGTTCGCGGGAAGGCTCTGTGCCACCGGCCCAGGCCCGCGGTGTTTGGGCAAGTGCCAGGGCAGGGGGCAGGGCCACGACGACCAGAATCGCGAGGGCGACGAGGCCGCGGCGAACTGCCGCCATCCACGGCCGGCAGTCGCGAATGCTCTGGCAGAAGCTCCCTCTCTGCGAAGCGATCATGGATGTGCCGAAGGCGACGCGGCGGGGCGTTCCCTCGCCACCACCGATGATTGTGTTATCGGCGGGTCCGGCATTCGGGGTCGCATGCTTTGACACCGCAGGGCTCACGCGTCACGACCCGCACGACCGGCAGAGGTGGCGGGGGCATAACTGGCGGGAGGGCCCCAGCCCCAACGGCACGCCGCTCAAAGGCCGCCCTCGAGCTAGAAGTTGGCGTCGCAGCCCGTGTCGACGTCGCCGACCATGTGCATGTGGTCGTGGTCGATGTAGACCACTTCCTGGACGTCTTCGTCCACGAGCGTGTGTGGCACCGGCCAGCCGACCCGCGTCACCTCCTGGAAGTAGACCGTGCACTTGTAGTGGGCGTGGTGCACCTGCACTGGGCCCACCAGCGGCAGATGCCGCGGCGGATCGATGTAGTCTGAGATCTTGCACTTCGTGATTCGCACGTGGTTCCGCTGGATCTCGTAGAGGAACGGCCAGTTACCCTGGACGGGCCGGGCCTTCTCGAGGGCCCGCATCACCTCGTCGTCGCTGGGCTCGTCGAGGGCCTCGCACGGACCGCCGGGCAGGATCGGCCCGAGCACCGGCGCCCGCTCATACCGCTCGTAGTTCCAGAACCTGTCTTCCTTCGACTTCTGCAGGTAGGTGGGCACGGGAATCGGGATCGCGAGCGGGCCGATATTCGGTCCCTGCGACGCGAGCCAGAAGCAGCCGGTCTGGGAGGAGGCGGCCACGCCCAGAACGAGGGCCGTGATCAGGAACCGCATGCGGGACGTCATGACTCCACTCCTGGGGCGACCGAGTCGGACCGACTCTTCCGGTTGTATCGATCAGCAGCGGGGCAAAACTTGCGGATTTTTCCGGTTGTGCGGCCGACGGAGCTGGGGCCGGAGGGGCCAAAAACGAGACCGCCCTCCCGGGGCTGCCGGAAGGGCGGTCGGTCGTGTGCAGAACACCCAGGCCTAGCGGTGGTGGCTGTGCGTGTGGCGGTCGTCGAAGTCGATGTACCACCAGCCGTCGTCCCACTCGAGCGACACCCGCCGCCAGCCGAGCGGCACCTGCGGGTAGGGATAGAACGGGCCGATGTAGGGCCACGCGGTCGGCGAATACTGGGTGGGATACTGAAGTGCTGCGTAGTTGGGAGAGGCCGCGTAGCTAGGCCAGGCGTAGTTGGGCATGTTGGGACCGTCAGCCCGCATCGGGACCGGAGGCATGCCGACGCCGGTGCCAGCCATCGGCATCGGGCCGCCCATCCCGGGCATCCCGCCCATTCCCGGCATTCCTGGGCCGCCTTCATAGCCACCCGCGTAGCCACCGTCGGCCATGCCGGGGCCAGGCCCATCGCTGTATTGCATGGAGCCCGGCATCATCTGCCCGTCAACAACCGGGCCGTCGTAGCCGCCTGGCGCCGGGAGGGTCATCGGCCCCCCCATGTTTGCGGACGTTCGCATTGCGGTTCGCTGACCGGCACGCCCCGGAGCCTGGCGGGGCTGGGCCATGGGGCGGGCGTTCGCGGTGGCCGCCTGGTTCATCCGCCCCACAGGCTGGGTGGCCTGGGTGAGCTGGACGCGGCTGGCCGACTCCGCCGTTGCCCTGTTGCCGCCGGCGAAGAACAGGCTCGAGACGGCGGCCAGCGGATTACTGACAGTCGACGGAGCGGTCGGAGGGGCGAATGTCGCGGGCTCGGGCCCCGCCGCGGGCGGCTGCATCCCGGCCATGCCCCAGGTGGACGACGGCATTCCGAACCCGCGGGATCCGGCACCCGGTCCGGCCGAGTCGATCGCGAGCCGGTTCACGACCCGCTCCACTCCCGGCGTCGCCTCAGCGATGCCGACGGCGGCGGCGAGTTGCTGCTGATCGGCCACGCGGCCCTCGAGCCAGACGGTGCCGGACTTGCTCTTCACGTTCACCCGGTAGCCGCTCAGGGCCCCGGAATCACGGAGCTGGCCGGCGACCGTCGTCGCGAGGTCGTCGGCCCGTCCCGGTGTTGCCAGGCAGGCCGAGGCCACAACGGCCAGCAGGAAGGCTGTTCTCGAAATGGACATGCGTCACTCCTTGATTCGATCGCTTGAGATTCGATCGCGTGAGATTCGATCGCTTGAACCGACCCAGGCTTCGCGTGCTGCCACAACCCGGTTGTGGAGCGGGAATGGCGACCGAATCCGACGGTTTTCGGGGCCGCCGATTTCCCTGCCCCGGTGTCATCGGCACAGGGTCGTGCCGAAGGGGAGTTTTTTTCCGGTTGTGCCGGGAGCAGCGTTCGGCGGGGCAGGCTGGGCGGGCCGCGGGGCAGTCGCACGCTACCGCGGTCGCGAGAAATCAGCCACCGAGATCATGGTCATCAGCGCGAGGGTTCCGGCTGCCGCCGCCGCCGCATCGGGGCTGAACTGGATCGCAACTCCGCAGACACTCCCCATGATGCCAAGCGCCACGAGACAGAGCCATTGCCCGCCCGATTCATGGCGGGTGCCCTCGGTGAGCCGGGCCACCCCGGCGGCCACGACGCCGAGGACCTGGACCGCACCGAGGGCGCAGAAAACCGGGCTCACGGCGATGGCAAGCGGCAGCATGGGCTGATCCATAGGACGGGCATGACGAGCATGACGAGCATGTCGAGCCGGACGATAATGACCGTCGGCCAACGCCGCAAAGCCAACTCCCCCTCCGCGTCCTCTCCAGCCTGCCCGGCCAGCCTGCTCTGTCAGTTTGCCCCGTCAGCCTGCTCTGTCAGTTGGCCCGACGAGCGCAGCCCCGAGCGGTCACTTCTCCTCGAGGAGTGCTGTGAGTTTCCGCTCGAGGTCCGTGATTGAGACGTTGCGATCGACAACGTTGCCGTCGGCGTCCAGGAGGATCATGGTCGGCAGCGCGAGGATGCCGAACGACTCCGCCAGCCGGCTGTCGAGACCTCCATCCTCATGCAGTTGCGGCCAGGGGAGCGGCTTCTCCCGGAGAAACGCCGCCAGGCGAGCCCGGTCACTGTCGAGGGCCACGCCGATGCAGGCAAACTTCCGCGGCCCGTACTTGGCCTGAAGCTCCCGAATCTGGGCGAGATCCACCTTGCAGGGCTCGCAATCGGTCGACCAGAAGTGGACGAGCACCGGGCCCCCCTTGAAGGCCGCGGCCGAGACATCCTTGCCGTCCAAGCCCTTGCCGGTGAGATCCAACGGCTTGCCGACGGTCCCGAGCCTCCGGACGGCGCCGGCAGCTTTGCGGGCGTGGGGCGTGCCGGGAAAGGCCGTGGTGATCGCCGTGTACCGGTCGATCGCATCCTCGTCGCGGCCGCTGAATTCGTCACGGAAGGCCAACTGCAACATCGCTTCGGCCGATTCCGAGGCGGTCGGGTGGGCATCGACAAATGTCGCGAGGTCGGCGAACCAGGCGTCTTGGAGCTTCTCGAAGTCGGCGCCGGGCTTGTCCATGCCGGCCGCATACCGGGCCTGAATCACGCGGAACGAAACGAATGCGGCGAGTTCGTCGTTATCGCCGGCCTCGTCGCCGAGCTTCTCGAGCAGGGCGAGACCGTCGGGCAGGAGTCCTTCCTGCACATAGGCGGCCACGGTCTCCACGAGCTGCCGCGTCCAAAACTCGCGGTCGGTGCCGGCCGACGCGGCCACCACCTCCTCGAGCAGCGGCACGTGCTGGCCGGCCAGCTTGCGGCGAGCGGCGACGTTTCCGCCGGCGGCGGTCATCGCGGTGTCGATCTCGCGGAGCTTGGTGAGCAGGGGACGGATCTGCTCGTCGGCGGCAGCCACCGCGGTGCCGGCCGTAGGACCGCCCAGGGCGGGGGCGAAGAAGGCCGGCATGTCGGCGAGCCGGCCGTCGTCTCCGGCAAGCTGGGGGGCGTCGAGCGGACGCCAGGCGTCGCCGCAGCGAACGAGCGAGCCCACGACCACCTGCACGCCACTGCCGCCATCCTCGGCGAGCACCACGATGTTGTCATAGGCCGTGATGTCTTGAACAACGCCGGGCGAGCCTGCCGGCAGCACTCCCGGCGACTGCGGCGTGAGCATGCTCGCCCACGTGGCCTGGGGCCCGATCTTCTTCTGGGATGCGGCCAGCTTGGCAAACTGCTCGCGGGCCGCTGTGACGCGGCCGAGGAGTTCGTCGAGCCGCGGCCCGGTGAACCCGGCCGACTCAAGTTCGGCCCTTGTGGGCAGGAGGCGGACAAACGCAGCCGGATCGCGGTCTCGCAGGGCATTGACAATCTCGGCGGTTGCCTCTTCGGCGGAGATCGTCTTCCAGGCGTCGAGCGTGCCGTCCGCGTTGCTGTCGACGCCCCAGCGGCTGCCTCCCGAGTTGAGCCACCGGGCCTCGTTGGCCTTTGTTTCCTTGGGATTGGTGGCCATCTCACGAAACACCTCGAGCCCATCCTTGAAGAAGCTCCAGCGGTCGACGACCCGGTCACCGTTGGTGTCGGCGAAGGCTCGGAAGATGCGGCCGTCGGGGCCGCGAACAACGAGAGCATCGACGCCGTCAAACTTCTCCTGCTTGATCGTCGCAGCCCGCACGTCGTCCGGACTGGGCCGGTCAAACTCTGCCCCCTTCTGCCGCGGTTCGAGCTTGAGGGCTTCTTCGGCCGTCGGGGCGGCCCCGCGTGCTACGGCCACAACAGCCAGCGTGGCCACGAGCGCAGCGAGGCACCGCGGGCGGTAAGACAGGACCAGCTTGAACACAGTTGCAGGCATGGCGACGGCGACTCCTTCCGGCACGAGGCGAGGACAATCTGAAAAACCTATCCGGAACAAGCCCCGGCGCCAGCGCCAACCTCCCGCCGGTGGGCTCAGTAACCTCCTGCCGATGGGCCTAGGGGCGGCTCCGGCCGGTCGGGTTGGGGTCGGTTCGTTCCGCTTTCCCGCACGGCCCGGGCACCCCTTTGAAGCTCGGGCAGTCGCGGCCTAGACTGCTTGAGCGGGCGATCTTGCTGTCGTGCCGCGCGCGTAGCTCAGTTGGTTAGAGCGCTACCCTGATAAGGTAGAGGTCCCAAGTTCGAATCTTGGCGCGCGCACTTTTGAGAACTGCCTTCCGGCGACCGTGACGGCAGCAGGAAATAAGTTCTTCTCGGGGACGTAGCTCAATTGGGAGAGCACCGCCTTTGCAAGGCGGGGGTTGTGGGTTCGATCCCCATCGTCTCCATTCCTTCGGGTAGGCAGATTCGCTCGCCCATGGGATACTCCCTCACCGGGTTTTGCTTGCGGCTTTGTGTTTCCGCCGGTTTGCCCTCCCTCCTTATCGCCCGTCATCCAACGGGCTCCCAGCATGACCCCCGCCCCTGCGCCCGCATTCTCCACCCCCGGCTCCGCTGGGGTGCGCCGTAACGACATTCGCAACGTGGCGATCATCGCCCACGTCGACCACGGCAAGACCACGCTCGTCGACTGCCTGCTGCGGCAGAGCGGGCAGTACCGTGCCAGCCAACTCACCGGCGAACGGATCCTCGACTCAAACGACCTCGAGAAAGAGCGGGGCATCACGATCCTCGCCAAGAACATCGCCGTGGAGTGGAAAGGAACCAAGATCAACATCATGGACACCCCCGGCCATGCCGACTTCGGCGGCGAGGTGGAGCGGGTGTTGCGGATGGCCGACGGGGCCCTCGTGCTCGTGGATGCGGCCGAAGGGCCGATGCCCCAGACGCGGTTCGTGCTCGCGAAGGCGCTGGAGTGCCGGCTGCGGCCCGTGGTGGTGGTCAACAAGATCGACCGGCCCGACGCCCGTCCATTGGAAGTGCTCGACGAGATCCTGGGGCTGTTTCTCGAACTCGGCGCCGACGACGAACTGGCCGACTTCCCCTTCGTCTACGCTTCGAGCCGGGGCGGCTACGCGTCGCACGACCCGGCCGTTCGCGAGGGGACGTTGGAACCGCTCCTCAATCTTGTCCTCGAGAAGATCCCGGGGCCGGTCGTCGATCCGTCGGCCCCCCTGCGGATGCTCGTGACAACGCTCGGCTGGTCCGATTACGTGGGCCGGATCGCGATCGGGCGGATCGAGTCAGGCACGCTCACCAAGAGCTCGCCCATCGTTCGCTCCACCGCGGCTGGAACACTCCTGCCGGCGAAACTCGTGGGCGTGCAGTCATTCGACAAGCTTGGCCGTGTGGATGTTGAGGAGGCCACCGCCGGCGACATCGCCGCAGTGAGCGGGATCGAAGACGTCGAGATCGGCGACACCATCTGCGACGCCGCCGATCCCCGACCGCTGCCCCGACTGACGGTAGACGAGCCGACCCTTTCGATGGTGTTTGGCATCAACACCTCGCCCTTGGTCGGCAGGTCGGGCAAGTTCCTGACCACCCGCCACCTTCGCGATCGGCTGGACAAGGAGCTGGAAAAGAACGTTGCCCTGCGGGTCGAGCCGATCGCGGGCACCGAGCAGTTCTCCGTCTCCGGCCGCGGCCTGCTCCACCTTTCGGTATTGATCGAGACCATGCGGCGGGAGGGCTTCGAGATCTCCGTGGGCAAGCCAAGGGTGATTCTGAGGAAGGAGGAGGGCACAACGCTCGAGCCCTTCGAGACGCTCGTGGTCGAGGTGCCTCACGACAAGCTGGGGCCGGTCATGGAGCTCACCGGTTCCCGCCGGGGCCAGCTCAAGCACATGGGTTCGCGGGGCGAGTTTGCCCACACCACCTTCTCGATCCCAGCCCGCGGCCTGATCGGGCTGCGGACGCGGGTGCTCAACGCAACCCAGGGCACCGCCATCATGCACCATCGCTTCGAGGCCTGGCGGGAGATGGAAGGGGAGGTGACCGGTCGGGCCAATGGCGTGCTCGTGTCGATGGTGCCCGGCAAGGCGGTGGCCTTCGGGCTCGACGGTCTTCAGGAGCGGGCGGATCTCTTCATCGAGCCCGGCGACGAGGTCTACGAGGGGATGATCTGCGGCGAGAACGCCCGCAGCGACGACATGACGGTCAATCCCACGAAGGAGAAGAAGCTCACGAACATGCGAGCCAGCGGTAGCGACCGCAACATTCTCCTCAAGCCCCCGCGGCGGATGTCGCTCGAGGAGGCGCTTGAGTACATCGAGGATGACGAACTGGTCGAGGTGACGCCGGCGGCGATTCGACTGCGGAAGATCCTCCTCTCCGAGCACGAGCGCCGAAAAGTGGCGCGGGCCAAGGGCTAGGGATCGTTTGAGTGGGCTGGGTGGCATTTGGTCCCGCAGTCCCCGGGCTCGCGCCCGGGGCTTTTATGGGTAAGGGGCAGAGGTTGCCCGTGCTATCTCGCCGGGCTTCCAAGCGAGCGCAGGTGAGGATGCCGCCCCTGTTTGGCGCGGCGTGTGCGACATAAAAGCCCCCAGCGCGAGCTGGGGGACTGTGACGTAGCGGACCAGTTGGACAAGTGCCCGGCTCAAGCGTTGTCATCTATTCTGGGGCAGCACGGGCGGGGTCGCTTCGGGCGGCATGGATAGCGGGGTGGCCTTTGGTCCCGCAGTCCCCGGGCTCGCGCCCGGGGCTTTTATGGGCCACCGGTGGCGGAGTTTGAATCTGGGGGCGGCTCGATCGGCCTCTGTGGACGCGGCCGGCACGAGCCGATATCCTACAAGTCGCGCGTCGCGAACCAGCCGACCCCGGTAGTGGGTCGGACCGCGGAGCGGGCATCGTTTACTCGGAGTCTTTCGGAGCACGCATGGTTAAGCTGACGGTTCGGGAACGGGAAAGCATTCAGGAGGCGGTTCGCCGGTTTCGGAAGCTCGTAGAGCGAAGTGGCATCAAAAAGGAGATGCGGAAGCGGGAGTTTTTCGAGAAGCCCAGCGAGACCCGCCGGCGGGCCCGACTCCGGGCCGAGCGGCGCACGAAGCGGAATCGTTTGCTCGGCGTGTGACCTCACGCTAGATCCCTTCCGGCTGGCCCATGCTTCTGGGGCCAGCGGTTACGGCCATCTCTTACGGCCAATCAAGTGCCACGTCGAGCCAAGGGGCGTCGTGTGTCGGCCAGCCGGTGCTCACCCGGTCAACTCCGGTGCGGGCGATCGCGGCCACTGTCTCCGGCCGGATGCCCCCCGAGGCCTCGAGGACTACCCCGGGAGCCATGCGATTCCGCACCGCTACGCAGGCGGTTAGTTCGTCGGTCTGCATGTTGTCGAGCAGCACGATGTCGGGCCGCGCCGCGAGCACCGGCTCGAGGCTGGCGATCGAATCGATCTCGATTTCCACCACCATCGCGGCGGCCCGCTCCGGCGGAAAGGTCTTGGTGACAAACTCGCGGGCCCGCAGCACCGCAGCGGCCGGCTCGATGCCCGCGGCGGCAACCGCTGCCAGGTGGTTGTCTTTGATGAGCACCGCGTCGTAGAGGCCGAGGCGGTGGTTCCAGCCGCCCCCGGCCCGCGTGGCGTATTTGTCGAGCAACCGCCAGCCTGGCACAGTCTTCCGGGTGTCGTACACGCGGCAACGGGTGCCGGCCACGGCGTCGACGAGCCGCCGGGTGGCGGTGGAGATGCCCGAGAGCCTGCCCAGGAGATTGAGCACCACCCGCTCGGCCGCCAGAACGCTTCGCGTGGAGCCGGTGAGGGTGGCCACCGTTTGTCCTGCGGCCACGGCCGCCCCGTCGGGGGCCAGCGGCTCGAAGACGAGTCTGGGATCAACAGCCGCCGCCACGACGGCCGCCGCCGGGAGGCCAGCGATCACGCCATCCCGGCGGGCCACGACCGCGAGGCTGCTCATCGCGTCGGGAGCCACGAGCCCCACGCTCGTCCAGTCGCACTCGTGGCCGAAATCCTCGATCAACCAGCCTGGTGCCAGGGCCGCGACATGCCGGGAGAGGTGGTCGTCCCAGGCGAGTTGGCGAAAGCCGGCCCCCGAGGCGACATCGCGTTGGGTGGTCTCGGGAGCGGCCATCTTGCCAGGGGAAGCGTGAAGCGGACAGAGAAGGGCGACGGGGCCCAGGGTGGCCCGTATCATAACTGGGCTGAACGACGGCGACTCAAAGGCTCTTCCGATGACGACCTCCGATCCTCAGGCCCCGCTGGTCCCGTCCGGCAGCCAGCCGCTGATCGCGGCCTTTGTGGCGATCGGGCTCGTCGCGGCGGGGGCATGGTTTGTGGTGGCCGGCGGGCTGACCGGCGGCCTTGTCTCCTACGACACGGCGCCCGTGATCCCGGTTGGCTATACCGTCAACATCAACGCCGCCGGCGTTCCCGAACTCTCCCAACTGCCCGGCCTCGGGCCCGCCATGGCTCAACGCATCGTCGACCATCGCCGCACCCACGGCCCGTTCGCCAGCCACGAGGATCTCCTCGCCGTCGCCGGCATCGGCCCGGTCACGCTCGAGGGGCTTCGCCCGCACCTCCGGCCGATCCGGTCGCGGCAGGAGTCGCCATGAGCACCGCCCCCGTACTCCAGCCGGGCGTGTTCGAGCTCGTGGCCCCCTACGAGCCGGCGGGTGACCAGCCCGCGGCGATCGAAGCGCTCGTGCGGGGGATCACCGAAGAGCGGCCCACCCAGGTGCTCATGGGGGTGACCGGTTCGGGCAAGACATTCACCATGGCCAACGTGATCGCCCGCGTCGGCCGGCCCACGCTCGTGCTCTCTCACAACAAGACGCTCGCCGCCCAGTTGTATGCCGAGTTTCGTGACTTCTTTCCCCGCAACGCCGTCCACTATTTCGTCAGCTACTACGACTACTACCAGCCCGAGGCCTACATCCCGCAGCGAGACATCTACATCGAGAAGGACGCGGCGATCAACAAGGAGATCGACCGGCTTCGGCTCGCGGCGACCAGCGCCCTGGTGAGCCGCCGCGACGTGGTCGTGGTGGCGAGCGTGTCCTGCATCTATGGCCTCGGTTCGCCCGACGACTACCGGGCGATGGTGGTCCGCCTGGCGACGGGGCTCACGCTCTCCCGTGACGAACTGCTCGAGAAGCTCGTCGCGGTTCACTACGAGCGGGGCGACATGGCCCTCGAGCGGGGACGGTTTCGCGTCCGCGGCGACTCGATCGACATCTGGCCGCCATACGACGAGCTGGCGGTCAGGGTCGAGTTCTGGGGAGACGCGGTCGAGTCGATCGCCGTCATCCACCCCACGAGCGGCGAGGTGGCGGCCCGCAAGGACGAGGTCTATTTCTATCCGGCCCGGCACTTCGTCATGCCCGAGGACCGCGTGCGGGCGGCGGTGGGCACGATCCGAGCCGAGCTCGAGGGACGGCTCGAGGAGCTCAAGAGCCAGGGCAAGCTGCTCGAAGCGCAGCGGTTGAACGCCCGCACCCGGTTCGACATCGAGATGCTGCTCGAGGCCGGCTTCTGCCCGGGCATCGAAAACTACTCGCGGCCCCTGTCGGGCCGGGCCGCCGGCAGCACGCCAACAACGCTCTTCAACTACTTCCCCGACGACTTCCTGTTCTTCGTCGACGAATCGCACGTGACCGTGCCGCAGGTCCGCGGGATGTATGCCGGCGACCGGAGCCGGAAGCTGACGCTCGTGGACCACGGCTTCCGTCTTCCAAGCGCGCTCGACAACCGGCCACTGAAGTTCGACGAGTGGGAAAAGCGGCTCTCGCAAACGGTGTTCGTGTCGGCCACGCCCGGCCCATGGGAGCTGGTTCGCACCGGCGGCGAGGTGGTGGAGCAGGTGATCCGGCCGACGGGGCTGCTCGACCCGGTGATCGAGATCGTGCCGGCCAAGCAGCAGGTGGTGCACCTCTCCGGGGAGATCGACCGAGTGGTGGCGG
>Ga0210003_1004516_pt1 | contig 10981 bp, 14 predicted proteins | sample LantaG_FD_182804 | JGI IMG/M metagenome (GOLD analysis project Ga0210003, IMG submission 182804) | Deep subsurface microbial communities from Baltic Sea to uncover new lineages of life (NeLLi) - Landsort_02402 metaG (SPAdes) (version 2) | ecosystem: Environmental > Aquatic > Marine > Oceanic >...
AGATGATTTATTTAATGAACTATTAAACAAAATGCTTAATGAACATTTTAACCAACAAAGACAACATCATGTTCATCAAGTTAATGTTGATAAGTTGAGTAATGCTTATAAATTATTAAGATTAAATAGTAATGATTCGGTTGATAAAATTAAAAAGACATATAAAACTCTTGCTATAAAATGGCATCCTGATAAGTGGGCAACATCAACTGAACAAAATAGAACAGTTGCTTTGCGCAATTTTAAAAAATTACAGGCGGCTTACGATTTAATTAAAAAAGATAAAAATATAAACTAATGAAAATAAAAGATTTTTGGTATGGTATGTTAAATGGTTGGTGTATGAATTATGACTCAACACACAAATTGGATGTTTTGTTAATTTTTTTGAATGATATTGGTATAAAAAAAATATCCACAAATACTCCTAGATATGATATAATCATAGAATTTAATGATGGTACCATTATGAAAGGTTGGAATGTAAATAGATGGTATGCGTGGTTATCACAAGGAGAACTTAAATGTTCAAATGGTGAATATTTAAGTTGGTATTCTGAAAGACCCAGACATGAAATAATTTATAAGTATAAAAAAATCGTTAAAAAATGGGAAAAAGAACAAAAGAAATGTAAATCTGAGTATTCTGATTTTAACAAATATCTACCAAAAGCTTATGTGAAAAGAATGGAAAGATTGAAAAAATTACAGGAAATTGAAAAACACACTACCTAATTTGGTGATATTTGTAAGTATCTTCAGGTTCTACATCATATAAATCTGAAAACTGGATATAATTTTTTAGAGTACCTTTTGAAAATTCAAATATTTCATCATTGATAGTTACCCAATGATGTGCAAATTTATCGATATATTCATCTTCATTGGCATTGTAATATTCATCATCAATTTCTATTTCACCAAAATGACCTTCAACAGGTAATTTATTCACTTTTCCAATATCTTCTAATTTATATACTATTGGTTGACATTGACCTAATTCTTGATGATCAACAAAATCTTTCCAACTATCATATCCTTCATAATCAAGCAATTCAGATTTTAAAAAATCTATTATATTGTTTGTGTTAGTTAGACTATTTTTATATTCTTCATTTAAGAACTTTTCAATATTTTTACATAATGGCAATCTACCATATCTTTCTTGCTGTATATTATAACAATTGAATCCAACATTTTCAATAAAGTTAACTCTAATTAAATTATTTAATTTCAATCCTTCTGATTTAGCAAGTAATAATAATTGATATTCGTCATAGTTGTTAAGATAATCGATATTTTTATTTATGATGCTATCATACTTTTTATTTTTGAGTTTATTTAAACTCTCTTTAATTGTAAAATTAATCATCATCTTGATCGGATTCTTCTTTGGACATCAAAATACATTCTGATGCTATTTGTTGAAATTCACCATCTTTTATTACATCTACAATTTTTCTAGGTTTTAATTTACCTGTTTTTTCATCTTTTTTAGCTAATCTAAAAGGCATAATATCTTTTATATGTATAAAGATATCATATTTTCCATATTTTCCATCAATAAAATCGTCAATATTAATATCAACTTCTTTCGTTCCATCTTTTAATAGAACTTCAACTACCATTAAAGTGTCGTAGGGTAATTCCATATATACATTAGAAGAATCCAATAAATCTAATCCGTCTCTAATTAATTCTGTTTCAGGATCTGAAAAGAAAAGAAATATTTTATCTTCATCATTTTCTAAAATCTTAGCAATAATTGCATCGTATTCCATTTATCTTGAATATTTTTCTATAATTTTATCAATATCTAATACAATATCATTTATTGATAAATAAACTATTTCATATATATTATTAGATATAAAAGATAAAACTTCTTCTGGTTTATTTAATGTTGTGTGTTTAGGTAATCCATTTTTATTTGCGTATGCAATATTAAAGGAATCACTTTCTTTTAATAATTCTTTGAATGTTATTGTTTTAGTTTTTTCCATCTTATATGAAACTTATTTTTTATTATATATAAAAATAAATAAGTACCCCAAATGACACATATTGGAATAGATATTTCTAAAAACTCAACAGCCTTATGTATAGAAAGAAACGGTAAAACAATATTATTTAGTTATACAACACAAAAACCAAACAATATTTGGATAAAAGATACATCAGATTTTATTAATTATAGACATGTTAAATATAATTATAAAACTATTGAAGATTATTCTGAAAGGGAAATGAAAAAGTTTGATGATTTTGAAGAAGTTAGTGATTTAATCATTAATGATATTTTTGATAATGTTAAAATTTTAGATAGTATCTCAATTGCTATTGAAGGGTTTTCATTCTCTTCCGCTGCAGGACCTATAATTGATTTAGTTGAATTATCAACTCTTATTAAACATAAAATTAAAAGTAGAGTACAAGGTATGGTTAAGATTAAAATAGTTGCACCATTATCGTTAAAAGTGTTTTCTTGTGAATTTGTTTATGAACCAGTATTTATTACAAAAGGTAAAAGGGTTATAAAAAAAGTAAAAGTTATACAAGACCCAAATGGTAAATTAGGAAAAGATTTTGATAAAAAAGATATGTTTGAAGCATTACTTCATAGTGATATATCTCTGGATTTAATTGAACATTTAAAGGAAAATAAAGAGGCTTTCCTAAAGAATAAAGATTTACCTAAACCTATTGATGATATTATAGATAGTTGTTTTTTAAAAGAATATGTTAAAAACTCTCAAATTAATAAATCAAAATTTTCATAATCTTTATTTATTATGAAAATAAAGTTATACCCTTTATCTAAACAACCTTTTTGTTTTGAAAGATTTTTTTCTAACTCCAAATTAAAGGTATAGTCGCTTTTAATTTCAATTATCAAATTTAATTTTTTATTATAAAAATCTGGATGATAATACCTAATTTTATTTTTAAAATTGTATGGTATTTTATCAATTTGTTCTATTTTAATTTTATCAATATAATTATTTAAAAAATCCAATTCATATGTTCCTTGATAATAAATAGAAGTATCTTTATATTGATGAATTTTATTTAAAGTTCGTTTAGCCTTTAAAAATAATTCTCTATTTTGCATTGGGTTTGTGACTCCATACCTTTTAAGCATTGTACATTTAATTTTATTAATAACTTCATTAGATTGTAAAACATTATTAACCCCATAATTTTTCATAGATGTTTCACATTTTTTATTTTTAATTTCATCTGATTGTGATGGGTTTTCAACTCCATATATACTTAAACATGTTTCTTTTGATTGGATCCTATTATTATAATTTTCATTACCATAAATTTGAAATTTAGATTTTTTAATATTATTTATTAATTCTTTTGATTGAAGTACATATTCAACTCCGTAATTTTTCAACATAGTTTCACATTTTTTATTTTTAATTTCATCCGATTGTGATGGATTTTCAACTCCATAGTTTTTTAATGTTGTGATTTTTTTCTTCTTTTTAATTTGTTTAGATTGTGAAATATTATCTACACCATATTTTTTATTATTTGTATTTTTTCTTTTAATATCAGAACATTTAAGACAAGAATAATATCCTTGTCTTTTAAAATTTATATTATATTTTTGTAGATATATTTTATTTTTACTACCACATATATCACATTCAACATTAACTTTTACTCCTGTTCCAAATTGTAAATCTTTTACATCTACTGTAATAGTGTCACCTTTTTTAAATTTATAACCTTTTGATTTATAATATTTGAAATTAGTAGAAGATATTTTTAATAAAACTTCATCATCTATTATCATATATAATAATATCATTTTTTATTAAATCATTTTTAAGCATATCTTGAAATATTAAATATTCTACATATTGTGATTTATTTTCAAAATTATGTTTTAAGAAATTAATTAATTCTGGTCTTAAACTTAACACTATTTTTTCTTTTGTTATTTTCTTTTTCATTATGTTTTCCTTTTATTTGTATATATAATATATATAAATTATAAAATATTAATTATTTCTATTTTCATTTTACTAACTACAAATAAATAATATATAATGAAAAGAAATAAATTAATAAATGATAGGAAGACCTAAAATAACAAACAAAAAACAAAACATATCATTAACTATTAATAAAAAATTAATAAAAATATTAGATGATTATTTGGATACGAAAGATATTAATAAATCTGAATATGTTGAACAATTACTTAAAAAATCAATCAAAGAAAATAATATAAAACAACCCAAGGATAAAAAATATTAATATATAATTAAAAATTGGGAAGGGAGAAGTAATATTATATAGTATTATATCATGATCTTGCCTGAAGTTGCATAAATAATTGAATATCAATATGTTTAAAGAAGATAAAGAATATAAGTTTAACCCTAAGGAAATCAGAGTGTTTGAGCCTAAAACTGATTGGATGTCGAGAATGAGACTCAATGAAGATAATAATGTTTTAGATCCAAATATCATCCCAAATTTCCCAATTAACAAGCCTGTAAAATTTGATCAATCTTTAATGGTGAAAGCTATTGAATATGGATTGGTGATATTGATAAATTATAGAGGTGATAAGGATAAGTGGAGAGGTGGTCGTGAAAGAACCATACAACCTTTGGTGTTAGGTATTAATAAGAACACTAAGAATATGTTAGTTAGGGGTTGGCATTTAGAAGGATGGTCAGTATCTCAAAAGAAGGAGACAAAAAAAGTTTGGAGATTATTCAAAACTGATAATATAATGACAATGACTTTTACAGGAAACTTCTTTAGACTACCACCAAAAGGTTATAAGATGAATGATAGGCTAATGACAGAGAGAACTATCATTAGGGCAGACTTTAATCGTATTAGGATGAATCAAAATAAACTTCTTCAAGCAGGTAAGATTCAGGATGAAGAAGAAACAACATTAGGACAAAAATCTTCTACAATGGTACCAAGAATTGAGGTAACAAATACAAACACAAAAATAGATTTAAAGGTACCTTGGGAGAACGAAATAATGGATCAAAAACAAGCAGCAAATACAAAGATATCAATATTGAGATCTATATTCGGTAGAGAATATATTGCTGTGGTGGGAGCATTAGGTACAGTTGGAAAGACTGTTAAAGTGTTTGAAAATGATGTATTAAAAGGTAATTATAAAACTATAAAATCTTTTATTGGAAGTGATTTTAATAAAAATAGAATAATTGAAGGACAAAATGTTTTTGATTTGTATGTATTTAATAAAAAGTTATAAAAATGGAAAAATTTGACGAATTTCAAAAAGAACGAAAGATATACAGTATTGATCAACTTAGAAATAAACGAACCAATTTTAAGAAATTGATGGCTGATGGTAGAATACCTTGTATGTTTAAAGATGGTAAATTAATTAAATTAGAAAAAATTAGAAGTGAAAAAAGTTTCCCACAATATGCTGAAGGTTATGTTTATTTTTTAACTGAACAAGAATTTGAACTATTTTCAAAATTGAAAAATGAGATTTCTAATTTTAAAAATTCTATTGATGATACATTTAACTCTATGTTAATAACATTTATGAATGGTGATAAATCAGAGTTTCAACAATTATCTGATATTTTAGGAAGAATCACAAATTTGGGTAATAATCACGAACAAGAAACTCCAGGTTGGATTCACAATTGAAACGATTAAACATATTTGGCATAAGCCATAGTATTATCTCCGATTCCCATAGCAATTGTATCGCTAACACCAATTACAAAAACATCACCAATAACAGTTTCGACTTTTGATGGGGTATTAGGATAATACATTGTTATTTCTTTTTTCTCTTTTTTAATTTGGGTTACGTTACCATCTTCATCTATAAAAGTGTAAACTCCCAATTTTGGAATTATTGGTGATTTTGGTGTTTCAGGTATTGCTGGACCTGTACCTCGTCTTGGAAAATTACTTTGTGCCATAGTTATATATTATTTTGTATTTCTAGGATTTGTTTTAATATTAGTTTTTGTAGTAGTTTTTTTAACTTTATTAGGTTCAACAGTTTTCTTTTTCGTATTTATTTTTATATTAGTTTCGATAGAAGTATTAATAGCAGTGCTATATCTTTTGTATGGTAATTTTATTTCCTTTTCTTTTTCATTAGTAATAAAATCAGAACTTAAAATATATTTATATTTTTTCATATCAAAATTATGATTAACTAACCAATGGTTTCTAGGTTCATCAAAATAGAACATTTTATTGTTTTTAATTCCAAGACCATTACCAGCATTATCATATGTTGTGACTTCAATATAAATGTACGGATCTACAAGTTTATCAATATTAAAACTATATGATGATAAATCATCCTTTCTAAGTTTATGATATTGTACAGGTATCATTGTTGTACCTGATAAGTAAAACGTTTTTATTTTTGCGGTGAAGAAATTTGGAGTTTCACTAACTGTTGGTACGGTGTTACCTGTGGTTCCACCAGATAGAACATAGAAATTGACACTAATTAAATAATCAGTACCAAAATTAAGAGCTGAAGTATAATTGAAATTTACTATCGTAGATTCTCTGGATACGTGAGAGCCCTTGACTTGATTAGATTCATCATAATCTTGATAAAGTGTGTGTGGTGCGTCAGCAACACCTGTAATATCTAATAAATTTGCACTAATTGGAATTATATTTTGTCTTAACCAACCTTTTAATTTGTTTAATTTATATTGTACTTCTTCTAAAGTGTACATTAAAACATTATTACCTTCTTCATCAGTAATTCTATATGTTAGATTGAATAAATTTGTCTTTGTCCAACTAGCTTTATTTTGATATTTCCCAGCAATAAAATCAATTTCATTCCAACCCTCTACAGTATTATCAAATATGTCTGGAATCCACACCTTTTGTAATTTTTTGTAGAGTTGTGAAGTTTTATCTATATTTCTATAATATTCATATAGTTCTAAATCTGTATATCCAAAATAATTTATAGCATTAACTAATCCTTTATATGAGCCAATATAATCAAATATTTCTCTATAAGTAGTTAACATCTCTTTACGTTTTCTGTTTAGAAGTCTAAAATCAACAGCGTTATCACGTATATCTGATTCTTTAAATATTTTTGCGGTATCATCAGATATTTGGACACCAACATTATTTAGGTTGACTTTAAATCTTACATCTTCAATTTCTGTTTGACCATATACAGAAAAACGGGCAATCTCCTTTGGTTGTACTTCTATTTTGTAAGAGAATGTAGAGCCAGTAGTTGTGAATGTGTACCCAGATTTATTTAAAGTTAACGTATTTCTACCAACATTTTCTATATTATATATTTCAACATTTTGGAATAATTGTTGATTTAATGTTGATTGGTCTTTAAACCTAAATTCAATATCTTGACCTGCTTCAAATCCAGTACTTATCAAATTGATAAAAGGATTATCAAAAGTTACTGTGAATCCAGAAAAATAAAAATTATTTACCGAACCATAACCTGGTGTTGTATATCCTGAAATATGAAATAATATATTAGTATTTTGAATTTTTTCAACTTTTTCAATTTTCATTATATTGTAGTTAACACCTTCATATATACTATTATAACCTATATAAAATTCTAACGGTTCAGGTACCCAATTATAACTTTCAGAAGAATCTAATTGTTCTAATTCATATTCTAAATTATCAAAAACTGTTTGTTGATATTTTGGGTCATTCACACGATTTTCTCTTCTATTTGGTTTATCATTTAAATAAACAACATTATTAGTTACTGCACTAATTAATGGAATAGGACCTGTATATCTATAACCTTCAATATAATTCCCAGAAACAGGATCGATATAAGGCTTCAATTGTGTACCTGAAACATCATAAAAGAATATCGAATCATCAATTGGATATTCTCTATCATTTACTGGCAACCAAGATACTTTAAAATAAATATCTTTTTCATAATCACCTCTAGGTTTTCTGATAAATTCTCTTGTTTTACCAAAAACAGATACACCTAAATCATTAAAAAATGAACCTTGATAAGATAATTGCATACTTGTATCAGTTAATCCAATTATATTATATTCTTTATTATTGTCGTTATAGGAACTACCACTAACATTTATTATCATACCTGTGGATAATTCTGCCGCAAAATATGATATAGAATTACTTCTTATCTCATTACCAGCCAATAATATACCTTGATTTGGTTCTTCTGATGTTATGTGATATGTTGATAATAAATTAACATTAACTTCAAAATTCCAAATATTGACATCAGCGTTTAATCCATCAACATTTAGTGTGTAGCCTGAATACACACCACTTGAGGTGTATCCACTATAAACATTAAACCCATTTGAGTAAAAAATATCTTCCCATCTACTCACAAAAGAATTTATTGTTGATTGTGTATTTCCAGTATATCTAACAAAATATTCATTACGATTTAATGTCAATTTAAATCCATAATTACTAGTATTATAATTTAAATTCATTAATACGGATGCTGACGCATTTCTACTTAATTTAGTAGAATCGTATCTCCATGTTCTTTCATTTGATAATGATTTATCAGTTATAATATCATATCTTTCCGTTAATCCATAATTTGATAGTGAATAGTCATTTGTTAAAGGTGTTCCTTCTATATAACCAAGAGCGTAAATATATGGTTTATATGTGCTATATAAACTTTCAACGGACAAGTATCCGTTTGTTCCTTTTTCAGTATAATATGTATTTACACCATAAGTATTTTTTAAAAGAGCATTATGTTGCGTTAAAAATGATTGTATAGTATTATAATAGGTTGTGCCTGTTTCTTGTAAGACTTCTTGTGTAAAATCTAAATAATTATTTGTTGAAAAAATTATTACGTTAGTTTCTGATTTGGTATAACCATAAGGTAAAAATCCACTACATGAAACATACATTTTGTTTTGTTGTTTAACTTTTAGGTCTTTAATAATACTATATGTCATACCTGTTTCTGGAACAAATGTGCCTCTTACTCGCAATGTCATTAATCCACCTGAATAATGAGTATCTAAAACTCTAAAGTTTCTATTATGATTTCTTTGTGTTGTTAGTGTTGTTGCTGAGAGTGTAATTCTATCTTCACTCTTTAAATTTAAATAACCATTATATTCTATTCTATAATCTACAGATCTAATTTTACCTTTTGGATTTTGAATAATTGATGTTTTTTTAAGGAAATTAACTTGTTTACCACTTGATAATAGTTCTTTGGTGACAAGTGAACTAACTTGAAATGAAAATCCAGAATATAAATCATTACCTATTTGATCTTCAACAATAAAAGTTGAACCTGGATAAAAATTAGAATTTAATTTATCCAGTTCACAAATATACCTACCTAAAGTATCTCTAGACACAGTTATTTTACCATTATATAATTTAGGTCTTTCAGTTAAGAAGTGTAATCTTAGTGTTAAATTTTGATTAGTTGAACCTGTTACTTTTATATCATTAATATAAGTATAGGTTAGTCCTGTTTTTACGATACTTATAATTTTGTCGTTTTTTGTGGAATTTATAATAGATAATTTTTTATCATCATATAAATTTTGAAAAAAAGTTTCACCAGTTAAACCTCTATTATAATCATTTATTGAGATAACATTTAAAGAATTTGAAATTGTTCCAGCAGAGAACGTAAAATTAAATGTATTATTATCTGTTTCAGTAATAACCATAATTGCACCTTTTCTATTATCTACAACTTGAAAATATTTAGAAGAATTAAAATCTGATGAATATGAAGTGTTACCAGTAATTCCACTAAAAGTAATAATTGTACCTTTAGGTATTTTTTTATCAATTTCATCACCAATTATCCATTTTGAATAGAAAAGTGTAGAATTGTTTACTTTTTCTATGTTTTGGATTTCTATATTTTCATAATTAACTTTACTTGTAAATGTTACACCTGAATTATCGTAGTATGTTAATTTTAAGAAATCTGACGAACTTACATATTCAATAGGTTCGACTTTTTCAAAAATATACATACCTATTGTTCTGAAAGTATCACTTGCGTTCTCATCAAACATTAGTTTACCTTCCCATTTATCGTTATTATATGTGAAGTTATATGGGTAACCTTTCTTGTTGAAGAATAGTAAATTTTCCACTAAGTTTATTTCTAATTTTCATTTATATATTAAAATCGTATTCTTTCATAAATTAAACTTTTACAGATAAATGAAATATATTTGATATGAGTGATTTTATAACACATTATGAATTAAATTTAGATAATGATGATTTTGATTTTGAAATAATTGAAATAGGTAAAGATTATTATGATCATTTATCACCTTTTCAACCAAGACAGATAGCTAAAGTTAGAGTTAATAATCATATTTTTGAAATGAAAACCCAAATTACAGACGTACAAACATTCTTGAGTGGATGGGGATATAATCAGAAAACTATTGATGAAGTTAAACAAAATCAAATAAATGATATAAAATTTAGTGCAATATTAAAATATGTAAACTCACCAAACTATCTTAGAAAAAGAAAGTTAGAAAAAATAAATAAAAATTGTGGAAATTAATTTAAAAGATAATATTTTTTACAAATCATATAAAAGTAAATTAGATTTGAATGAAGAGATGATAAATTTTATTTTTTCAGATAGAGTTGATAAGGTTCTTTATAAGGGAGCACCTAAAGATATTAATTATAAACTTTTGAAAAAAGTAATTCCTATGAATGAATCTAAGAGAGTTGAACCTGATATGGTACGGGAAAAATATGATAAGATTATAGATATAACTGACAATGAACCATACTGTATAATTTACAGAAAATAATTAATTTTTTTCTATTTGTTTCAATTTTAATTTTCTCAATTCTTTCATAGTCACTTTTAACCATTCCTCTTTGTTTTCGTAAAGTTTTCCACGATAGTAATATTTATCTGGACTAGTTTGACCATTAAAACCTTGATACT
>Ga0210003_1004517_pt1 | contig 10980 bp, 9 predicted proteins | sample LantaG_FD_182804 | JGI IMG/M metagenome (GOLD analysis project Ga0210003, IMG submission 182804) | Deep subsurface microbial communities from Baltic Sea to uncover new lineages of life (NeLLi) - Landsort_02402 metaG (SPAdes) (version 2) | ecosystem: Environmental > Aquatic > Marine > Oceanic >...
GTGAGTGATGTTTTGTTTTTTTTTCCTCCAAAGACCATGGCTAATCGCGGCGGCATGTGGCCCTACCCCTTCCTGCTCTCTCGCATCTTTCGGGGGGTCGCCTCCGCGCCGCCGGTGCTCTCTTTCGCCGCTCTCTCCTCGTGGGGCTGTGGTGAAGACACGAGCGCAGACGTTGAGCGCGGTTCCGGATCGCACGACCCAAAAACGGGCCCGCGCGAGAGGTCGAATGGGGGCTCGCGGAAAAAAGAAGAAGAAAAAACGAGGGGCGGCGGCGTCGAGTTTTTTTTTTCAATCCGTCAGCCGCGGCGGGCGCGAGCTCTTTCCAAACCTTGACCGTGCCTCTTCGAGGACCCTTTTTCGCACTCATTCACTCTCTCTTTCTCTTCCCAACTCCCGAACTCAACCACCGCCACCACACCCACCACCAAATCCACGCAGCGGCGCCGCCCTCATCCCGGTCGTCTTCCTCGCGGGCCTCTTCGCCGCCGTCTTCTTCCGCCAGGCCTGGGGCGCGCTCGTCATCGCGCTCTTGGCCGCGGCGACCGCTGCCCCGGCCGGAGGCATCTCGCAGCGGTTCAGGCACGCGCGCGTCTGGGACTGCTGGAGGCGGTACTTCAACCTGCGGGCGGCCGTCCCGGAGATCCCCTACGTCGACCCAAACAGGAGGTACATCGTGGTGCAGACGCCGCACAGCGTCTTCCCCATGGGGTGAGTTGAATTTTTATTTTGACTTTTTTCTCGAATTCGGGTTTTTTTTTCGTTCTTTTCTTCTTCGTTCAAAGACCCAAAACTCACTCATTTCTCTCCATTCTTTTTTCCATCCCTCCCTCTCTCTTTCCCTCAACAGCACCTTCCTCAACGCCGGGATCACGGACGTGCCCGTCGGCGGAATGCCCGTCGACGTCGTCGCCGTCGTCGCCGACGTCTTGCTCTCTTTGCCGCTCTACAAACATATTTTTGCGATGATCGGCTGCCACCCTGCCGACGGCAAGACCCTGGCCAAGCTCCTGAAGAACAACTCGGTGGCGATCAACCCCGAAGGGGTGGCGGGCATCTTCCACGGCTCGAGCAGATCCGACCGGTCCGACCCGGAGCTCGCCAAGACCGAGCGCGTCTATTTGGCGAATCGAAAGGGCTTTGTGAGGCACGCCATCAGGGCAGGGGCGCCCTTGCTGCCAGTGCACCACATCGGCGCTTCGCAGCTGCTGGGGTTCACGGGGTACCCGGCGCTGTCGAGGAGGCTGAGGGCGACGGTCGGGTGCTGGTGGGGGAGGTAAGAAGGAAAAAAGTTTCGAAAAGAAAACGCTGAGGAAGTGTTTCTTTTCAAAAGCTCTACTAGTTTTTCTTTTGCTCTCTCTTTTCTCTTCTCTCTTTCTCTCTCTCCATTTGCTCACTCTTCTCTTCTCTCTTTCTTCTCTGTCGACGAAACAACACCAACAACCAAAACCAGGCGGGGCCTCCCGATGCCGCACAAGCAGGAGATCCTCACGGTCGTCGGCGACCCGATCGACGTGGTCCAGTGCGACGCCCCGACGCAGGAGCAGGTCGACGAGGTCCACGCCAAGCTCTGCCGGGCGCTGTGCGACATGTTCGAGGGGCACAAGGGCAAGCTGGGGCCCGAGTGGGCGGAGAAGAAGATGGTGATCGTCTGAGGAAATGGCGACGCGGGGGGGAGGGTTTTTCTTTCGAGAATTTTTGAGTTTTTTTTCCTTCTTCTCTTTCTATCTTCAGACTTTTTTCCTTTTCTTATCGTATCTTCAGAGAGGGGGTGAGAGAGAGAGAGAGCAGAGAGCAGAGCCAACCAGAGCGAGCGCAACGACCACTACACGATGGAGAGAGAGTAGAGAGACTTGAGCGAACCAACAAACAAACTATGAGAGCGAGAGGTGCGAGAAACCGAGAGAGAGAGAGAGAGAGAGCGTGAGAGCGCGGCGCGCGAGGGGAAGAGCAAAACTTTTATTTGTTTTGCCTCTTCCCCCTGCCGTGCCCGCCTTTTCTTTTCTTCATTTCCTTCCCACCCCGAAAACAACGAGACGAACATACAAACACACTTAGAGAGAGAAAACCACACACTACCTATATATTTATATATCAAAAATGCTGCTTCTTGCCTTTCTGCTGCTGCCTGCGATGGCACGCGCAAGGGAGAGACGCGCGAAGAGTGACGAGCGAGAGAGAGAGAGAGAGTGGAGGGAGTTTTTTATTGTTTTGACCCTTTATTTTAATCCTTTTTTTGAGAGAGAGACACGCCCCCTGCAGTTTGTAACATGCAACGACCAAGAAAAGAAACTAGGCTTTTATATGAAAAGAAAGGGAGAAGAAGGAGAAGAGGCAAAGCTCTCTCCCTTCTCGTTTGAAATATGGTGGGGAAAAACTCCCGAATTTTTTATTGGTGTGTTTGTTGCCGACGACGAACGGGGGCAAAGCTCTCTCGCTCGCTCGCTCGCTCGCTCGCTCGTCGTTCTCTTTCTTGCGTTTTAGTTGTAGTAGAGACGCTTTTTTATATGGCTAGTAAGAGAAGAAAGAAAGAGGCGGCGTTGAAAAAAACTCAAAAACATTTTTTTTTCAAATCTTGATCCCGACGCCGTTCGCCGCGGCCTTGACCGCGGCCCACAGGCCCCTCGGCGAGGAGATCCCCTCCTTGAGGGCCCAGGCGATGGTGGCAGTCGGGGTGATGCGCAGGAACCCGGGGAGGATCCCGGACTCCTCGAGCGCGGCGACCTGAAGGGTTGATTTTTTTTTCGGGTTTATTTTTTTGAAGTTTTGAGTTTTCGAATCGCCTCTCTCTCTCTTTTCTCGCGCGCTCTTGAACTCAATCTTCCTTACCGCCGTGACCGGGATGAGGGAGTAGACGTATTGGATGACGAAGGTAGAGACGGGTGCCTTGTTTGTTTTTGTGGTTGTTGGAGAGACGGAAGTAGAGGAGGTGAGCCCAACTCGTGCTTTTTTCTTTCCGATCCCAAAACAGCGGGGAAAAAAAGTCTCTCACCCATCCCGCCCCTCCGACGATCATGCGCAGCCAGCGCGGCTCGAAGAGAGCGAGGAAGGCGCCGACGGCGTCCACACTCAGCGACAGGAGCAGCCTCTGGTTGCTCGACGCGCTCAGCGTGTCGATTTTCTTCAGCTGCTCCGCGGCCCTAGCGGGAACGAGGGCCGGCATCGCGCGGGAGGCGAAGGCCAGCCCGGCCGCGGCCGCGGCCGTCGCCGTCTTGCCCAGGAAGCCCGAGGAGAAGACCCGGATGACGAGCCAGACGAGGAGGAAGGGCTTGGCCCTGGCGAGGAAGAGCTCGATGTTGGCGGGGGTGAGGTTAAGGGGAGCCATCTTTTGTTTTGGTGGTTGTTTTTGCTGTTTTGGTGGCGGAAGAAGGTGGAGGAGAAAAAGGTCGGGGTTGAGTTTTTTTTTCTGGAGCTCGCTTTCACATCTTGATTTGCGTCGATTCGCGATCGCAGAAAAGGAGGTCTCTCGAGCCCGATGTTGTCTTTCACTAACTGGATAGACGGGTTAGGGTCTTTGGAGGTCGCTGTCAGCAATCGAAGAGGCAAAAAAGGTGGCGAAGAGGCGCGGCAAGAGAGGGATGAAGAATGAAGTGGTCTTGTCACTCGACAGACGTCGATTTTTTTTTTTGAGTTGCACGTATCCTCCCTCTCTCATTTCTCATTTCTCATTTCTCTCTCTCTCTCTCTCGCCACTCTCTCGCTCAAAAATTCCACTACCAATCACCCGCATTCGCAGCGAGGGAAAGGAGCATCAGTTTTATTATTGGAAAGGAAGGGAAAAACGAGTTTTCCTCGCTTATTCTTTAATTATTTTTATCCCCAAAATTTCACTCCGCCTCTCTTTCAGAAGGTCGGAGCTCCTCCTTCGCCCGCCGCCGTTGCCACTGCCGCCTCTTTCCCGAGAACGACGTCAGCCTGCTCCTGCTGTTGCTGGTGCAGCATCAGGTTGGTCGCGTCGCCCAGGGGCTGCCTCGCAGGCTCGTCGACCGCCGTCGGGAGCCTGCGGGCCCACTCGGGGGTCGTCGAGCCGTTCCCGTCGCCGTCAACGTTTCCGTTGCCGCTTCCGTTGCCGGCAACCGCGGATGAAGGAGGAGGAGCGCCGACGGAAACGCCGACAGTTCGTTCCCGCTCAGTAGCATCTGCAGCGGCAGAGGCGACGGCGGCGCGGGCAGCGTCGTGCTCGTGATGGTGGCGGTGGTGGTGGTCGAGCAGGGAGAGCAGGGCGTCGTCGGCGGCGGCCGCGGCTTCTGCCTCTGCCGCGGTGGCCGTCGCGGTCGTCGCCGCAGGGAACCGTTGCTGCTGCTGCGCCGGCGCCACCGGCTCCAGCGCGGCGGCAGCGGCTCCGTCCAGCGCCAGCTGCAGGGACGAAGGGAAGGAAGGATGGAAAGGGATGTGGCGGTGGTGGTGGTGGTGGCGGTGGTGGTCTCCTTCTCCTCCTCCTCCTCCCGCCCCTCCGTCGCTGTCGTCGCCGCCGCCGCCGTCGCTCTCGGCGCCGCCGTCGAGCCTTCGCCGCCGCCGCCTCCTTCGCCGCAGCGTCCCGGCGCTCGTCGGCCTCCCTTCCTCGTCGACCAGCATGGCCCCGCCGCCGCCCTGGCGCGCGACCGTCGTTAGGCCGCGGTCGCCGCCGCCGCCTCCGTTGTCGTCGTCGTCGTTGCCCTCGCAGGTGCCGTCGCGGCTCGTGCCGGCGGCGCCGTGCGTCGCCCGCCGGCCTCCTCCGTTGCCGTCGCTGCCGCCGCCGCCCGAAGAGTCATCCAACAAAGCCGGAGAGACCGAGTTGGCGCCCGCGGCTGCGGCGGTGAAGGGGTCCTGCAGCTGGAGGTGGTCCATCTGGTTGTGGTTGTGGAGGTGGTGGTGGTGGTGGCCTGAGGCGTGGGGTGGCGGCGTCGCCTCTGGCAGAGCGAGAGCAGGAGGAGCAGCGGCGGAGGGAGCGTTTGAGGCAGGAGCAGCAGCATTGACTCCAGCAGCAGCAACTCCAGCCGTGGTGGCAGCGCCTGCCGCTCCGTTTCCGGACGGAGAGGGCATCCCGTCGTCCGAGGGCGTCGCCAGCATCACGACCTCGCGCACGTTCTGCCCCTGGGCAGCAGCAGCATTCGCGGCGGCGGCTGCGGCGGCGTTGTTTGCGGAAGGAACGGCGGAGGGAGCGGCCCCGGCGGCCGAAGAGGCCGAAGCGCGGAAGTGGTGCGAGACCCCGTGGGCGAGGCCCCCGAGCTCCAGCTGCGGCACGACGGACGAGCGGTGCGCCGCAGAAGCGTGAGGGAGAGCTGTCGTGGCTGCCGTTGCCGCGGCAGCTTGAGCAGCAGCGGCGGCTTGAGCAGCGGCGGCGGCGGCGGCGACGGCGACCGCTGCCTCCGACGAAGCGTCGACCAAGACGATCCCCCCTCCGATCACCGTCGAGCCGTTCCCTGCCCCCGTTCCTCCAGCTCCTCCTCCGACGCCAGCAGCGCCGGCGGGCGCGGACGCAGACGCCAGCCCGACCCCGTTGATGGTGACGCCAGCGACCAGCGAGCTCCCCCTGCTGAGCGCAGAGGAGAGCCTCCTGCCTCCGCCTCCTCCAACGAGGGCGGCAGTTGAGGTCTGCGGGCGGAGGAGCCTATTCGCCATCGTCGTCGCCGGGGCAGCGGCAGCAGCGGCTGCCTCAGCCTCCATCGTCGTCGTCGTCGTCATCGCGGCGTCGCTGCTCCTGCCGCTGCTGTCCGCCGTCTGAGGCCGCAGCAGCTCGCCTTTGTGATACCTGTCTTGCTGGCCGCCTCCAACTCCAACTCCCCCCGCTGTCGTCGTCGTCATCGTCATCGCCGTCGTCGTCGCGGCGGCGCGGGCAGCGGAGCGCGCTGCCCTCCCGGCCACGGTCGTCGGGCGCGAAGAGGTCGGGCGGCCCGAGGTGGTCGTTATTGTCGTCGTCGTGGTGGTGGTTGTGGTGGTGGCAGCTTCAGCGGCGGGAGAAGAAACGGCTTTCGCAGCAGCTGCTGCCGCCGCCGCTTCCGCTGCCCTCTTCCCCCCCCTCGTCCCCGTTCCGCCTCCCGCCCCCGCTCCGGCTCGCCTCCTGGAGCCGGCATCGCCGTCCCCGGGTGCAGCAGGCGTCGGCGCGCCACGGGCAGCAGCGGCAGCAGCAGCAGCGGCGGTAGGAGGGGAAGAAGAAGTGAGAACGAGCGAAGGCCGAGGAGCAGCAAGAGCAGCAGCAGCAGCTCCCGAGGCGAAGCCCTCTCCGACGCCGCCGTCGATCCCTTCGTCGAGGTCGTCCAGCTCCTCTTCGTCGAGGTCGTCGAGGTCGTCGTCATCCTCTTCGGCGACAGCAGCAGAAGCATCGAGACCAGCGGCAGCAGCAGCTCCTTCGACCACCTTCTGCTTCCTCCTCTTCTTCAGGCCGCCGCCCTCGTTCTCCACGCCGCCCCTGTCCCTCCTCGGGGCCGTGTTCCCCACCTGGAACCACCGAGCCCGGCACTGCTGCGCCGTCCTGCCCTCGAACGAGCGCGCGACCCGGGACCACCGCGTGCCCGAGGCCTCGACCGACCTCCGAAGCTCGGAGTCCTCCTCGGCGGACCACTCCTCTCGCCGGATCGAAGGGTCGAGGTGGCGCCTCCACCGGCCCATGCACTGCTGGTCGGTCCTCCCCGTCAGAGCGCGGGCGATGTCGGCCCAGGCCGCGCCGCGCTGCCTGACAAGCTCCTGCAGGCGCGAGTCCTCGGCGTCGGTCCACTTGTCCTTTCTGATGGTGGGATTCAATTTGTGGCGCCAGCGCTGGGCGCACTGCTGGCCCGTTCGCCCGGGGATGCGCTTGGCGACCGACGACCACCTGCGAGGGTGATGGTGGTGGTGATGTGTGGAGGGGGAAGCGGGAAGAGGTGAGAAAGGGAAAGAGAGAGAGAAGAAACAGGGGGAAAAAAAGGGGAAAACTCCAAAAAAACTCCCTTCTTACCGGTTCCCGAGCTCGCCCTGGAGCCTGCACAGCGCCTCGTCCTCGCAGGGCTCCCACGCGCCCGTCTTGACGGGCAGCCCGTTGATGTGCGAGGGCATCGGCATCTTGGCTCGGTCGTTTTCTTCTCTACTCTACTGGAAAAAACAGAGAGAGAGGGAGGGTTGGGGTTTTTTTTCCCTCTCTCTTCGGGGTTTGGCGTTTGAATCGTCGGGAGGAGCTTCGTCGTTCGACGCGCGCCGGTGCTCTCTCTGGCTCTCTCGAAAAAGAGGGAAAGAGGCACTCGAATCCGAGGGCTTGGAGAGCTTTTCTCTTTTTCGGCCCGGTCGCGATTGAGCGTCCTCGATGTTCCTGTCTGGAATTGAGGGTGTGATGTGAGGAAAAAGGTGAGCAAAGGTGCAAACAGCGGGGGCGGATGTCAGCGCGCGAAACCGATGATGGAGCAAAGAGATGTCGACGGTCGATGTTGATGGGTTTGCCCACGAAGAAAAATCCCTCCGGATTATACGCCCATTCGTGCTTTTTGCTACCAACCCTGTGCGCGGTGGCTGAGAAGAGATCAGGTCGGACGCATCGGGGGTGTCGGATGGGAGGTTCGTGCGGCGCAATTGCTAGAAAAAAGGCATGGGAAAGGACTCGCTTGGTGGTGCGAAATGTGGATGTTTCGATTTTTGGTTGATGCGACGGACAGGCGAGTGGGAAGAAAAAAAAACGCACCCTCTTCTCCCTTTGCGCGCGACGCGGAATGCTCCTCTTTGTGTCTTCGCGATGAGAGGACGAGAGCCCGCGAAAGGCTGGGAGGGGAGAAGGGCGAAGAGAGGTTGTCTTCGAGGTCGCGCGGGGGGAGGGTTGAAGAGTCGAGATGAGAAGAGCAAACGGCTCTATTTGATTGAAACGCAGTGAGAGGGAAAGTGTCTCTCTCAAGAAGGAGCGAATATCGAGCTGAGCAGCTGCTCTCTCTCACTATCTGAAATTCAGAGGAGAGAAAGCGATAGACAGCTCCTCCTCCTCGCCTCTCTCCGCGTTTTACAAACCATGGCTTTCCCCACCCCAGCCTGGGCGGCCTCTGCCCCTTCCTACCCGGCGGCGGTGACTAGCTGCGGCGGAACAATAGCAGCAGCAGGCGCGGTGACGACGACGAATGACGACATGTTTGCCGTCGCCGATGCTCGCGTCCCGGGCAAGAGCAAGACGGCCGTGAAGCGCGCCAAACTCCGATCGGCCACTTTCGAGTCCCTGGTCGCGGGCGTGGTCGATCTGAGCGGGCTGAGGAAGGAAAAAGGGAAGGAAGAGGCGAAGAAGCCGAAGAAGAGGGAGAAGAAGGATAGGAAGAGCAACAAGGCATTGGAGCCGGCCGCCGCCGCTGCCGGCGACGAGAAGAAGAAGGAGAAGAAGCGGAAAGAGCAGGAGCAGCCCGCAGCAGCTGCCCCTCCTCCTCCTCCCGCGTCTCCGGCGCCCCCTCCTCTCACCGACGAGCAGCGCCGCCAGCAGCGCAAGCCCTCGAAGAGGAACAAGTACGCGGCCCTGGCGGCGAAGGAGAGGGCTGCCAAGGAAGGGAAGAAGAAGAAGGAGGAGGTGGTGGTCGAGGTGGAGGTGGAGGTGGAGGTCCAGGCGAAGAGAGAGAAAGAGAGAACGAAAGCGAAACCGGCAAAGGCCCCGGCTGTCGCTGCTGCTCCGGCGCCTGTCGCTGCTCCGGTCCCCGCTGCTGCTGCTGCTGCTGCTGCTGCTGTTGCCGCTTCTCTTCAGAAGGAGAAGGAGGAGAAGAAAGAGAAAAAAGAGAAGAAGAAGAGGGCACTGGAGGTCGCTGAGGAGGAGGCGAAGCAGCAGCCCGAGCCGGAGAAGAAGAAAAAGACGAAGAAGGAGAAGCAGCGGGAGAAGAAGCAGCAGCTGCTCTCTTCCGAGGCCGCCGCTGTTGTTCCTGTGCCGCCGCCGCAGGCAGCAGCAGCAGCAGCAGCAGCAGCAGCAGAAGTGGAAGAGAAGCCGACGACGAAGACAGCAGCAGCAGCAACCGCAGCAGCCGCAGCTAACGTCGCCTCTCCCCGCTCCTCTCTGCCCCTCGTCCTCCCCTCGCGCAAGACGGTTTCTTCGCTCGACCCCCTGGCAAGGCACCGCGCCCGCCTCGCCGGGGGCGCCTTCCGCTCCCTCAACGAGGAGCTCTACACCAGGCCCGGGGCCTCTTCTCTGGCCCTCCTGGCCTCGAACCCGGGCAGCTTCGAGCAGTACCACCAGGGCTTCCGGGCGGCGACCGAGGCGTGGCCCGAGCTGCCCGTCGAGCGGGCGGCGAAATATCTGCTCCAAACCCTTTCTTCGAAAGCGTCCTCCTCTGCCTCGGCCAAATCCCCTCCTCCTCGTCCTCCTCTGGTCGTCGACTTCGGCTGCGGCGAGGCCTGGCTGGGCAAGACCCTCAAGCAGCGCGGGATCGACTGCCTCTCTTTGGATTTGGTCTCGAACTCGGAAGGCGTCGTCGCGTGCGATGTGACAAGCGGCCCCGGCGCTGTCCCGCTGGCCGATTCTTCCGCCGACGCGTGCGTGTTCTGCCTCGCTCTGATGTCGACCGACTACCCGGAGGCTCTGAGGGAGGCTGAGAGGGTGCTGAGGCCCGGCGGGGTGCTCTGGGTGGCCGAGGTGAGGTCGAGGTTCGCAGCGAGCGGAGGAAGAGGAGATTTCGACGGCGATGACGAGGAGAGCGACGGCGAGGACGAGGGCCGGTTCCGCCGCTGGCAGCCCAAGAAGAAGAACAACAAGGGCAGCAGCAACGGCGGCGTCGGCGGCTCTCTTTCCAACAGGCAGCAGCAGAGGAGCGAGGCTTCCCAGCAGCAGCAGCAGGCGACTGCTCCAAGGGAAGACGTCGGTCCGTTCGTCAGGGCCGTCGCCGCGCTCGGGTTCGAGCACCGGGAGACCGACGGAGCGAACAAAATGTTTGTGGTGATGACCTTTACCCGAAAGAGGGACGAGGAGTCCCAGAAGAAGAGCAGGAAGAAGAAACAGCGCAACGAGGACGAGGGCGGCGATGGTCAGAGGAGGCTGGTCGGGGGCCGTGGGGGTTGGCCGTCGCTGCGGCCGTGCTCTTACAAGAAGCGGTGAAAGGGAGGAGGAGTGAAGAAAATGTAAAAAAAAACGAAAACGAAAACGAGAAAGTTATTCGTCGTCGTCGTCTCTCTCTCTGTGTCTCGTCTTTCCCTCTCTCTCTCTCTCTTCTCCTTCGTTGAATAAATCGGAAATCTACAAAATGAAACTCGTCTTAACAAGAAGGAACGGAAAAAAATCAACCGAAATGAAACAGAAACCAAAAAACTCTCTCTTTTTTTCATTCACCTCCACTTCTCTCTCTCTCTCTTCTTCCCACTCCCTCCCCTAAACCCTCCCTCCTCCTCCTGCCGCTCCACCTCGAACAGCAGCCCCGGCGGCCGCCGCAGCCGCGTCCGCCCCGGCCGCCTGCAGCTCCGCCTTCAGCCTCCTGTCCGCCCCGTGGCCCCGGAAGGTCGCATAGGCCCGCTGCAGCGTCCACAGCGACCAGACGCTCTCTAGACTCCACAGGCACCCCCCGGCCAGGTACACGCCTCCGACAAAGGCGGACTTGGAAAGGGCGGTGACCCCCTCCACGAAGCCCGCGTGCGCCGCTCCCCCCGCGATCGGGGGCGCGATGGCCGACCAGCAGCAGAAGATCAGGTGCGACGAGAACGTCAGGAAGAACCAGAGGTAGGTCATCGCTCGGTCCTTGATCGCGGCATGGTAAAGGCGGGCGTACCAGAGGATCCAGGCTCCGGGGACTCCGGCGGTGAGGTAGATGGCTGACATGAGGAAGGCAGGGAGCTTGGTGGGGTCCATCTGGGTTGCGTTGTCGTTGAGAAGAAAGAAGAGGAAAGGGGAGTTTTTTTTGGTGGGGGGAGGGGGGGGGAGTAAAAAAAGGAAAAGTTTTTGAGTTTTTTTTTTTTTTAGTTTTCGGGTTTTTTTTTTAATTTCCCTTTGATTCCTTTCGTCCTTCTCCTCCTCACCTTGTTCGCCGCCAGCCTCGCAAACGTCGCGGCGCAGTTGTACACCAGACAGAACACCAGCCCCAGGTAGGCCCGGTA
>Ga0210003_1004519_pt1 | contig 10978 bp, 6 predicted proteins | sample LantaG_FD_182804 | JGI IMG/M metagenome (GOLD analysis project Ga0210003, IMG submission 182804) | Deep subsurface microbial communities from Baltic Sea to uncover new lineages of life (NeLLi) - Landsort_02402 metaG (SPAdes) (version 2) | ecosystem: Environmental > Aquatic > Marine > Oceanic >...
TTGACTCAGCCCAAAGTCGTTCGCCCAACCGTTTGGAGGGAGACGCCTAAGGTTGAGTTAGTGACTCAAATGAAGTCGTAACAAGGTAGCCGTTCGGGAACGAGCGGCTGGAATACCTCCTAGAAAAACAAAAATAAACTGTTTCTTCTCCAATCTTATAATTCTTTTTTACATCATTGGGTCCAAACTAAATAACTAATAGAAGACTTTTTTCAAAAAAAAATCGATTACACTAGAAAGAGCACTCACTTATTGCCCTGTTTATTTTAGTTTAGTTTGCATCTTTACTATTTTACTATGTCTTTGATATCAAGAGTAATTGACGGAATAGGGCTACGTATTCGTATCTCAAATTTTAGTGGCTTCATCGAGCTTTTTAACTGCCCTAACGAATCACCAGAAACCTCGCGAAAAACTCGGGTCAGACCAAAAATCAGACCCTGAAGAGTCCTTTTTCACTGCAAAAGAAGAATTTGATACAACCCAACTACCAGATACAAGGAAATCATAAATTATTCTAGCAATCAATTCTAATACTGGCCTAACTATAGGTTCACCAACAGATCAAAACTGCGAAGTAGGAACACCGGATCAAATGGAAAAAGAACTGGAGAAGAAGAACTTCCGCCAGCCCCGGCTGGGTTTAAATCTTCTCGAAAAGAAGAAACAGCTTCTGAAAAAAGTTCTTATGATCGACAATTGCCCCAGCCAAAAGCCTTTTTGGCTCGCGAGCCCGCACCTCGAACCCTCATACCGAACCTATATTCTTAATTGCAATGATTACATTTCTTGGTTTTGCTCTAAAAGCTGTTATTAGGAACCTAATCGGCAAAAAAATAATTCTAATGGCTCACGACGGCTCAATTGTCGAGGGTGCCCTGACGAAGTCTTATACAGATTTGGTTATTTTTTCGATTTTTTACGTCAATTCAGTTTGTCTTGTTCTTTTCGTTTACCAAATATTATTTTTTCAGTTTTATTATCAATTATTATACGTTTATATTTTAACCCTCCAGTCCAAACTCAAAAATAACGATTACAGAAGGTTACTATCATTAGTTGAATGGATACTAATACCTTACTTTATATACGCATTGTCTCTGTATACTTCTCATATCGAATTGATTTTAGCCTATGGACGAAATATAAATTATAAAATGTTCCTCCTTCAATCAAAGGCTTGTCAATTACGCTCAGACTTAAGCCGAAACAGAAAAAAGTATCATTGCTACTCAAGGTTATAAATGGATTTTAACTTTTATTCTATCTTCAAGCAGTACGATGTTAACCATTTTTTTATTTAAAAGGATTATTATGATATTTTCTCAGGGTTTAACACTCAAGCTCTTTAGGAGATTTTCATGCTATTTGACTTTAATAATTTCAATGAAAGCTTTTGTATGCAAGTGGTCAAACACTCTTCCAGAAAAAGAAAAGGCTTCTTCTTAAAAACTATGTGGAGTGGCTCAAGCCACTCCACGTTCTTTAACTTTGAAAGAAGTCAGCTTGTTTTGACGCTCTTCAAGAGTCTAGCGAAAAGTCTTCATGGTTCGGAGTTTACCCGAATTTACCCGATGTGGATGCGATTAAGAACGCCGCGTATGTCAGGATGTATCCGGCAGAGAAATGGGCTAAACCAACAACTCGAGCCTGTACAATGGATAAAGCGACGGGTTTATCCGTCCAGCGCACAAGGTTCGCTAACGGTGTACGTTCATGAGCCCAAGCTAATGTTTCGATTAATTCTTGCCAATACCCACGCCATGAGATTAAGAACATAAAGCCCGTCGCGTAGATTAAGTGACCGAATAAGAACATCCAAGCCCAAACAGATAAACTGTTCATACCAAAGGGGTTATAACCGTTGATTAATTGTGATGAGTTTAACCATAAGTAATCACGTAACCAACCCATAATATATGTTGAAGACTCATTAAACTGGTTTACATTACCTTGCCAAATACCTAGATGTTTCCAGTGGAAATAGAAGGTTACCCAACCAATTGTGTTTAACATCCAGAAAACTGCTAAATAGAAGGCATCCCAAGCAGAAATATCACATGTACCACCACGACCAGGACCGTCACATGGGAAGCTATACCCAAAATCTTTTTTATCTGGCATAAGTTTTGACCCACGAGCATCCAACGCACCTTTTACAAGAATCAGTGTTGTTGTGTGTAAGCCTAAGGCAATTGCATGGTGGACAAGGAAATCACCCGGCCCAATCGTTAAGAATAACGAATTCGTATTACTATTAATAGCATCTAACCAACCCGGTAACCATAAGCTTTGACCTGCAGTATATGCTGGACTTGCCGATGCAGATAATAACAGATCATACCCATATAATGTTTTTCCTTGTGCTGCTTGAATCCACTGCGCGAAAACAGGTTCAATTAAGATCTGTTTTTCAGGTGTCCCAAAGGCAAGCATTACATCATTGTGTACATATAACCCAAGTGTATGGAAACCGAGGAATAAACTTACCCAACTTAAGTGAGAAATAATTGCTTCCTTGTGATCAAGAATACGTGCTAAAACATTTCCTTTGTTTTGTTCTGGATCATAATCACGAATAAAGAAGATTGCTCCGTGTGCAAAGGCACCACAAAGAATAAATCCGGCGATATATTGGTGATGTGTATACAGTGCCGCCTGTGTTGTAAAATCTTGTGCTAAGAATGCATAGGGTGGTAATGAATACATGTGCTGTGCAACCATCGAACAAATTGTTCCAACACTTGCTAAAGCTAAGCCTAATTGGAAATGTAATGAATTGTTTACTGTATCAAAAAGACCCTTGTGTCCGTTGCCTAACCCACCAGCAGGTGGTGTATGTGCATCTAAGATTTCACGCATGCTATGACCAATCCCGAAGTTTGTACGGTACATGTGTCCAGCAACGATAAAAACAACGGCAATCGCCAGATGATGATGGGCAATATCTGAAAGCCATAAACTTTGCGTTTGTGGGTGGAAACCACCTTGGAAGGTTAAGATGGCTGTACCAGCACCTTCAGCTGTATTGAAAAGATGTGACGGTGTGTCTGGGTTTTGCGCATAGGCAGCCCAATTTCCTGTAAAGAACGGTGTTAACCCTTGTGGATGTGGTAATGTTGTTAAAAAATTATTCCAACGAACATGTTGACCTCGTGCTTCTGGAATCGCTACGTGCACTAAGTGTCCAGTCCAAGCTAATGAGCTTGTCCCAAAAAGACCAGCAAGATGGTGATTTAGACGAGATTCTGCATTTTTAAACCACGATAATGATGGTTGAAATTGCGGCTGCAGGTGTAACCAACCAGCGAATAAGAAAGCGGAAGCACCAAGCAATAAAAACAAAGACCCGTAAAAAAGATCTTGGTTTGTTCGCATTCCAATTGTGTACCACCATTGATAAACACCGGATGTTGCGATATTTACAGGGCCGCTCGCTCCACCACGAGTAAAGGCTTCAACGGCTGGTTGCCCGAAATGTGGATCCCAAATTGCATGCGCAATGGGGCGAACATGTAATGGATCTTGGACCCATTGTGGAAAATTTCCTTGCCATGCGACATGAAATAAATTTCCGGATGTCCATAAAAAGATAATTGCTAACTGCCCAAAATGTGACGCGAAAATCTTTTGGTAAAGACTTTCTTCTGTCATACCATCATGACTTTCAAAGTCATGAGCAGTAGCAATTCCGAACCAAATACGACGTGTTGTCGGGTCTTGTGCAAGACCTTGGCTAAACTTTGGAAACTTCGTTGCCATAGTTTGTATTACTCCTCCTGTAGTTTGATAGTGGTCTCTTGACCGCAAGTGGGTGATACAGTGAATCAAAGAATTGATTCATAGTCACCCTTATTGATTTCCGTTACCCTACTTACCCAACCGCAATAATACGTGCAAGGAAGAATGACCATGTTGTTGCAATACCACCTAAGAGATAGTGAGCAACACCAACGGCACGACCTTGAGTAATACTTAAAGCACGTGGTTGAATGGCTGGCGCAACTTTTAATTTATTGTGAGCCCAAACAATGGATTCAATTAATTCTTGCCAATACCCACGACCACTGAATAAGAACATTAAACTAAAAGCCCAAACAAAGTGTGCGCCTAAGAAAATTAAACCATAGGCAGATAAGGCCGAACCGTAGGATTGAATAACCTGTGAAGATTGTGCCCATAAAAAGTCACGTAACCAACCGTTAATTGTTGTCGCACTTTGTGCGAAGTTACCTCCAGTAATGTGAGCAACACCATTAGCATTTACGGTACCCCATACATCAGATTGCATTTTCCAACTAAAGTGGAAGATTGTTACTGAAAGGGCATTATACATCCAGAATAAGCCTAAGAACACATGGTCCCATGCAGAGACTTGACATGTACCACCACGACCAGGACCATCACATGGGAAGCGGAAACCTAGGTTTGCTTTATCCGGGATGAGGCGTGAACTGCGGGCGTATAAAACACCCTTTAACAGAATAAGTACGGTTACGTGGATTGTAAATGCATGTACATGATGTACTAAGAAATCAGCAGTTCCTAAAGGAATTGGCATCATAGCGATTTTACCACCAACGGCGATAACATCACCACCCCACGTTGGACTTGTTGCAGCTAATGCATGTGGCGCAGTTAATTGCGGCGCAGCAAAGTGCGTTTTCTGAATCCATTGTGCAAAGACAGGCTGTAATTGGATTGCTGTATCGGAGAACATATCCTGTGGACGACCCAGTGCTTGCATTGTATCGTTATGAATATATAAACCAAAACTGTGGAATCCTAAGAAAATACAAACCCAGTTTAAATGCGAAATAATCGCATCACGGTGGCGAATAACACGATCCAGTAAATTATTGTAGTTGTTTGTTGGGTCGTAATCACGGACCATAAAGATCGCCGCATGAGCGCCAGCACCAACAATACAGAAACCACCAATCCACATATGGTGGGTAAAGAGTGACAATTGTGTCCCGTAGTCAGTGGCTAAATACGGATAAGGGGGCATACTGTACATGTGATGCGATACAATTAATGATAATGAGCCAAATAAAGCTAAGTTAATCGCTAATTGTGCATGCCACGATGTTGTTAAAATCTCGTAGAGACCCTTATGACCTTCACCTGTAAATGGACCACGATGTGCTTCTAAAATTTCTTTAATACTATGACCAATTCCCCAGTTTGTACGATATTGGTGTCCAGCAACAATGAAAAGAACGGCAATCGCCAGATGGTGGTGTGCTTGGTCGGTTAACCATAACCCACCAGTCACCGGATTTAACCCTCCTTGGAAAGTAAGGAAATCACTATATTCACCCCAATGGACTGTAAAGAAAGGCGTAAGTCCTTTTGCAAAACTTGGGTAGAGTTGAGCCATGAGTTCACGGTTTAATAAAAACTCGTGTGGTAATGGAATTTCTTTCGGGTCAACACCGGAATCAAGGAGTTTATTGATTGGTAAAGACACGTGAATTTGGTGACCGGCCCAGGCTAAACTTCCTAAACCAAGTAAACCCGCTAAGTGGTGGTTTAACATGGATTCGACGTTTTGGAACCATTCAAGTTTTGGCGCCGCCTTATGGAAGTGGAACCATCCAGCAAAAAACATTGCTGCGGCCATGACTAAACCACCAATGGCTGTACTATAGAGTTGAAGTTCACTCGTAATCCCTGAGGCACGCCATAACTGAAAAAATCCAGAAGTAATTTGGATCCCCTGAAAACCACCACCAACGTCACCGTTTAAAATTTCTTGACCTACGATTGGCCATACAACCTGTGCACTGGGTTTAATATGTGTTGGGTCAGTTAACCATGCTTCGTAGTTTGAAAAACGAGCACCGTGGAAATACATTCCACTTAACCAAATAAAGATAACACCTAACTGCCCAAAGTGAGCACTGAAGATTTTACGCGAGATTTCTTCAAGATCGGTTGTTTGGCTATCAAAATCATGCGCATCAGCATGTAAGTTCCAAATCCATGTTGTTGTGGTAGGACCTTTTGCTAAAGTACGTGAAAAATGACCAGGTTTTGCCCATTTTTCAAACCCTGTTTCAACTGGGTTTACATCAACAAGAATTTTTACCTTTTTTGCTTCGCGTTCTGGTGGACGAATCGTCATCGATTTTCTCCTCAAAACTGTTTTGTTCTTTCTAGACTGTGCCCTCATAAGAATTCCGCGGGTAGAATCTACCCCTCAAAGAACTTTGTTCATAGAATATGACTTGTTTTTATTATAACGCAAAAAAAAAGCGCGCAGGGGTCCTCATGCATATAAATCACCCATCCTTAGAGTATTTCCTATTGCTCCGTTTCTATCTGATCTACGAGACCCGCGTCATGGAACTTTTTATTTTTGGTAGATTGTAAAAAAAATTTACCCAACGCCTAATCCTGCAGCTGCAAAACTTAAGAACATCTTTTTTTTCAAAGTAATCCGTGAGAGTAAAGTCAGAATTCATTCTGACTTTACTCTCATTTAAGGAATTAATCCTTTTTCAGTTTTTTTAAACGTTGAACTAATTTACTCACAACTATTGCTAAGAAAATTCCCAACAACTGAACTAATTTACTCACAACGATTGTTAAGAAAGTTCCCACCATAAGTAACTCAAGACGCACAAGATATACAAAAACCATTGGGTCGCGGAGACGTGTTGAGGGGCGAGGCTGTGGGGGTAAGACTAAGTATTCGGGTTTTTGGGTTAATGAAGCTGAAAAAGTAGTCGACGCAAAAGGAGGAGGAGCGTATGCACTACGTGTGATAACAGGTAAATTCTGTCTTACGGGTTCTTCCTTATAAGGGAAGAGCCGAAATTTGGTATGACTAGTTAACCCCCCTCTAAGATATGCATTACGAAGCGTACCCGATACAAAGAGATTTTTCGTTCCGGCAAGAGAGAACAGTGACTGACTATGATGATCGATGTACCCGACTGAAATATCTGGAATTTGATTCAAATGAAACGTATATTTCAACTCTTTATGGTCGAAGCTTGATTCTATAGAAAGCGATTTCGCAAAACGAAAGCCACTCACTGAAATAAACGGACTTAGACTATAAGGAGTCTTGATTGGTTTCCAAAAACCGGGTGCGTATTCAACCTCAGCGACTAAAGTTCTGGATGGAAAGCATCCTCGATTACCCGTTCTAATAAGCTTTACACCCCCAGAAATCTTCCAGTCTTTCGATATTTTCGAAATCCCGAAGATGCACGATGCTCCTGTAGCACGGTACTCGGCATCTAGGTTTACTCGTGGCGAAATGAACTCCTCTAAGAATCTTGTTCGAGCCGCTAAGAGCTCGTTCGTTTCACGATATCGTGCAGTGATAACTGATAACCTATACTGATCTCTGATAACCTGCTCGCGGTAATTAAGATATTTTAGCGCAGTAGCTACATACCATATTTTGTAAATGTCGACCTGCGTTTTGTAAAAAAATAGCTGGCTCTCCAACGACGCGCTATCAATATGAAAATTAAAATGTTGCATAAACAGATGATAATATGTACTAATTAGAAATAAGACCATAAACTCAAACGGGTCTAATCTCATATTTATATAAAACAAAAAAAGTAGTCTGAGCACTCCCCATATAATAAATTTATGAGTATACAATAGGTAAGTTCTATTTTTGACATATTCTTAGCCTAAAAGTCTCATTAAGAATACTGATTTATTTTTAATATTTAACGTCCTTAGAAATTTTTTTTTAAATACAATCTACCTCGAAAGGTTAAAAACGCATTAAAGATTCAACGACCTTTTAACGCAAAAAAGGAATTGAACCTAAATCAGGGGATTTATTTGATGAGATATTTTCCTGCTCCACGTTATTCCCGATATAACAAGTTCATTGTTATATCGGGAATACCTTTTATTTTTGAAATTTTAGTCTAACTTCAAAAACTTAGTCTAAAGGTCTCATTGATAATACCGGTTCATTATCTCTATCGATTCCTTTTTCAAATCCAGCAGCAGCCGCACGAGCACGACCTGCATGCCATAGGTGACCAACAAAGAAGAAGAAACCTAAACAGAAGTGAGATGTTGCTAACCAACTACGCGGAGACACAAAGTTTACTGCGTTAATTTCAGTTGCTACACCACCTACTGAGTTTAACGATCCAAGTGGCGCATGTGTCATGTACTCAGCAGCACGACGCTCTTGCCAAGGTTGGATATCATTTTTCAGTTTGTTTAAGTCAAGACCGTTTGGACCACGTAATGGCTCTAACCAAGGACCACGGAAATCCCAGAAACGCATTGTTTCACCACCAAAGATGATTTCACCAGTTGGTGAACGCATTAAGTATTTACCTAAACCAGTAGGACCTTGTGCCGATGCAACATTAGCACCTAAACGTTGGTCACGTACTAAGAAAGTAAATGCTTGTGATTGTGACGCTTCTGGACCTGTTGGACCATAGAATTCACTTGGGTATGCAGTGTTGTTAAACCATGACATACAACAAGAAACGAAAGCCATTAAGGATACAGATGCAATACTGTATGAAAGGTATGCTTCACCAGACCATACTAACGCACGACGAGCCCAAGCCCATGGTTTTGTTAGGATGTGCCAGATACCACCAAAAAGTAATAATGTACCAATCCAGATGTGACCACCAATAATATCTTCCATGTTATCAACACTGACAATCCAACCATCACCACCAAAAGGTGATTTTAGGAGATACCCAAGAATGATACCAGGACTTACCGTTGGATTTGTAATGATACGAACATCCCCACCACCTGGAGCCCATGTATCATAGACTCCACCAAAGTAGAGTGCCTTCCAAACAAGAAGCCAAGCACCAACTCCTAGAATCATTAAGTGAATTCCAAGAATTGTTGTCATCTTGTTTTTATCCTTCCATACATACCCAAAGAAAGGGAAAGACTCTTCAAGCGTTTCCGGGCCAATAAGCGAGTGGTAGACACCACCAAAGCCCAATACTGCAGACGAAATTAAGTGAAGAACTCCACTTACGAAATATGGGAATGTATCTAAGATCTCACCACCTGGACCAACACCATAACCTAAGGTTGCAAGGTGTGGTAAAAGGATAAGTCCTTGTTCATACATTGGTTTTTCTGGAACAAAGTGAGCAACCTCAAAAAGGTTCATTGCGCCAGCCCAGAAAACGATTAATCCTGCGTGAGCAACGTGTGCTCCAAGAAGTTTTCCAGAAAGGTTGATGAGGCGGGCATTTCCAGCCCACCAAGCGAATCCAGTAGACTCTTGGTCACGACCACCGACTACTAAACTACCATTAAAGAGCGTTTCCACGTGGTAAGACCTCCTCAGGGAATACAAGTTTTTCGTGTGGTTGGTCTTGAGCTGCCATCCACGCACGGATACCTTCGTTTAACAGAATGTTTTTTGTATAGAATGTTTCAAATTCTGGATCTTCTGCAGCACGGATTTCTTGTGATACGAAATCATATGCACGTAGATTTAAAGCTAAACCGACAACACCAATGGCACTCATCCAAAGTCCGGTTACAGGCACAAAGAGCATAAAAAAGTGTAACCAACGTTTGTTAGAAAACGCTACACCAAAGATTTGCGACCAAAAACGGTTCGCCGTAACCATTGAATATGTTTCTTCAGCTTGTGTCGGATTAAATGCACGGAATGTATTTGCACCGTCACCATCTTCAAATAATGTGTTTTCCACAGTTGCACCGTGAATTGCACATAATAAAGCCGCACCTAAAACACCAGCAACACCCATCATGTGGAATGGGTTCAGTGTCCAGTTGTGGAAACCTTGGAAGAATAAAATGAATCGGAAGATTGCTGCAACACCAAAACTTGGTGCAAAGAACCATCCTGATTGTCCTAACGGGTAAATTAAAAACACAGACACGAATACTGCAATTGGAGCAGAGAATGCAATGGCATTATATGGGCGTAATTTTACTGAACGAGCCAGTTCAAATTGACGAAGCATAAAACCAATAAGAGCAAACGCACCATGTAAGGCAACAAATGTCCAAAGACCACCAAGTTGACACCAACGAGTGAAATCACCTTGTGCTTCTGGACCCCATAAGAATAATAATGAGTGACCCATACTGTTTGCTGGTGTTGAAACGGCAGCAGTTAAGAAGTTACAACCTTCAAGGTATGAAGTCGCTAATCCGTGTGTATACCACGATGTTACAAATGATGTCCCTGTAAACCATCCACCAAGTGCAAAGTATGCATTGGGAAGAAGAAGTAAACCAGACCAACCAACAAAAACAAAACGCTCACGACGTAACCAGTCATCGACTTCGTCGAACCATGTACGTTTTTCTTGAGGTTTACCAATAGCTACTGTCATAGCGGAACTCTCCAAAATAAATAGAAAGAAAAACAGCTGAAAAGCTGCCTTCTTTCATGAAACTCTTATAAATTTTTCGTATATATTCGCAGATGAAAACATACCGAAAAAGTCCTTTCTTTTTAGTAGTCTTTATTAACCTTACGATTAAAAAGCCAACTTTTGTTCACTAAATATAGAAAAAGCCCCTACGGTCGAAGAATTGCAATATTTATAGAATAAAAGAAATAAGGCGACACCTCTTACATTAAATTAATTTAATTTTTAGTAAACTAAAGTAAATAACAAGAGTTGCACCAAAGAAAGCGGATAAAAATCCAAGATACCCTAGAATGGTAATCATAGAGAAAAAAGTACAAACGAAAAAACTCGTTATTGAGATGTTATATTACAATGAATTTGTAATACGGTCTCCACGACGATATTGCAAATAAGCAGTAACGAATAGCCCCACCATAGTGACTGGCACGAGACCTAGAACGATACCTGATAAAAGTGGTTCTACCATAATTATTTAATAAAAAATACAGCAGTAAGTGATTGCTTCTTTTATTATACTCGATTTTTTTTTGAAAAAGATCTTCTATTAGTTATTTGGTTAGGAATCAATTAATTGTTTTTTTATGGAG
>Ga0210003_1004521_pt1 | contig 10963 bp, 5 predicted proteins | sample LantaG_FD_182804 | JGI IMG/M metagenome (GOLD analysis project Ga0210003, IMG submission 182804) | Deep subsurface microbial communities from Baltic Sea to uncover new lineages of life (NeLLi) - Landsort_02402 metaG (SPAdes) (version 2) | ecosystem: Environmental > Aquatic > Marine > Oceanic >...
GGTTCGGAAATGCGACCCACGCTTAGTTGGCTCGCCGCGGCGGTTTGCCTCGCCTGGGCTTCTTCCTGCCAGGCTCCCATGGGCCGAACCGTCAGCCCGTATGTCTTCGAGAAGGCGGAGTACGAGGTCCGGGCGCCGGCGGAGGCGACGCTGGGCGAAGTCCGGGCCGATCTGGTGGTCCGGGCGCACGAGGCCGATCTGCGGATCCCGCTGTTTCCGCGCGACGTGGCGCTCGAGCGCTGGCAGGCCGCCGGGGCCGAGGTCCTGGCGGAGGCGGGAGGCTACGTCCTCTGCGTCCGCGAGCCGGGAACCTATCGTCTGACCGCCGACTTCCTTTTGCCGCGCGCGTCGCCCTCGCCCGGCGTCGAGCAGATCTTCTTGCCGATTCCAATTGCCACATCGAGCGCGATAACGGTGGTCCTGTCGGCCGGGACGGGCGAGTTCACCGTGTCGCCGTCCGCCGTCGTCCTGGAGGACAAGACCGCCGGCGCGGAACGGCGTGTGCGGTTGCTCGCGCCGCCGGCCGATCGCGTCAGCCTGGTCTGGGAAAAGAAAGCCGGGGCCGCGGAGCGCGAGGCGGCGTTCCTGGCGCGCGTCGATTCGGTGTTCCAGGTTGGGCGCGGGCTTATCCTCCGCGACGAGCAAATCGTCTGCCGCGTCCAGAGGGGCGGGATCCGTTCGCTGCGGCTCGAGATGCCGGCGGGCGTCCTGGTGCGGCGCGTCGAGGGCGCCGACGTCCTGCGGTGGCGCGTGGAGGAGGGCGGCCGGGCGGCGGAAGTGACGTTCGCGCGGACGGTGAAGAACGAGTCGCGTCTGGCGGTTCGGGCGGAGCAGTCCCTCGCGGCCGATCAGGCTGCCCTGGCCATTTCGCCGGTCGTCGTGGTCGGCGCGAGGCTTCAGGAAGGGTCGCTGCGGCTCGAGCCGGCCAAGGACCTGATTCTGAACGAAACGGCGACGGTTGGCGCCGCGCGGTCGAGCGAAGCGGCGCCGGCCGAGGCCCGGTCGCTGGACTATTCGTACGCGCGGCTTCCGGCGTCGGTGACCGTCGAGATCGTCGAGCGCGAGCCGAAGGTCGCCGTCGTGACCGAAGCCCTCGCCGTCATCGAGGCGGGTGTGCTCACGCTCGAGACGCACCTTCATTATACCGTGGAGACGCGCGAGATTCGGAGCGTCTCGATCGGCATCCCGGCGGGATCGACGGTCCTGGCCGTCGCCGGCAAGGGCGTGCGCGACTGGGAGACAGCCGGCGGCGACCGCCTGATCGTTCGCTTCGCCGATGCGGTGCTCGGAAAGGCGGACGTCGTCGTCCGCCTCCAGGACAATCTGCGCGTGATGAACGGGATCGCGATCCCACGCCTCCAGCCGACGGAAGTTCACAGCGAGGAAGGCGTCGTCGGCGTCTCGGCGGGCGAAGGGGTTCAATTGCGGCATCACGGTGCGACGCTGACCGAGCAGGTGGACGTGACGGTGCTTCCGCCGTGGATTCAGAAAAGCGGGGCGAAACTCGGCTACCGCTATCGCCAACTGGGCGGGACGCTCTCGGTTTCCACCGAAAAAATCGAGCCGCGCGTCACCGCCCTGGTTCTCGACACCATTGAACTCGAACAGGATATCCTCCTGCGGACGTTCCAGGCCGACCTCCAGGTGGAGCAGGCCGAGATCTTCGAGATCCTGTTGCAGGTTCCCGCGGGCCTGACGCCGCTCAGGGTCCAGGGCGAGGCCGTCGCGGACTGGCAATTGAAACCGGCGGCGGAGAACGCAAAGGCCGACCTCATTATCAATCTTAAGAAAGGCCAACTCGGGCCTGTCTCGTTCGTCCTGGAGATGAGTCAAATCCCGGATTACCAGCGGCCGGTGGCGATCGGCTCGATCGACCTGGTCGGGATGCGGCGGGTGGAAGGGGGCCTCCTGGTTGTCCCGCGCGCGGATATCCGGCTGAAACCAGCCGGCGAGACGGGACTTCAGGCCCAACCGGCGGGCGAGGTGCGCGGCGTCGTGCCCGCGGGTGATCGGCAGACGCCTCTGCCGGCGGACAGCGTGGGTTACCGGTATTCGGGTCCCTGGTCGCTCGGCCTCGGCGTCGAGCGGCTGGAGGCGCAGATTGCGGCCACGGCGGTGACGCTCCTTCGCTTGCGCCACGGCCAGGTTTCCGCGGAGACGCGCTTCGAGTGCAACATTCAGAACGCCGGCGTTTCGGTCCTGCGGGTGCGCCTGCCGGAAGGGGCCGTCAACTCCTGGGTCGATGGGCCGGGCATCAGTTCGCGCCGCCTGACGGGCGACACGTGGCGGATTGTGCTGGACCAGCGTCGGCGCGGCATCTACCGGTTTCGCCTGACCTACGATCGGCTCGTCGGCGGCGACCAGACCGAAGTGATCCACCGCGAGGCCGAGGTCCTCGGGACCGTCAGCCAGAAGGGCTTCATCCTGGTCGGCAAGGAGAAGCCGGACATCGAAATCTCCGCCGCGACGGACGGGCTCGTGCGTCCTGTGGAAACGGACGCGGTGCCGGGCTGGCACGGCATCGGCGTCGACGTTCCCCTTTTCCGCACGTTCGAGTACTCGGGCCTGGCGTGGCGGCTGGCGCTCGACGTCCGCTTGCTGGGCGAGGCCGAGGTCCTCCAGGTCCGCGCGAGCGATTGTTTCCTCCAGACGCTGCTCGCGCGCGACGGGTCGGCCGTCACGTTCATGACGCTGACGGTCGAGAACGCGGGCCGGCAGTTCGCCGAAATCCGCCTGCCCGAGGGCCGCGTCCTGTGGGGGGCGTATGTGGACGGCCGGCCCGTGAAGCCCGTCGAATCCGGCGAGCCGCAGACCTATCTCATCCCGCTCCTGGGGCAGGGCCGGACGGGCGAGACGTTCGAGTTGACGGCCGTGTACACGGAACGTTACGCGCCGTTGGCGGGGCGGACGGCCGAGCTGGCATTCACGTCGCCGCCGGTTGACGTGCCGACGGGATCCATGACGTGGGCGGTCTATATGCCGCCGGAGTACCGCGTGATGCCCGAGATCGGGAAACGCGTCGGCAACATGCAACTCATCTACGAGCCGACCGACGCCTCGGAGCCGGTCACGCAGGAACTCTTCGGCCAGGACGCGACGCGGCTGGAGCGTGTCTGGCCTCTCGTCCGGCCGTTTGTCATGGCGCTCGTGTGGGTGGTCGTCGTGCTCGCAGGCGTCGCGGCGGTTGCGCTCGCCGGTTACGTGGCGTTGAAGGTGGCCTGGCGCGTGCTATTCCCGGCGGCGGGGCGGACAATTAAGTTCGTCTGGCAGAGGCCGGTGCTTCGCTGGGCGGCGGTCATTATTCCGGTCATCCTCTTGTGCGTCCTGTTCCTCGGCACGCTCCTGATGCCGGTGGGGCACTACGCCATGGAGAGCGCGCGTTTTACGAAGACGATGAACAACATGGGGCAACTGGGTTTTGCGATGCGCGAGTATGAAGCGAAGCACGGCAACTATCCGGATTCGCCGGAGGCTTTGGTTGATGAGGGCCTTATCGACAGGGGGGCGCTGGAAAACGAAGGCTTTGCCAACGCCATCTTAGATTATCGGGCCGGGGGCAAGAAGGCGGCGGACCTGCCGGCGGACGCCGTGGTGGCCTACGCGGAAACCAAGGCAGGTTTCTCGGTTCTCTTAAACGACGGACGCGTGGAGTCGTTGAACAAGAACCAAATGGGCGAACTGGCCGGCCGGCTGTACCGCCAAGGCGACGTGGACGCCGACGTCGTGCGCGGTGACCTGAAACTCGACGAGGACGTCGATGAGTGGGCCAGGCAATATGACCTGGCGAAGCGCCTGAAAGGCAAGAGCCGGGCCAACCTCGACCAACTGGTGGGGAAAGACATCCAGGCCAGGCTTGAGCAGAAGGTCGAGGAGCGATATGGCCGGAGAACAGAGGAAGTGGAGGCGGGCGAAGGCCCACAGGCGGCGCAGAGAGCCCTAAAGGCTCAAACGATAGAATTGCTCGCCCAGGCCCAGGACAAGGCGGGCGTGGAAGTGACGGCTACCGCGCCTAAGCCGTCGGCGGCTTCCCCAGCGCCCGCGGAGGCGCCTGCCGCGCCGCCTCCCGTCGCACCGCCGGATGGAGCGGTGACGGCCGAACCGGAGAAGCCGGCCGGGTTCTGGAAACCGTGGGCCCCCGAGGACACGGGCGCCGTCGTGTTCGGCAGGGTGGAGCAGGGGCGGTCGAAGGGGTCGCTGCCCATCGGTCTGGAGTTGCCGGAGGTCAGCCGGGCGCCTTACCTCTTCGGAAGCGTATTCACGGGGAGCGGCCTCGGGAAGTTCGAGTTGACGGCGGCCCGCGCGGGGACGGGCTATACGGCGTACTCGATTGCGGGAGCGGCGGCGGTCGGTCTGGCGCTCGTCGCCGGCCGGCTCGGCTGGGCGTGGAAGAAGAATAGCGGGGCGAAGGCCCATGCGTGATCTCGGGACCAGGGACCGCGTCTGTTAAAAACATCCCTCTCCCATAAGGGGAGAGGGAGAACAGAAGCATGTTTTCGACATAGCAACTTGAACGAAGGAGAGACAAGATGAATCGGCATTCCGTTCTTGCGGCGATCGTGGCGACCGTTCTCGCACTGACGTTGGCCGGTCCGGCGCCGGCAGAAGCGCCCCCGGCCAAGGCGGAGGCGGCCAAACCCGCGGCGGCCGACCTCGCGGCCCAAGCGGCTGCGGCCGCGGCGGAAGAGGCGAGGAAGGCGCGGGCGGTCGAGGCGGATATCCTCGCCCTCCAGCCGCCGCCGGAGCCCGCCATGCCGGACGTCGTCCTGGCGCGGGCTGAGGTCGAGGCCGGCACCTCGGAGGACGTCGTCGAGGGCCAGATGCGCCTCGTTATCACGAGCCGAACCGACGAAACGCGCTGCGTCCTGACGCTGCCTCCGCCGATCGTTGTGACGGGCGTCAGCGTGAAGCGCGGCAAGAGCGACAACGTTCAGATCGTTCGCCGGGAGGACGGCTACTACCTCTATACGCTCGGCAAGGGGGATTACGAGTTGTCGGTGTCGTTCGCGTCGGCGGTCGAAGGGGAGGAACTGCGCAAGCAGGCCGCCCTTCCGCTGCCCGCGGCGACGACGGCGGTGATGAGGCTGGTGCTCCCCGGCACGTCGCTCGACGTGACGGTTGCGCCCGCGCTGCCCTCGAAGGTCGAGGAGGGGAAGGACACGACGACGCTGACGGTGTACGGCGGTCCGGGCGGCGTGGCGACGGTCACGTGGACCCTGAAGGCCCCGGAAAAGGTGCTCGAGCCGAAGGTCTTCGCCGAGCAAAGTACGACGGTTCACCTCGGGCTGGGAGTTCTGCGGCTTACGTCGGAAATCGGGTACTCGATCGTGCAGGGCAAACCTTCGACTTTCCGCGTGGCGCTGCCGGCCGAGGCGACGCTGCTCAAGGTGGAAGGTCCGGACATCCGCGCGTGGGAAGTGGAAGGCGAAGGGGCGGCACGGACGCTGCGCGTGGACCTGCTGGCGCCCGTGACGAACCAATACCGGTTCTCGCTGGCGCTGGAGCAGGCGATCGGCTCGCCCCAGGCCGACCAGCCGGTGACGCTCCAGGTCCCGCTGCCGACCGCGCTCGACGTAAGCCGGGAGACCGGCTGGGTGGCGATTACGACCGACAAGGGTCTCAAGGCGGAGGCGGAGCGCGCCGAGGGCGTTTCGCAGATGGACGTGCGCGACATGCCGCAGACGCTCCTGGCGGCGGGCGGCGACGTGCAGTTGGGCTTCAAGTACGTGAAGCGCCCCGTCACGGTCGTCGCGCGCCTGAGCCTGGTCGAGGCAAAGGTTTCAGGCGAGGTGTACCGGACGGTGAAGATCACGCCCGAGTCGCTCCGCATCCTGACGACGATCCAGTACCAGATCAAGGACGCGGGCGTCTTCCGGTTCCGCATCCGGCTGGAGCAAGGGGTGCGGCTGGCGGACCTCGAGGGCCAGGACATCAACAACTGGAACCTGGCGAACGAGATCCTGAGCGTCGACCTTCGGTCGAAGGCCGAAAAGGAATACACGCTCCGCCTCGTGACGGAAAAACAGATCGAGGGCCAGGAGGTCGAGATCCCGCGCCTGGAACTCCTGGACGTGCAGCGCGAGCGGGGTTACGTGGCGATGGAAGTCTCGCCAGGAACGAAAGTGGATCCGAAGGCGGCCGAAGGCATCGCGCAGATCAACGTCAAGGACCTGCCGGCCCCGATGATGGACCCGGCACAGGCGAGCCTGGCGTACCGGTACATCCGCCATCCGTACCGTCTGGCGGTGGTCATCAGCGAGGTCCAGCCGGAGATCATTGCGACGACGCAGAGCCTGATCGACGTGGAAGAGACGGAAATCCGTGTCTCGTTCGATGCGACGTACGACATCCGCAAGGCGGGCGTCTTCGCCCTGAGGCTCCAGTTGCCGAAGGACCTTCAGATTCTTTCGCTCGAAGGCAAGGGCGTGGACGACTGGAAACTCGACAAGCAGACGGGCATCGTGGACGTCAGCCTGGAAGCGAAGACGCAGGGCATCTATGCGCTTCGCCTGACGGCGGAGCAGCGGCTCGAAAAGGGCGCCGAGGGTCCCATGCCGCTCCCGAACATCACGTGCCTGGACGTGCGGCGCGAGACGGGTTTCCTGGCCGTCCGGCCGAGCGAAGGGATGCGCGTCCGAAGCGCCGAGGAGGGCGTTCAGAACCTGCGTGAAATCGACGTCAAAGAACTTCCGCAGCCGCTTCAGCAGGAAGGCGTGGCCCTCGCCTACAAATACTTCCTCCAGCCGTGGCAGGCGTCGCTCCACCTGGAGAGCATTGAGCCTTACGTCACGGCCGAGATCTTCAACTTCATCAGCCTGGGCGAGGCGTATCTGCAGGCGGCGGCGACGATCCAGTACGTCGTCCAGTACGCGGGCCAGCAAACCTTCCGATTCCAGTTGCCCCCCGATGCCGTCAACGTGGACATCACGGCCGCGGACCTGAAAAACAAGGCCGAGGACCCCGACCAGCCGAACCGCTGGACCCTGACGTTCCAGGCCAAGCACAAGGGCAGTCTCTACGTCAACGTCTCCTACCAGACGAACCTCGACAAGGAAGCCAAGACGCTTGTCTTCAAGGGCGTCGAGGTGCTGGACGTCAAGCACGAGCGCGGGTTCGTGGCCGTCGCGCCCCGGAGCGACCTGGAGGTGTACGCCGCCGAGCAGACGACGGGACTGATTCCGATCGACGACCTGGAGATCCCGGTGTCGTACCGCCAGGGGATTCCGGCGGCGGTGGCGCTGGCGTACCGCTATCCGGCCAGGCCGTATGAACTGGCGCTCTCGATGGTCCGGCGCGAGTCGGCCGAAGTCCTCGTCGCCCTCATCGAGTCCTGCCGCCTGAACACCACGGTGACGGAGGACGGCAACCTCGTGACGGACGTCGTGTACCGCATGCGCAACACGCGGAAGCAGTACCTGGAACTCGTGCTGCCGAAGGACGCGAAAATCTGGCACGCCTTCGTGGACCGCGACCGCGTGACGCCGATGACCAGCGAACGCGACGGTAAGCCCATCACGATGATCCCCGTCATCGGCCGCGGAAAAGACCAGCGCCCCTTCGAGGTCCGACTGCGGTACTCCAGCAGCATCGGAGAATCGCTGGGACGGACGGGCCCCCTGGCGCTCGACGTGCCGGAAACGGAAATCGCGACGATGCGCGTCGGCTGGGAACTCGCGCTGCCGGAGGATTACGTCGTCGTCAACGATTGGGGCAGCCTGACGCGCGTGACGTCGCTGGATGCGCAACTGGCGGCGATGTCGCCGCTGCCTTCCGGCGCGCCCCAGGGGATCAACCCCGCGATGGACAAGGAGATGAGCCAGCAGGAAATGTTCCAGAAAGAGTTCAACCGTCGCGTCTGGGAACACGCGGACACGGGGGCGCAGCCGGCGGCACGCGAGATCGACCAGACGGCCCAGCCGGAACGGCCGACACAGTTCGCCCCAGACCGACCCATCACGATGAACCGGTACTATTTCCAGACGCTCATCGCCATCGACAAGCCGCCGACCCTGCGCGTCCGCTATATGACGGTTCCGGTCAATGACGTGAGCCGTGGCGTCGTGGCCGTCCTGGCGCTCCTGGGATGCGTCCTGGCTTGGCGGAAACTCCGGGCGACGGCAGGCTGGCGCTTCCTGGGCAACCTCTCGGCCGCCGCCCTCGTGCTGGCGATCCGGACCCTGGCCCGGCACTCGTACGAGCAGTACCTGACGGACATCCTGTGGATTCTTGTGGCCTCGGCGGTCGTGTTCGGCGGGTACCACCTGATGCACTGGCTTGGGCGGCGCGTGTCGGCTTGGCTCCAGGGAATGCGAAGCCGCAGGCCCGTGCTTGCAACGGCGTCGGTGCGTCCGAGCGCGCCGCCGCAGGGGCCGGAGGATCAACCTCAGGGTTAGGCGAAGTGACAACGACGGGCGGGAACGCCGTGCGAAAACGGGCGCCCCGCCCGTCGCGATCCTCCCCCGCCGCGCACGCCTTTCGAGCCCGCCGCGGAAGCGGCGGGTCACGTTCCCTACCGTGGTCTGCAAACGCCGGGTGCCACTGGCGGCTTGTCCGCCAGTGCGTTGTCCGCCTTCTCCCCCCGCGCCGCTCAAAAAAAACACCGCGCGGCGGGTGTCCCCACCCGCCGCGATTCTCTTCGCCGTTCCCTCTCCCTTGTCGCCTAGGCGACTCGACTGGGCGAGACGGGAGAGGGTAGGGTGAGGGTGAAACCTGGTTGCATTTTCTCCCCCTGTCGGTTAACCTATCCTCATGCCTTTTTCTCCCTCTCCCTTGTCGCCTAGGCGACTCGACTGGGCGAGACGGGAGAGGGTAGGGTGAGGGTGAAACCTGGTTGCATTTTCTCCCCCTGTCGGCTAACCTATCCTCATGCCTTTTTCTCCCTCTCCCTTGTCGCCTAGGCGACTCGACGTGGCGAGACGGGAGAGGGCAAGCCTGTCCGCCATAGCCTTGGCGAAGGCGGAGGTGAGGGTGAAACTCGTGCCGCCCAAACGTAAACCGAAATCCTCCTCCAAGCCCGCCCGCTCCCCGAAACCCAAACGCCGTTCCTCTCTCCTCGACACCCGCGTCATCTTCTGCGGCGACAACCTCCAAAAACTCGCCGACTTCCCCGACGCATCCGTGGACCTTATCTACATCGACCCGCCCTTCAACTCCAACCGCAACTACGAGGTCTTTTGGGGCGAGACGCGCGAAAAACGCGCCTTCGCCGACCGCCACGCCTCCACCCAGGCCTACATCGACTTCATGCGCCCGCGCTGCCTCGGTCTTGCTTCGCTGGCGCAATCGCAAACCTTGTGTTCGTAATCCGGTGCTGCTACAATGCCAAGCGTTGGCGCGGGAAAACGTGCTCAACCCGAGGAGGACTTTCGATGTCGTCCATCGCACCCAATCAGATCTACCACATGGACTGTATTGAGGGCATGAGGCAGATGTCGTCCGGGTCGGTGGACTTGGTGATTACCGATCCCCCCTTCGCTATCGATTTCAAGGCTCACCGATCGAACTACAATCGCACCCAGTCCCGCGTAATGACCGGGTATAACGAGATACCGGCCGGCGACTATGCCGACTTTACGTCCGCCTGGATGGCCGAGGTTTATCGCTTGCTGAAGGACTCGGGGAGCCTGTTCGTCTTTTCCGGTTGGAACAACCTCAAAGACGTCCTCGTGGCAGCGGACGCCTTGGGCTTCGTCACGGTGAATCACATTATATGGAAATACCAGTTTGGCGTTGTCTGCTCGCGCAAATTCGTCACCTCCCACTATCACTGTCTCTACCTTTGCAGGGATGACGCGAAAAGAAAGTTTTTCAACAGCGCCAGGTTTGCCGCAGACGAGCGGAGAGAAAACGGCGGCAGCCGCCGGTACCAGGACCTCGAGGATGTCTGGACCATTAAACGCGAATACTGGCACGGGGACAAGAAAACGCCGACCAAACTACCGGCCGCCCTTATTCGGAAAATCCTCGAATACACGAGCGAGTCCGGCGACCTTGTCCTGGATCCCTTCCTCGGTTCAGGCCAGGTTGCCGTAGTCAGCAAGATGCTCAACCGGCGGTATGTGGGCTTTGAGATTGTCAAAGAGTACTACCAGTTCGCAAAAGAGCGTCTTGACAAGGACGTCTACCGCATCGAGGCCGCAGAGGCCGAAGGGCATGCGGAACAGATGCCTTTGTTTGGGGGGCGGGAATGAGTTTCGCCAAGACCGCTCAGCGCATCGCCAAAGTCCTGAAGGCCGGCATCCCCAAGACATGGGACGGCAAGCAAAGTATCCTCGACATGCGCGACAACGGCTGCCGCAACTGGCGGCAAATGGAATGGATTGGGTTCTATTTTCAGTTCCTCTGCGAGCAGAAACTCGCCAAGATCATGGAAGTTCCCGGCCCGAAATATGGCAACGTCCGTTTCGACGCGTTCTGCGAGATTCCCTGGGACTTCAAGGCCCACGCCATTAACACAAGCAGCCACGATATCATCGTTAATGACAGCGAGGCCATAGCCGGCGCTATTAAGCAGCATGGGGAAGTCGGACTGATTCTGGCCCTGGGCAAGGTGGTTTACAACGACGATGCAAGGACGTTTCAGAAGTGGCACCAGTCCCTCAAGGGCAAAAAATCCAAGTACGAATTGGATCGCATTAAGCGCGGGGCTTGGTCGAGGTTGCGCAAGGTCACCTTCGATCTTCAACAAATCTCCTTCATACGCATCACCGACGAAACGTTGATCAAGTCCGGTTCCTTTCAAAGCGACTTCAGAAACGCCGACGGAACCCCTCGGCGGGCCAAACTCCTGATTGACTTGGAACAACTGGATGAAGAGACCGTGACTTTCGTGGAGTTTTAAATGGACGCAGCCAAACGCTTCTTCGTCGCCTTCGACTATTCTTCCGACGCCCTGACCGAAATCGACGCCTTCTTCCGCCGCTCCGGCAAGGCCATCGTGGCCCTGACGGTGAAAGAAATCCTCGAC
>Ga0210003_1004523_pt1 | contig 10958 bp, 19 predicted proteins | sample LantaG_FD_182804 | JGI IMG/M metagenome (GOLD analysis project Ga0210003, IMG submission 182804) | Deep subsurface microbial communities from Baltic Sea to uncover new lineages of life (NeLLi) - Landsort_02402 metaG (SPAdes) (version 2) | ecosystem: Environmental > Aquatic > Marine > Oceanic >...
TGATGTAATCAATGTCCCGATAGTTAGCAGGGGGGGCATACTCAAGCGAGTTCCTATTATTACACCAACCACAGGTGGGGCTGGAACAGCAACAGCCATAGCTACCCTGGCTCCTACGGCTGCTTTTCATCTACTTGGGGTTAGAATCCACTTTAATGGTGTCCTTGATGCTGCCGAAACACTCACAGTAACTAAGAACTCTACAGTGAACGCCTATGACACCCTTCTCTTTAGCCTAGATATAGGAACTCCAGATATAGTAGATGTAAAGATACCATTTGGTGGTGAGGATGATTTCTATAGTGCTACTGATACGATAGTCATAGCTCTAAGTGCTAATGCTCAAAGCAGAGTTTGGGGCTGTGATACCATCCACGAGCTGGTCTAGGAGGAATAGATGAGAACACCAGTAATAGATGGACAAAGTATAGAGCAATTCATACCAGCTAACTTGAGGGATATGTTCTACAGACATCCTATGCCTAAGTATAAGTATGCTATTCACAATGGACTAGACCCCTATGGCTTCTCTACCAATGGGCTTGTGCTGTATCTACCACTATGGGCATTGAAGAATAATGTGGCATTTAAGTCAGTAGATGCTTATAAGCATACTGTTACTGTTAGTGGTGCTACTAATCTTTGGCAACCTGATGGCAGGCTTTTTGCTGGTGCTGAGAAGATAACCTGTGGGAACAATGCTGCCCTTTATCCAGCCAAACACGTTACGGTGATAACTTGGGTATACTCCGATGATTATGCTGCTGTTAATTATATGTCAATTGTAAATGGCGATGATGACAGTGCTCCCTATCAATTAAGGTGTCGTTCCACGAATAAGGATGTTCAATTCTGTATCAACGCTGGGCATACCACATCAATGTCAGTAGCGATGGTAAATGGTACTTGGAATCACTGTGCTGGAACTTACGACCAGACCTTGGGCAGTGCCAACATCAAGATGTATTTGAATAAGGCTGTAGGGACAGCAGTGAATTATACTACTGAAATCACTACGGCTGATACACTTCACATCGGGTCAAGGGCAGCAGGTCTCTATTGGGTTGGTATAATAGGAGAAGTATGGATTTACAACCGAACTTTATCAGCAGGTGAAGTAGCACATAACTACAATAGTACAATCTGGAGATACCAGTAATGAAACACCTAGATATACACAAACGCTTGAGTTGGAGGGTATAATGGCTTATCCCGAATCCTATGCGACAATGATTGACATAATATCATTTAAGCTACAGGACACTGGTAACGCAACTTGGACAGATGCCGAGATTCTACTTTACTTTACCGAGGCATTAAGGGAAATATCTCAGTATCATCCTTATATCTACAAGTGCGAGTTTAATCTGGAGAGTAGAAGGGGAACGGCTGATACTGATACTGCTAACTCCCTTGTAGATACTGAGCTCGAGCAGTTCCTTACTACCGATGCGGGGAAGTGGGTTTATAATTCAGAGGATAGAACGTGGGCAGTGGTTACTGATGCCCAATATGCCGTGAGTGACAATAAACTTGTTCTCAGCAAAGACATATTCCCTGATGGTGATGAGCCATACCAGATATTCAACAAGGAGTGTACTGATAGCAAGGAAATAAATATCAATGCTAACCAGGCTGTTGACGGTGCTTTAGGCAGAAGGGCTTTTGACTGGCTCTATATTGATAAAATAGAATACCCTATCTTACAAGACCCGCCATCATATCTTGAAGCCGGTGATTGGGAGATTCAAGAGAATCATATCATTCGGTTAAAGGTAGATGCCGAGCCTGATAATACCAAGAACGCTTCTGCCAGTGATGAGGTCTGGGTTTACTTTGCCTTACAGCATAAATTCTCCCGGTTGACTACAGTGCTTGGCAAGATAGACTTGGTAGCTGGCTATGCTGCTGGACTTACTACAATCCACGTAGATGATATGCTGGCTGATGAGGTTATCTACAAAGGCGATATGTTCCAGATTGATAATGTGAGGGGGATTTATATTGCCGACTATCCGAGAACCCTTACTGGCGGTGAGAGTGATGTGTCTTTCTTCCCTCCATTGATGGATGCTACTACCGATGATACGACAGTCAGGTTCATCAGCAATACGCTTGACTATAAACTGGAAGGTATCTTTGCCGACCTAGTGGCTGGTAAGGCAGCTATGCACAAAGCCAGTGCATATATCAACCAGATAAACAAGGGTGGAGCAAATGTCTGGAGGAATATGTATGAGTGGGGCAAGGTCAAATATGAGGGAGCAAAAGAGGAGCTGGAATCCCTAAGAGGTTTTGAGGCTCCTAGTATCTGCTTACCATAAAGGAGAACACAAATCAGAGTATTAGGGGACACATTAACCGCAGCACAGAAGGCAATGGGTGATGCAAAGGCCAGGATTGTTCTGACCAAAACTGGTGCGGATACAAAGACTTATTACATAGACTCCGGTGATGACAGAATAATGGCCTTAAACCATACTGAGCAGGAGTGGAGTCAGGTAGCTCAATGTGTTCTCCAGGACACAAGTGGAACTATCGAGGCACTGGACTTTGGTGGTTATAAGGCAGTGGTTTCCTGGGGGTATGGTGCTAACTATTCGGCTTGTGCTCCTCTATGGTGCATTGCTCAAAAGTCAGACTCCCGGGCTACCAGCATAATAACAGGTCTAAGTCTAGCTGGTACGTTCAACCTGATGAATGAGGATAGGGCTTCTGTTGCCTACACCCCTGACTCTTCAAATACCGATACAGTCAAGACAATTCTAAAGGCATTGGTTGAAGCGACACTCGCCCCCTACAATCACTGTAAGGCTTATACAGCCACCTTTGATGTCTCCACCGGTATAATAGATACCTTTATGCCCAAGGACTCCTTCAGGGTTTATCTCAATGATAGGAGATTGGCTAAAATCAAACAGCTAATGCAGCACGTTGGTTATAAGTGTAGGGTGGAGAATGATGGAGAGGTACACTTCTTTATACCAACAACCTCTGGGGCTACTTATGATTATGAATACAATGATGCTGTGACCGGGCATAACTTCTTTGAGAAGGGAGTGAGGAAGCGAGTTGTTATTCCTGGCTACTTTGTTGTCTCCTCTCATCCTGACCACGAAGCACCGTACAAGGGGTGGACTGGCACTGCCCAAGATACTGACTATGATGGATACCCTGACGAGCTAAAGATTAGAGACTATAAGTATTTCAGGGTTACTGATAATACTCAATGTACCAACATAGCCACTAATCTGCTCTTACATAAACAGTTGGATGCTGAGAAAGGACACGGCTTTACCATAATGAACTGCGGGCAGGAAGTCTTTGACTATGTAAAGATAACGGACTCAAAGGTAGGTGCGGGAGATACAAGGACTGGAAATATAGGATACATCAACAGGAAGTATCTAGCTACTGGAAGACCTGAAGACTTCTCAATGGAGTTCAGGTTTGGTAGTGTAGCCCCAGGTCAATATCTGGGAACTATGCCTCCAGCTACGACAGGCATAAGCACAGCAGCACTAGCTCTAGGGCAGATGTCCTTGTGGGATGCTATAAATGCTATCTTTTCTGGCGACCCAGAGTTAGGATGGGCAGGACTAATCTCAATACTGCCTGCCTTTGACGATAGAATACAAGAAGCCAAAGATGAGATACTTCAGATGGAACCCGATGCTGGTATTCCCTCCGGTGGCATAGATAGTTGGCAACTTCCGAAAGGCAATCAAGCCTATATTGCTGATATAGATTTCACCTCCGTTGACCAAGATACTATATCGTGGACTGAGGGTAATGTTTCCTTTGCTGGTGGGGGAATTCAGGCTATTGATTCAGGAAGCCTTGACTTAACGACTGTTCACTACCTCTACTGCATTTGGGGCAATTCAACTCTTCAGAGTAGCACTACTTATTCCGATGCCATAGGTGCGGATAGGGTGCTTGTTGCTGTGGCTTCTAAGGCCAGCACTGCTGCTCAGAAGGCTTATGTTCTTAATCCTCATACGGACAGTATTCTTATCAATACAGATAAGGTGATGGATGGATTGGTTACTGAGTTGAAGATTGCTGCTGATGCCGTAACTGCCACCAAGATAGCTGTAGCAGGTCTTGATGGAACTACAGGTAATGTTGCTGCTAACCATATTGTTGCGAATATGCTTCAAACTAATTGTGTTACAGCAATCAAAATAAATGCTGGAGCCGTCACCACTGAGAAGCTAGATGCTGGAGCTGTAACCGCTGCTAAAATAAATGTGGCTACCCTAGAGGCTATCAGTGCTAATGTGGGAACTCTGACTTCTGGAACTATCAATGGAGTAACTATTTATGCCGGTGCTGGTGATGTAATCATTGACACTAATGGGATACGCTTCAATGGCGAGATGGCAGTATTCGGTGACAGTAATGGTGTTCTTAGGGGGGTCATCTATGGTAGCACTGGTGGAAACTTAATTATTAGCAGCAGTGCCGATATAAACTTGATTCCTACTGGTGGTGATGTCTACATAACTGGGAATCTTGGATTCTCAGCCGCAGGGAAAGCCCTCATTCCCAACGATGGTAGATTGCGTATTCCAGTCGGAGCTAACAGGTTTGATTAGGAGGTAGATTTGATTACTCAATCTCCACTTTGTACCAACGCTTCACTAAGGTCTCCCAGATACCAAGTATTTCTCCCTGAAGAGAGAGGTCATTCTTGGCTAGTATTTCGAGTTTCGCCTCGGTGTCCTGGACCTCCTCTAACATACGGCGTGTCTCTGCCACCTCACGGGCTAGAGTTACATTCCATAGAAGGAGTCCAACTATAAGTAAGGTTGCAAGGGTTAGAGATGTCCATTTCTTCATTCTTCTTTACCCCTTTTATTTAATAGTAACATAAAAGTTATAAATTGTCAATAGATTTAATTAGGAGAGTCAATGCCAACGCCAGGATATCCTTGGATAGAAGGAACAGAACTCCACTACATAGATGCGAGTGGCTTTGAGCGTGCCGAGGCAGGAACAACAACTGGAGCTACAGGGACTGCTGGTTATTTCTGGATTGAGGGAGACAGCATCCACTATATTGACGCTAGTGGTGATGAGCGTTATCTCCCCTTTGAGCATATTGGCACTGACCCAACTGAGGCTGGATTTCTCTGGACTGAAGGGAATTGGATTCACTATTCAGCAGAAACAGATGCCGATGAGAAGATTTGGCACACTGATACCCCGCATACCGACACACTGCATAGCGATAACCCACCTCATACTGACAACCACATGGATTTCCCGCATGTCGATACACCGCATAGCGATAACCCACCGCATTCTGACAACCACATGGATTGGGATTTCCCTCATACTGACAACCACATGGATTGGGATTTCCCTCATACTGACAACCATACCGATGCCTCGCACACTGACACTGCTTATAGCGATGACCCACCTCATTCCGATGACCATTCTGATTGGTATGACACATGGTACTCTGACACTCCATATAGCGATAACCCACCTCATACTGACAACCACATGGATTTCCCACATGTCGATACACCGCATAGCGATGACCCACCGCACACTGACACACCTCATAGTGATGACCCACCGCATACTGATACACTACATAGTGACGACCCACCTCATACGGATGACCATACCGATAGCTCGCACACTGACACTGCTTATAGCGATGACCCACCTCATACAGATGACCACACCGATGAAGAAGTACACGTTGACAAACCAGACTTAGTATAAAGAAGGAGGAGAATTATGCCTATCTTGGTGAAGCCATATTTGGGATGCAATCTGAATTGTGAATACTGCTATGAAACTCAGCACAGGAAGCAACACCGGCCAAAGATGGACTACGATATACAAGCTGTATTGACTGCTATGGAAGAGCAGGCCAAGCAGCGAGGGAAGGGTGCCATATTCGGTCTGCATGGTGGAGAACCTCTATGTATGCCTAAGCAGGACGTAGAAGCCATAATCTCTAAAGCCTGTGAATTGTCGGAGAAGGGATGTAGTGTCCAGACTAATGCCACTCTGGTAGATGATGACCATATCGCCATGTTTAAGAAATATAAAATCGGCAGCGTGGGTTTTAGCTTGGATGGACCAGGAGAATTGAGTAGGTTTCGTATGTCTTCTGATCAGGCAGATAAGATTATGGCTCTTATCCACAGGCTAGTTGAACAAGAGGGCTTGCGTGTCGCCGTAATGTGTGTATTAAGCAAAGCCAATGTAGGAACGCCTGAACTTCTTTCTAGGTTAAAGACTTGGCTACTGGAATTGAGGCAGCTAGAGTGTGGCGGCAGTTTTAATCCTTGTGCTAATAGTCCACGACATCAGGTAGACCCCGAAGCTCTAGCCGATATTATGCTTGACCTCGCCAAGTTCCAGATGGAGCATGGTATGAGTTGGAGACCATTCATTGATATGGCAATGCGGGTGCGGGGAGAGACTGCTGTCTGTTCATTTATGGGATGTGATATCTTTCATACACCCTCGTGCACAGTTATTCTTGGAGACGGTGCAATCACCAACTGTATGAGAACGAATCAGGGGGACATCACTCTGATGCATCCAGCCAAATACAATACTAGGGATGATATTCTCCAAGAGATACCGCAGGAGAATGGTGGTTGTCGAGGGTGTGAGTTTTGGGAGCCCTGCCACGGTGGCTGCCCTATGATGGCCATAGATGATGACTGGAGAAATCGAACATATATGTGTCCTGTCCGCAAGAAGCTGCTTAGTTTCTACACTAATGTAACTAGGTCTCTCAAGATACCTGTCGGTGAAGAGGCGAACAACAGAATCTGGAAAGGTCATCCTGGCCATATAGACACTGGCCAAACTGGTCACACAGATATAGCCCGCCCCGGCCATCAAGACAATCACCGCGATTATCCACCTCGTGGAAGTAGGAAAGGAGCTTGTTAAGATGAAAGACTTTAGTAGGATTATCCCGAAGCACAAGTGTGAAGACTGGATGCTAAAACTCAGTAAGATAGGTAATGCTCAGACCATTATCGATGCTGTACTGAATGGAAAGGTCGAGGGGATAGAGAAAGCAACCTACAGCGATTACCACGGAGTAGGGCAGTTGGATACCCCATACTTTATTGTGGTACAGGGTACTTTCCCAGTGCTACTTGAAGCCAAAGTGGTGGAGTTTAATAAATGATTCCAGCATTAAAAGTCTACCTGAAGATAGCCTGGGCGTGTAAGACTCCTCTAGTCTTTCTGCTAGATTATAAGTACGAAACAATCACAAAGACTTTAATGAGGCAGTTCTATGACTGGATGCCTTCCCTGGACTACATCCCGGAGAAAAGGGATTGCGATAACTTTGGCTTTATCTACAAGGGAATAGCGGACAGAACGACCAATGCCGTAGGGCTAGTTATTGGGAGGACAACTGGCTGGCATCTTTGGAATATGGCTCTAACAGAGGAAGGTGTTGAACAACTAGAGCCTCAGAATGGGAAGATAGTTACTAAGAATAAACACTACTGGGCATGGGCAGTAATAATCTAAGGAGGTTCTCATGGAATTAAACGAAGAACTAGAAGCAACACGCAAAAGGCAGCAGGATATTGTCCATCAGATAAACCAGCTAAAGGAACAAGAGCAACAATTACTCCAAGAAGCACTGAAAATAGAGGGTGAAATCCGACTGCTAACCAGGCTTAGTAAAGATGAGAGCGATGTGGGAAAAGTTTAAGGAACTATGGGCTGGACTACTACTCATCTGTGCTTTAGGATGGGTACTCTTTCACCTGATACTGATTAAGACACAAGATGCAGTGAGGATATATGAAAGCAACCAGTGGATACTATGGGTAGAACTGGTTGGCACATCCCTGCTGATTGTGCTGGCTATTGAACGTTTTATTAAGGACTGTAAGAGATGAGTAGTTTCACGACTGATGTAGCGGTTTGGCTCAATGGCGGTAAGCGTTGGTCTTTGGTATTCCCTTTCACCTATCACATTGGGAGTAAGAGGAGCAACAAGATTATCAGTGTGCCTATTGGATTTACAACCGACTTCGCAAGTATCCCGAAGTTTCTGTGGTTCTTACCATACTGGGCAAAGTTTTCAAAGGCTAGCGTGCTTCACGATTGGTCCTACCAGAAACAGGATAGGACTAGGAAAGAGGCAGACGATATATTCCTTGAGGCTATGCTAGTGAGCTGGCATAATCACAGGCGGGGAAAGTTACTAGCACATATAGAATACTGGGCTGTCCGCTTATTTGGCTGGGTAGCTTGGGAAAGGAAAAAGTAAGATGGCTAATAGTGCTGATGTATTAAGAGAGATTAAACATCTGATAGGCAAACTCTACGGAGAGAATGGCTTTGATGGTGATATAACAGAGATTAAGGACCACCTGAAGGCAATCAATGGACACCTTGATGACCACTCAAGAAGGTTAGTTATCGCAGAGACACAGATAAAAGAGCGAACTGTCAGCCCAGTTGTTAATAAGATGAGCAAGAAGGCTATGACCGGATATGGTGGCATTATCGTTACCGTTATTACGCTTCTATATTATCTAGGTCAAGCCCGGGGCTGGTGGTAAAACTCTCAAAACCTTACCAGAAGCCATAGGATTGATTTCTAGGGGTTTAAATCAGGCAAGTAATGGATTTCATCACCTATAACAACGGCAATGGTGTCATACCTATCTGGGGAATGAGTAGGATATAAAATCTTATTCGTTGTACTGTAATGACCAGTAGTTACTTCTATTCGCAACCCTTCCCCATCCTTGAAGACCATTAAATCGCAAGAACTTGCGGGACTAACAGCACGGAAAACATCAAAGTTCCTTGATAATAAATCTACTATAACTCGGAGTTCCGATATAGCTCCTACAGTACCACAAGATATACTTGATATACTTTTATATTTACGAGGATTTGCTTTATGATAAGCAATACTTCTAGCATACAAAGAGCAATGCCGTGAACAATATTTACGATGCCCACCACGTTTTGGTTGAATAATAGCCGTGCCACATTGCAAACACTTATCAGCCATACTTTTATAATAGCACTATTTTAGAAAACTGTCAACCCTTGAAGTTCTTTTGAATAGTATTCCTCATAGCTCAACATCACTCTCTACTTCATTGCCCTAATCTTAGCCACTATTGCATCTCTAAAGTCTTTGTCCGTAGGGTCTTGAGAATCTTTTACTTGCTTTAGTAATTCCACCAACTCTGACTTGTCCAAATAATCTAACATAGGATACTTCTTCTTCATATCTATCCTTCTAACCCCTCTAATAGTTAAACTTTATACCTCACATCTTCCTATTTGAACCAAACGGAACGGTCTCATTAAAAACACGCTTCTCAGTTTCCTTATACCACTTAGGGAATTGCCTAAACATTTGTTCGCATAATTTAGACTCTTCTGGGGTTAAAAGCCCACCTCTTTTGGCTATCTTCCTATAACCTATAACCTTTTCTGCTAAATCGCTGGGGATAACTACCTTTTTCATCTTACTCCTTCTCTACCTCATTAGAAACAAAATCATATACATCCATTCCGCATCTTGAGCAATATCTATAATTCCAATGATGCCTCTTTTGCCTACAAAGATAATCACCTACCCAATACCATAACCTTTCAAGTATGTCAGCGTATATTATTTGATACTTCTTCATACCCTCACTATCTCCTGACAATCCGCTAAGGGTATTATCCTCAGTCTTGTTCCCTTCACAACCTGAACTGGGTAGGTCATAGCCTTTGCCCTGCTTATCCGGTAAAGATGGGGGTAGACCTTTCTCCCACTCTTGTCCTTGTAAAGAATATCTACCTCAATGATGTCAGCGGTCATTCTCCACTCAGCTACGCCTACTGATTGGTGTCCCCAGATAGGAGCTTCTATGTTAATCCTGTTCGTGCCCATTATATCTCCAATATATCCTTTCCTGACGATATAGTAATAGTAAGTCTAGGTTCGCTACCATAGGTAACATCACCATCATGCCATCTCATATCCCTGTCATTTACCCCAGTAGTTTCCTCAATGGCATCCAAGATAACCTTGCTCAAGTTACTCAGGTCTGGCTGTGACCGCTTATCTTTGAATACTCCATCACACCTGACAGTCAAGGGAAGTTCCCACTCCTCTATGTGTTCTGACTTAATCAGCCAGCCCAATGCCTCCATCCAATGCTTCACTTCCTTCCTAGTGTATCTACCACCAGCATACTTGTAGTGGTTGACTGATAGCACCTTACCTATATATGGCATATTGATTGTTACTGATTTCATTACTTTCTCCGCCCCTTGCCTTTATGGTGAAGGCTTGTGTGGTCTCCTATCATTAAAGGCATCAGGTTTTCAGGTCTGTCATCATCCTTAATGCCATTGATATGATGAACCTGCTCTTTATATTTCAAATGGCGGTTTAGTTTCTGCTCAAGAACGAGTATAGACCTACGAACATATCCTTGAGTAGTAACCCTATGATGGTCTGGCATATAGATGTAGATATAGCTATTTCTTCTTGATACCCCACCTCTCCAAGCTGGGTTGAACTTGCCTTTTAGGGCAACCCCGCTCAGCTTAGAACTAATTTTGTCAAAACATTTTTTACATCTAATATGGATTGGCCTACCTTTAAGAAAACGAATCCATCTTGGCTGTAGGCAATCAATACATATATGCCAAATATATTTATCAGATTCATTGGCATAACCCAATTCTCTGCCATATTTAATTGTTCCTATTTCGAACATCGGCGAAAACTCCTACCGTCCATCAAGACCGACTGCTTCTTAGTCATTTCAAGAAACCTGCTGTAAGAAGCCTCTGCTGGTGGCTTATCAAGGTGTGATTTTAATTGAGTTGGTGATAAATTGGCGGTGATGATTAGTGGTAAGTCAGCATCATACCTTCCGTTTATTATAGTAAACAGGATTTTCCTCACGAAGTCTGAGTTA
>Ga0210003_1004525_pt1 | contig 10951 bp, 12 predicted proteins | sample LantaG_FD_182804 | JGI IMG/M metagenome (GOLD analysis project Ga0210003, IMG submission 182804) | Deep subsurface microbial communities from Baltic Sea to uncover new lineages of life (NeLLi) - Landsort_02402 metaG (SPAdes) (version 2) | ecosystem: Environmental > Aquatic > Marine > Oceanic >...
CATTATCGTTATAATCTGTAATACCAGCACTCTTATTTTCGTACGTACCTGGGTAATCAACACCGGGCGTTTCAGTCGATTCATAAATACCTTTCCAGTCCGATTGCCCAAAACTAGCAGCAAAATATACTGGAAACTGCGGATTACCTTCTCTGAAGAATACCCATATATGTGACCCAACTGATGGTATGCAGAACGCTCCTTTTGCTTGATTAGAGTGAGCGTTAGGTTTATACTCGTATGATAAAGGGTTAGGTCGATTTACATTATTAGCTGCATCTGTAAATGCATCACTTAACGTTATACTCACATCAAATAAATTACTTGGAGCTTGCCCAATATCGCCTGATGCAGATGAATTAATAGTAGTTGAATAAAAATTACTATCAGAAACACTACCGGTCATATTATAATTATTAAACCTACCACTAGAGCTTTCACCTACCAACGGTGCTGCACATTCTGCCCATGGTGTTATTTTTTTTAAATCGTCAATAATACCGGTAATATCTTCATCTATATTATTCCCTATAAATTTGATACTTTTATTATCTGTACTTCGAACCCAGTCATTATATACAGTTGATGAAATATGCGGTACAAAAACCTTTACTTTACCTGATTGATCCGGGTCGTTATTCTGAATAACAACACCTATATAATTACCGTAATATTTTTTCATTGTATGTATATATTTACCTTTTAAATTGAAAGTTAAAAGATCTAAATTCTTACTGTCTATAGTCCTTTTATTTTATCTAAGCTAATTTTCTGGTTAGATGCTTGCTTTGCATTCGTTACTCCTTTAGCTGCAGCTTCTTTCGCTTTTGTAATAGTATCCGATGTCACATTATTTACAACCGCTACCTGGTTATTTGGATCTAAATTAAAATCTCTTAACTGGTTATTTGAAATTGACCCAACACTGCCCTTGATATTTTCAAATATACCGCTTTGTGTAATAGCAACTTCCTCTGTCGATATAGTATCTGCATTAATACAATCTAATTGAGCGTCAAGATTTAGCTGCGCTTTTAAGTTTTCAACATTAAGCTTACCTCTAACATCTTTCAATGATATTAATGCAGCATCTACCTTACTATCAATTTTTTCGAAAAAGGCTGTTGGATCTATATTTGGTATATTTAAGGTAGGCAATGAACCAGTCGATATATTTTTAAAATTCTCAATAGCATTAGATACTTTACTGTTGATATCAGGTAATGCGTTATTAAAAGTCGCGTCAATCTGAAAGCTTTTAATCTTAGTAGATGCCCCGTCAAAATTAACTGGGTTAACTCCTTTTAATTTACCTGTCAGCTGATCGATGTTAAAACTTTTACATGGCATACATATATTTAACTTGAAATACCAGTTTTATAAATTATAATATACGTATGTATATATCACATGAAAGTCCGATCTCATTCCTAGATGAGTCTAGATCATATAATGATTATGATTACGCGTTAGTTCATTTATTTGAAACACATCCGGAGTATTATAATTTTTTTAAAGACTCGATTAAGATGGGTAGACAGGTATTGCTCGACAATAGTATTTTTGAATTAGGTGAAGCATTCGATTCAGATAAGTTTGCTGCATATGCAAAGGAATTAAAGCCAAGTTTTTATATCGTACCAGATGTACTTGAAGATGGTTACGCTACTATGGAAGGCTTTCAAAGCTTTACATCAAAATATCCAGATCTACCCGGACTAAAAATTGGCGCTGTTCAGGGTAAGACGTACGATGAAATTGTCGATTGTTATCGGTATATGTCAGATTTTGCCGATTATATTGCTATTAGCTTTGACTTTAGCTATTATCTTGTTACTGGTCGTGGTAAAACTAAGCTTGAGAGATGGTGTGATGGTCGCAGACGATTAATTAATCAGCTTAAATCAGATGGTATATGGAATAAAAATAAACCTCACCATTTACTTGGATGTTCACTTGCAAAAGAATTTAAACATTATACTGGTGATCGATCAATTAGATCTGCAGATACTTCAAATCCAGTAGTTGCAGGTATTAAGGAACTTCGTTATAATGGTGATTTAGGTCTTAATGATAAGCCATCGATTATGCTAGCTGATCTAATTGATCACGAAGTGACAGATACTCAGAAAGAAGACATTCTATATAATACTGAACAATTTAAAAAAATTATAGGATATGGTTATTAGTTTTACAGGAGCTCAGAGTACAGGTAAATCTACTCTATTGAAAGCTATTACAAGTAGTGAAAGTTTTAAATCTTTTAAATTTATACCAGAAGTTACACGTTTAGTAAAGAAAAAATATAAACTAGATATCAATGAAAAAGGTGATGGAATGACTCAGTTAGCTATTCTTAATGCTCATTTAGAGAATTATCTACAGAATAGAAATAGTGATGTTGTCATGGATAGATGTATTTTAGATGGTTTAGTATATACTACATATCAATATCATACAGGTAAAGTCGATCCGGAGACTATGCTCTACTGCGAGTATTTATTTAAAAAACTAATATCTAAAGTAGATATTATATTCTATACGGAACCGGATATCCCGTTAGCTGACGACGGTGAGAGAAGTAATGATATGAAATTTAGAGAAACGATTATTAACTTATTTGAGACTGCTATTGAGCATTACGGAATTAATGTTGTAAGATTAAAAGGTACAGTTGAAGAAAGGTTAAAAGTAATATATAATACGATTGATAATTATGGGAAATAGTAAATTAGATAATAGTAATATTAGTAAGCACTTAGGGCAGACGTCTCAATATAAGAGTACGTATGATTCTAGCTTACTGGTAAAAGAACCACGAAGTAATAACAGAGAATATCTCAATATTTTCGATGATGATTTACCATTCGTTGGTTCAGATACATGGAATGCTTATGAATGTTCATTCCTTTTAAAAAACGGGCAGCCTGTTACAGGTATCGTAAAATGCATATATCCATGTAGTAGCAAATATATTGTTGAAAGTAAGAGTATTAAATTATACTTTAACTCATTTAACATGACTAAAATGGGTAGCAATAACGATGAAGCAGTTAAAAACTTCGAGGAAATTACTTCGAGAGATTTGAGTAATTTACTTGAAACTAATGTAGCTGTATCGTTTCAGTCGGGTGTATTTGTAAATAGCGAGACTAGTAGCCCTAGCACAGCATGGAATATTGATAACTATCTAAATGTTGATTTACTCGATACAAGTGAAACTACATTTGATACATATACAGAAACTCCTAGTCTTCTAGAGGCTGTGGCTCGCGATAAAGATTTAGAGCAGAAGTTCTACTCTGGTTTACTTAAGAGTAATTGCCGTGTTACTTCACAGCCAGATTGGGGCGATGTTTTTATTCATATTAAATCTAAGAATGCTATTGATGCGCATAGTATCTTAAAGTATATAGTATCTTTTAGAGATGAATGTCACTTTCATGAAGAGATCTGTGAATGCTTCTATAAACGATTACTTGACGCATTTGATCCAAGTGAACTATTAGTAATGTGTTTATATGCTCGTAGAGGTGGGATTGATATCAATCCAGTAAGAGCATCTAGTCAAGATCTAATCGATAAGTATGCCGGTGATTTAACTGACCCGGGTAAGATTCATATTAAGACAAGTAAGCAATAAACAAAAAAAGGGCTATTACGAAAGTAATAGCCCTTTAAGTTTGTAGATCTTATATGATCAAGGATTAGAAGTATACACTCTGCGTAGCAGGAGTAAACGCTGTTCCGAGTCCAGTTACAAGAATCGTGTGATAGTAGAGGTTAGCACCAAAGATATTATCAACAACACCATAACGTGTAAGCAAGCCTACACGAGGAGCGAAGTCATTAGGACCAATTGTGCGTTGAACCATAACCGGAATATATGGGCAATAGATGATACCAGTGTCATAGAATTCTGGTCCCTTGTATCCGAGAAGAGCGTACTCTGGACGCCCTGCATCATTTACATTGTTACCTTCTGTTCTTGTGTCACGATAAACATTAAAGCGACCACCAAGATTACCGATCTTAGCTACACCAACAGGCTGTGTGTTAACATTGCCTTGAACAGGTACCCACTGGAATTCAGGGAGCATTTCAAGGATAGCGCAAACGCGAGGAGTTGCAACAACAAAGTTTGCAGCACCACGACGATTACGTACAGCGATGCGATTTGCTTCGATGATTAATCTTTGGTAGAAATCACGATTACGTTCTACTAACCAACGGCCATCAGCTGACTGAGGAGCCCAGATAGAATAACCAGCGCCTTGACCTGCATTGAGGGAGACTTGGATCATTCTAACAAGCATTTCACGGTCGATTTCAGCCTGAATTTCATACGACATAGCGTTTGTCAATTCAGTATCGATATCGATACCATTCATGTTCTTAAGGTCCTGCTCAAGTTCTACTGACCAACGTGCGCCTAAGCGACGTGTACCAGCTTCAACTGCTGTTTTCTCGAACGATACTTCGAAGGAAGGAATATTACCTGTTACTTCGAAATTCGCAAGGATAGCAGCAACACCCTTATCTGCATCGGAGATAATCTTATTAACGCCGTAATCAGATGAGCCTGTACCTGAGAGGTAGTCTGCTGATGTACCAGTGTAAGCAGTATTCAAGTAGTTATAACCAGCTTCTTGACTGGCTGCGCCAGCAAGAATACCAGCTTGACCATCTGGAGTATTACCAGTGCCTGTCTTACCATCGATACCTTCACCAAGAGTTTCCCCTGTGTAGCGGTAACGAAGAGCAAAAGCAAGACCAACTGGACCTGCCATTGGTTGTACACCAACGATTTCATTTGTAATTAACTCGGGAAAAGTACGTCTAATCATTGGGATCAAGATTTTTGGAAGACGATAATCGCCAGCAGCATAGCTGTCAGTACCAGGAGTACCGGATGCATTACGACCATTAGTCTGGAATGTACCGATCGCGCCAGTTGATCCAGCCGCATTTGCGTTGGTTGGCTCATAGCCAGGACCAGCTTCATTAATGCACCATGCTTCCTGATTTTCAAGTAGCATAGCTGTGTTTAAACGAGTATGTGAGTCTTCAATTGCTGCAACACTTTTAGAAGTGTAATCCAATACTGGAGCCCACTTTTCAAGGAGTTGAGCAGCTCTTGATTCATTAATATAAGCCTGTGAAGGTTTAATTGTATTCATAGTTTTTGTTTTTCCTTTATTATTTGTTCGACCCCAAGGGTACATCATTTCGTGATATCCCAGGTAACTCAGGAAAGCCTAAACATTAATTAGATAATTAAAAATTAATATTTTGATAACTCTGAAAGATATGGATTAAATGGAGCAGCTGTTGGTTCTTCAACCTTTTCAGCGATCACTCTATCGATCTTAACTGTATCGTTCAGAGCTTCTACTTTTAAGCTCTCAAGCCTGCTCTCTTCTTTTTTGCTGAAAAGCTTCAATGTATAATCGAAATTCTCAGCAATGAACTCTGGGCTCTTTCCTGATAATACTTTCTTTATATACTTTGCGCTTCTCTCGTCGAGATTAGATGTTTTCTGTTCGATAAGAAGATTTGACTTAAGCGTCATAAGTTCTTTTTCGATAACACTCTTCTCTTGAAGTGCAGACTCAAGCTTTATACTAGCTTCATTAATTTGTTTATGACCGTCAATAACAGCATCTTTAATGCTCTCTTTTTCGAGAGCGCTGTCTATGGCTAAATTATTACGAATTCCTTCAAGGACTTTAATAGCCTTTTTATTTTTTACTGCTTCTTGAATATCAGCAGCAGGAATTGTTTCTTGTAAAAATTGATCGAGGTATGTTGAGATAGATTCAACTAACTCTTCTTTAAAAGTATTAGCATCTTCTGTTAATACTTTTTCGTATTTTGATACAACAGCTTTAAGTTTTGATGTTCTATCTTTATCAATAGCTTCAACAACCTTGTTAAGCTTCTTAGAGTGATCAACATCAATGGCTTCTAAAAGCTTTTCTAATTTTGAGGTATAAAGCTCATCTTGTTCGAACAATGCTTGATCGACGTGAATTTTAGTCTTTTCAGCTAAACGCTCTTCGAAAGCTGTTTCAATTTGAGTTAATACAGCTTCGTCAATCGCACCGTCTGTTGCTTCTTTTAAGATTTGTGAAATATTCATAATTAAAAAAGGTCTATATTATTATTTATGATCTGCTGCTTAATTTTACTGTTAATTGCAGTAGATAGTTTTTCATGTGCATTTTTATAGTCCTTAGCAATAATATTATTGATAAAACTTTTAATAGCTGTATTAACTTCTTTGCTCATGTAATTAATATTTATAAAGATTTAATGAATTGCAACATAGTTTCACGTAAAAAACTATCTTTATTTTTCAAAGGCATTTTTGAAATTGTTTTTTCAAAATTATCGTAAGCTTCTTCGAACTGACCGTACTTATTAACTACGTATTGCTTACTTTCAAGGATACCATTAACAAAAGCTTTAGGAAAAGATGGATCTGCAACGCAGTCAACTGCTACGAGTTTAAAATCCTGTACGCGGCTAACACCTTCTTGACCAGATTCAGGTATAAGCTGACCAAGAGCTCTAGAACTCATACCAACTCTTACACCGTCATTAATTAATGATCTTACAATTAAACCGGTAGGGGTTGAAAGAACTTTACTCTTACCGTAAAAAACATTACCATCTTGAGTCATTTCTGTAACTAAATGACAGGCTCTTTCAAGATCAACATCAGCTGTAGTTGGATGATTTAATTCACCCATTGCTCTTCCCGTTTCTACCATAGCCTCTTTATATCGTGCAACTTCAGCTACCATTTCCTGTAACGGGTAAATTCTTTTGTTACGATTAACACCTTCAGCCATCATATACGGGCCTTTAATAAAGAAGTTTTGCGAACCTTTCGAGTTACCTTCTTCGACAATATATTCGAATTCTTCCTTTGGAGCAGGGGTTTCAACTATAAGATTTAAACTCATGTAATATTATTTATAAAATTAGGAACTATTTCCTACTGTTTTTATTTAATACCTAGCTCTTTTTCTGTTAAAATTAAAAATTCATAACCTTTTTTATCAGCCCATCTTTTAGCTGCCTCCCATTTAGCTTGGTTTATCACCCAAGTCTTCTGCTCATATAATATAGTTGTACGTCTTTTACCTTTTGTCGATACCGGTTTAACGACTTGCTTGCTCGGTTTTATCTCTATTAAAAACTTACTTTTTTTACCTTCTTTATTCTTAAATATGATAAAGTTATCTACAAAATATCTATGAACTTTACCATCTAACGGGCTAATATAAGGTATTATAATATTTTCACTACCCCACGCTATTATATTTTCATTTAAATCAGCCCATCTAAAAAACTTTAATTCCCATCCGGATCTATATATAGGATCTGAATTACCGATGTATTTTGATGTATTAGTCGGCTTAAAAATACCCTGCCTAAATTTATTATTCTTTTTCAAAAATACGTACTAGTATGAGATTAACCGACGAAAAACATCGGAGGAGCCGCATCACCAAACCCTGGCGCGCCTTCATATAACGCTGTTTCGAGCTCAGCTTTTTCACTCAAACCTTGCGTCATTAAATCACTAGCATTTAAACTACCGCCTCCGAATAGAGTAACACTACCGTATTTTCCTCTGATATTTGCTACAGCCATCTTTGTAAGAGCTAAAGTATATTGATATACCCACTGCTCTTTAATAATATCTCGTATAGGTCTTTCAACATAACAGCTTATAACGCCGTAAAATCTTTGAGACGAACCACTACCAGAACGAGGCTGCGGATACATTCTTAACATCTGTGTTCTATCATCGAAAGTGTAGCTGCGTTTCTGTGCTAATAACTTTTCTCTCATCTCCATCCAATCCTTAAGAACGTACCAGCTAATCAAGTCAAACCCATAATTACCCATAGCATAACTAAAATATGTCTGCTGAGCTAAACTCTGCTCTATAGAGAAGAGTGTATTAATACCGGTAGATGAACCTTCTTCAAAATCCTGAACATCAATAACCTTCCTGTAATCCATTACATCATAATCAAAGCTATTCATGAATTCTTCTCTCTTACCAGTTATAGTACCCTCAACGGTAAAATTTTGTTTTTGACTCTCTATAAAAAAGCTAGTTAAACCAGATAAAGCCGGGCTAGTAGAATCAGTTATTATGTCATAAACATCCTTTGAAAATATTTGATTAACAAAAATACCCTCTTCGAGGGATGCAGATACTGAAGATATAGTAGAAAAATACGTTCCAGGAATAGAGCTTGTAGCTATATAAAGCGATTCATCTGCTTTATTGTAATTAGAAAAATCTTTACTTTTATTATTAAACTCAATTTGTTCAGAAAGAGTATCGGAAGCTTGTAGAGAAAAAAGGTGATCTAGGCGAATACCTTGGTCTTTAATATATAGATTACTATCAAAAATTAAATACTCTTGCGTATAGCCAGCAAATTTTGCAAACATTTCACAAGCTATACTAATATTCTCGTACAGCGTATCGCGGTGAATCTCAACATTAACGAACGGGTAGCCGAGGGAACGTAAGACTCTATCGCCTAAACGATTAAATGTATCAATCTTACTATTTAAGTTCGTGCTCTGAAATGCAGAGATCGGGGTTATGTCGCACTTTGCCATTATAATTATTTAATATTTTATATATAGTTAACACTCTTTAATAAATAATTATATGTCATTACCTACATATCATGCAACAGTTGTACCTCCAGTTACTGGTGCAATGTCAACCACATATTTTGAGGATTTTCTAAATACTACAATGAATCCTACCTCCGGGGAATTAATTCAAATTCTCGATCATGGTAGCTTAGTATTAGTCTGGAAAGACTATTGATCTGAAAAACTAGACAGCTGGTTCAGGTGATGTTTCTTCACCGCCGGGTTCTTCTGTACCAGCCTCTTCACCTCCACCTTCAGCAGGGGCAGTCCCGCCGAATTCAGGTGGTTGACCAGCTGCTACCCCACCTTCAATACCAGCTGCACCTTCACTACCAGGCTGTATACCGTCCTTCCAGCTTGGACCCGCTCCCTGTATTTGCTGTAATTCCCATTGAAATTCTGCGTCTTTACGTAACATCTCTCTATTAGCTTTTATCTCGAGCTCGTTCCAACCTAGATATTTTTTCTGACCGTACGTAGCTGATATAAATTCGTTGTTTACTAAAGTATTATAGTTACTAGCTTTAAGCTCCAGCTTTTGACTTTCTCTTAATTCGTAGAAATTTGTAGGTACATTAAAGTTTAGATGTATGTTTTGAGATTTTATACCATACTTCTTTTTCATGCCCTTTAACTCTAGATGTGTAATAAATCCATTTTTAAGTCCGCTAGCAAATTGCTGCTGCATTCGAATAATAAATTTAGCAAATTTAAGCTCATCTCGTAATATCTCATTACCATCACTGAAAGTAGCATCGGCATTTAATCGGTTTGTAGGTACTTTTAGAGCTTTATAAAGCTTATTAACAAAATACATTAAATCGGCTAACTCGCCTAGATTTGCACCACCGGCTAACTGTGTGACACTCGTACCTTCCGATCCTTGTCTCTTCGCGAACCAGAAGCTATCGAGCATAGACTGAGGATTAAACTTCTGCACAGCACCTGCCTGGTTAGTATCAAAAGTTTTCTTCGACCAGTACTGCTGCATTAATTTTCTAAGATACGCTTCAGCTTTAGGTGGAGCCATCGTACCAACATCAACGTTAAAAACTAGGCGTTCAGGTGCTCTTACAAGACGATAGATAACGATACTATCTTCAACTAACGATAATTGACGATACGCTCTTCTAGCATTCTCAATAAACGGTAATCTAAATGTTTTATCTTGATTCCATATACCTGAATTGATATATGTAATTTGATTATCATCCATTGGGATGAGCTCCATCTTCTCTAACTTAGTAGGATTCTTAACATCAAATATAGGCTTACGTAGAATAAATCCTTTTATAAGCATGTTTTGTATATTATCATATACAGCATCTACAAGATCTGTTGGTAGATGTACTATGCCTAAGATACCATCATCTGTATAACTTTTATGTATGATATGTTCAAAAAATACTTCACCTTCAACTAGCAGCTGTCTAAAATACTCAAATCCTCTTTTTTCGAGATTAAAATAATCAATATACTTCTCAAATTCATCTTGAATCTTTATTTGATCTCTTGCATCTAATTCAGTATTTCGAAATGTTAAATTAACAATATTACCATTTTCGTCTTTATTAATGCATTCATCGCAAATTTCATCTAACGCATCTGAAATTTCAGCGAATGAGGCCATTATTCTATAGTCGCGTAAACGACCACCTTTATTCTCTTCTATATTAGCGTAAACTAATTCAGCATATTGAGACTCACTTCCGAACTCACCATGAGCAATACTATTATAATCATTCTTATATAGAATGGATTGGTTTGCTAGAGCTTCAGTTCTCTTTATACCAGTATCCTGAAATATTTCATACTTAGGATTTAAATTACCCATTATATCATCAACGTTTGGAGTCTGGTAAGGTAGTTTATTTGTGATACTTTTAAAGATATCTGATGTAAATGTAGATTTTTTCGGTTGATCAGCCATGGTATATTAATATTTAATAATTATTCTACTATAATAAAGGTTGTGTTAGCGCTAAATGTCTGTGTAAACAGTGTTTGATCGCTAAATGAATAACCAGCTCTGTTATAGGGTATGAAACGAACACTACCGCTTGCTGTAAGCGATGGTGTTTCAATTGAAATAATATTATCATTCAATACCTCAAATGATATTGCCTGGCCTGATACTTCCGGTTGCCTCGTTGTTGCAGGTAGAGAAGTAAGTGACGTGTATAAATTACTATTACTAGAACTGAGCAATACAGTCTCGGTATTTGTAAAACCGGTACCGTATAGTAGTACACTA